>Ga0209429_10000313_pt1 | contig 33451 bp, 18 predicted proteins | sample BarGraNGADG00212_3_FD_184493 | JGI IMG/M metagenome (GOLD analysis project Ga0209429, IMG submission 184493) | Arctic peat soil microbial communities from Barrow, Alaska - Barrow Graham LP Ref core NGADG0004-212 (SPAdes) (version 2) | ecosystem: Environmental > Terrestrial > Soil > Wetlands >... | reverse complement strand
TTCTCATCAAGTTCTATTGCCATTGACCTATCCTTCAGTGCTTCATCATATCGTTTCATATATTCGTATGTATAACCACGGATACTATAATAGTCGGCATTTTTCTCATCAAGTTCTATTGCCATTGACCTATCCTTCAGTGCTTCATCATATCGTTTCATATATTCGTATGTATAACCACGGATTTGGTAAAAAAAAGCTTCTTTTTCATCTAGTTCTATTGCCGTTGTTTCGTCTTTGAGTGCTTCTTCATATCGTCCCATAAAGTGGTTATAAAAACCACGTCTTTGATAATAACAAGCAATTTCCGAATTCAATTCTATTGCTGTTGATTCGTCCTTCAGTGCTTCTTCATATCGTTTCATTAAAGAATACGTAAAAGCACGTTCGTGATATAAAAAAGCATCTTTTTCATCCAGTTCGATTGCTGTTGATCCGTCCTTGAGTGCTTCTTCATATCGCCCCATAGAATGGTAAGTAGTGCTTCTTAACCAATAGAATTTTGCATTTTTCTCATCTAGCCCTATTGCCGTTGATTCGTCCTTCAGTGCTTCTTCATATCGCCCCATAGAATGGTAAGTATAACCACGATTAATGTAATAGTCAGCTTTTTTCTCATCCAGTTCTATTGCCGTTGTTTCGTCCTTCAGTGCTTCATCATATCGTTTCATAGATTCGTATGTAAAACCACGGTTATCATAATAGCCAGCATTTTTCTCATCAAGTTCTATTGCCTTTGACTGATCTTTCAGTGCTTCTTCATATCGCTGCATTAAGTTGTAAGTAATACCACGGCTATCATAATATCGGGCATTTTTCTCATCAAGTTCAATAGCCTTTGACCTATCCTCCAGTGCTTCTTCATGTCGTTTCATAGTATCATAAGTATTACTTCTGTTGTTATAATATAGAGCATTTTTTGAATCCAATTCGATAGCCTTGGATTCATCCATTAGCGTTTCTTCAAACATTTTCATAGAATAGTAGGCCTCAGCTCGATTAATATAATATTGGGCATTTGTTGGGTCTAATTTAATTGCTTGACTTGCAGCATTCAAAGCTTCTTCAAATCTTTTCATAGCTTGCAGTACAACACATCTCTTATCATACAAGCTGCTGTTTGTTGGGTTTAGATGGATCTCTCTAGTAATATTATTTAGTTCCTCGTTTGTGTCTTTTGGTACTTGATTAACTAGACCTGTTGCGCTTTGAATCATTAGCTCAATTTTTTCCGGATACTTCACAGTCAAACGTTTTAGTTCAGCAGCAGTTTTCAGAACATCTTCTTGACATTGCATTTTTGAAAGATTAAGAAGTCCTTCCGCATATGTTGTGATAACTTCAGAAATATTACTGTATATTTCTGTCAATTTCTTAAGTTCCGCAATTGTTTCACAAGCATCATCCAAATTTTGTGTAGCAGTTAAATTCACTAGAATTTGAGCATATAGCACGATTACTTTCTCTAAAGCGTTATTTGAATAAGCCAGTTTACCCAATTCTCGAATTGAATATGAAGACATTTTCACGTCAAATGACAAATTAAATAACCCTTGCGCATAACAAGTAATAATTTCGGGATTATCATTGTTTTCATCAGATAACTGCTTCAATTCCAAAATTGGTGACATATCATCACCAGATGTTAACGTGCTGGCTGTATTGACAAGTGCTTTAGCATATTTATATAAGTCAATACTACTGGATTCGTTATCTTCAGTTATGCTCTTTTTTAGTTCTCCATTATCAAATAATCCTGTTTTCGTTTCTTTATTACTCGCAAAAGATAAAATTCCGTCAGATCTTGAGAGTAATATTTCTGAGTTATTATTGTTTGAGTTCGGCTTTGATTTTTTCTTGTTCATTAGTCTCACCTTCACAATTAACATCATTTTTCAAATCTATTAAAAAATCAATATACGACAAGTAATCCTTTTGAGTATATCTTCTCTCAATTTGAGCAAGTTTTCGTGAGTCTCGAATTGGAAAAGATTTTTCTTCTTGACCATAATCAATTAAATATCGGATTTTGGGATAACTAAATTCTTTTGGAAAATACATATCAAACACTCCATATGATCTATCTGCACAAATTTCTTTTTTTAATTTCAAATATTTATCAGTCAAATAATAAAATTTCCTCGTACCAGTTTGTCTAAATACAAATAAACCGTATGGAAAGACAATCTTAAGTATTTGAGACAGTCTTGATTTGTCCATTTCAAGCTTCTCTGCCAATTCTGTATGAGTAAATCCCGGGAATCGCTCGATAACATAGAATACTTTATTGTAGTTTTGAATAATTTTATAGATTTCTTGAGAATCATTCTTATGATTCTTTTCATCTTTAGCAATTTTAATAATTCTTGTTAGCGAAAATACTTGTCCCATTTGAAAAGATATTTTTGGGTTTACTTCACAATCAGATTTGATTCTCCAGAACATTTCTGATAAATAGCATATTTCATCAAACGGTTCAGTCAAACTGTCATAATCATCCGAGTGAATCAAATCGTAGGCGCTCCTAATGAATTGAGCAATTGTACTGTCATTAACCGTTTCTCCAGCTAAATAGTTCCGATTTATTTTTTCGCATATTTTAATAAAATCACTTTGCATATAACTAAGAAGCCTCCACAAGCAAATTCAGAATCTATATAGTCCGCTCCGCAACATCTGTATTATTCTTTATATATTATTTTCATAGTGCGATTCAATTGCAAATATCTTCATCAGTAAAAAATTTGGATTTTGTAAACTTATATTCGCAATTACAAGAATAGTTTATGATAGTTTATCTTTGTTTACAACTGTTTATTGCGAACTAGCGAAATTTATTATATTATATCCGTTCGAATTTCATCATATTTTCGAACAATTCCAAATATGCTCACCCCCATCATCTAGATTCGAGTAATTTGCGGTTAACATCAACATACAAGCATCTTCTTCACATGGATGACGACAATCTAAGCTGCCTGGAAAAATAGTCTTCGTACACATGATTTTTGATTTATTCATCGAAGGATACATCATAAATCCGATGCTATCACTTTGATTTTTTATTGCACTACAACTATTGCACAATATCGATGTAATGTGATTAAATGTTCCGTACATCATGAAGTGTCTTTCGAATTCACTGATAGATGGACTCCAGGCTGGTACCAGAATGAAATTCGGACTAAAATTTTTTGTAAGTAAATTAGTATATTGATCGTCAATAGTATCTCTACAAATTGATGGTAAAAACCTACCAATTTTATCAATATCAAAAATCGTACATTCACCTCCAGGATCTGTTAGTAGTTCTACGATATCATAATATCCCTCATGATTATTAGTAGAATTTTTTTTTGTGAATGACGAATATTTAAAGTATCTTCCAATTATATCTCCTTTGGGTGATATAACATTTAATACATTATTATTTTCCTTAGTCCATGTTGTTCCTGCCCAAATCATAATTAAATCTTTTAATCTTATATCCTTTTCTTTTCTAAGATTTGTTATATATTCCTGAATTTTTTGAAGCGAATATGGACTTACCGAGTATTCAGGTAACATAATTATATTCGAATGATTATCAAGGGCTCTATCAATAAAATTTTTTGTCCTATTAAACCATATATCCTCATTTTCAATAGAATATTCAAAGTAAACAGAGCTGCCATAATCATTTTTCAAATTAAAATATATATTATTTGAATATGGAGTAATAGCAATCCTTAGATTCTTATCAATTTTCTGTCTATCTATAAGATTTTTTGAAAGAGAAACTTTTCTAATAATTGGAACTGAGGATTTCCATGATGTTTTGTCTAATATCTGAAAGACATTAAGATTTTTTTGAATTGTTTCAGGAATACTTTTATTTCTGAAATTTAGTTCTTCTTCTTCGGATGATATTAAAGATTTTTGATTTTTCAAATATACAGCGTACTGAGAATTTTCTATTCTATTTAATGGACCAGAAATTGGATAGACTTCACTATCCTTATTCAATAGTATTCCCATTATTATTGAATCAAGCGACGTTAACAAAGTGAAATGTACAGTTAATCTATTCATTGTAGCGTTTTGATATTCTATAAGAGTTAATTTTTGTGCGTATTCAATAATTTGCAACCATTTTTCGTCAAAATTGAATTCATCACCCGCAATTGAATGGTGAACATAAGTAGCTAATTCATCTAATTTCGGTAAATTCGGATTGTGAATTTTTTTCCCAGATATATCACTATCATGTACTATTTTAGGATCCATATATATACTTAAAAACTCAAGTTCATGATTTTGAATATTTTCAATAAGTTCTTTGTATAACAATGCTACTGCATCGAAAATATCAGAATTTAATTTTATTTCGTAAAAATGATTATAAGTTGGCATTATTTTTTTCTCCGCTAGTACGAATAGTTTTAATACTTATTATATAATACAATATCTTTATTCTATAACAAATTTTTTATTATTCAATAGCTGAATCTTTGGTCTGGTAAGATACGTTTAAATTTTCTACAACAGTTCAATGCACAGGCAGCCATAATTTAAATTTTTCTGCTACAATACAAAATGTGATTGAGGATCTTTTGCAGCCGTTCTATGTTTAAGGTCCCAAATGCTGGCAGAAAATTTTCTGCTGCTTATTCGCAAAATTGCGTAGAGCGTTTTGAAAGAGCCAGTAGCTGCGTTAAGAGAGCCATTAGCTCTAAGCCTCCGCGCTGATGGCTCCGGTTTGCCGCGTTTCGCAGCAAAATGCTATTGTAGATAGTAATTATGCTTTTGAAATATAATTTATTGTTTGAAATATAGTAATAGATCTGACAACCGTCTGACTAAAGGTATGCGAGTACCCAGATGAGCCTTGACAATCACTCAACAAACTAGCGATCAGTCCAATGTTATACCATTCGGCAACAAACGACATTATCATTATAAGAAATTATTATTGAAAATACATCATATTTTCTAATACCTTTCAAACGGGTTCGATTCCTGTTCGAAGCGCCAACATGAAAACCGCTCATACGAGCGGTTTTTCCTTTGTTTGCAGGGGTTTCCGGGTTTTTATTAGTGTAAAATTTCGCCTCAAAAACGCCCAAAATTACACTAAAATGTATCCTTTTTCCGATAAATTCAACACGAAATTCAACACGAAATTTCAGCAGCTGTATGTTGTGGCTCCACCAAAACATTTTGCACCTGGAAAGTTAAATTGAGGTAAAGGTGCTTTTAAAGAAATCATGCAATAGGATCCAGCATCGCAATTACTGAACACTGGCAATGACAAGCTATAAATATCCAAATAATTCCATCCATAAAAGCCGTGAGCAAATATCTTATATACATGGATGTTTTAGATGTTTATTGTAATGGTAAGATATTTAAGCCGACTCGATACCACCGGTTATCAAAGGTCTCCTAACATTTCAAAAATGACATGCTAATGACTGCATGCTATAGTTGCTCTCTCCAATGCGGATCAATTCTACATATTCGAGCATCATGTACGCGAGCATAGTTAACATGATAATTCCACATCAGAGCATTCCAGGCCATATATACGAACTGCATACCACTTACAATCTTGGCAATAAAATAACACATAGTATAGCCCTCCACTGGTATCATACTTACGAAAGGCTATTAAGGCTATATGATATATGCAAAAACAGAGAAATTCCGACTCTCAAATTTTAAAGTTCAGACACAGAAAATGATTCCTTTTCCCTATATCCGTTGCGGTATTGCATTTTCCATTAGTGCGAAGGAGTGAGTCGAACCGCCATTAACTTTGGAACCGTTAATATGTAAATAGATAATTCATGATGTAAAACCAAAAAGAAGGTGATGAACTGTAATATGTTGCTTATCACTTGTTCTAATATGTATAGATTTGTATTGTGGATTAGGAACCAATAATTCTCTTCCTAGATTTTGGATTGGATTCATTTCACCGATTATTGGCAGTAATTCATTTGCTAATTCTAACTCTGTCCCCGACAAAATATAGCCTATCATCGCGGAAACTGATGATTTTGACCCATAATAACCACTTACAAAATGTTTAACACCTTTCTCAACATATCTTATAGTTTTTGCTCTATTACCTGCATAAAGATTTTTACATTCAGCGCCAAAATAGCCGTCATTTTTATCCCATGATCGGAAGCAAAAATCGATTACTGGTGATTTTCTTCTCGACTTTGCCATAGTATCATCGCTGTATTGATTTATCGGAGTCAAATAAAATGTCAAACGAGCAGCTCTGTTCTCCGATGTCCATCGATTATGCAATTTAATATACCATTCTTGTGTTATTGCATCTTCCTGATCACTTACTGTAATAATCATAGATTCTTTCAAATCATGAAATGCCAACCACATTACTTCAATTATTTCATTCACTCCACCGGTGCCAAGCTTCTGAGCAATATCACTTGGAACAATATTTGATGAAGATATATTCCTAATACTACTCATTTTCATTCCTCCATGCTCGCATAATATCAGAATAGATTTCATCTGCATCACGACATGCCGCAGAAAATGTCCAATAACGGTGTTGATTTGGCTTTATAACATAGACTTCATTTTTACTATATACTCGAACATTTCTTTTTACATAAACGCTTTCAGAACGTTCTTCAATTAACAGTAGATCGAGATTCTCAAGCAACTTATTTATTTCATTATCTTTTTCAAGAGGAATCCCTGGCTTACTTCCATTATGGAATAAATTAATCTGAGCGACAGACAGCGGCACTTTGCCAGAATATATTCTGCAGTCAAAAAGAGAATTATTATTAAGAGATGTCGTCAACACTTTACAAATATTTGCTGAATATACCTGGAGATCACTCTCTGTTGGAGGAACGAATGCAATTGATTTTTCTTTTGCATTGAAGTAATCAAAAATATAGTCAATTGCATCTTCAATTAACTGAATTTCGTAATATGATAAATTGTACAGTTCATAAACAAATTTTTCGATTTCTGATTGATTGGCACCTTTAGAAGATTGAGCATCAAATAACAAATGGCCAGCACAACTCAGTAGTTCTTCATTAGGCGTCGGAACAGGAAAACTCAATATTTCTCCTGCTTCGAGTTCATCTCTTTCAACTAGCCATCTCCTACTTGTCATCATTTGATAGTAAGTGAAAACCTTGGAATTAATTAGCAGGCATACATAATCAAGTTTATTTTTTTCGCCATGAAAACCCAAAATACTGTGGTTGAAAACAGCATCATAATCAAGAACAGCTGCCCAAAATCTTGATTTTTTGGGGCTTTGCTTTACAAGTAAATGTGGTTGTTGAAATATATTGCGGTTCTTTTCAACAGTACATTCAAAATGCACTTGGTCAATATTGGAAAGAGTATCTTTATCAATATAGAAAGGCCTCATCTCTTTAGCATAGACTGCAGTTTGACCAACAAAATCCATACATGTTTTCTTTTTATTTCCACTTTTAAACCCCTCCGCAAAGTTCATGTTGTTGTCAGTTGCGAAACGACTCAAAGTTGAGCGAGAATTGCTTAATTTATTAATTAATTCTAAATCACGAGGCCCACCCCACATGGCAATTTTCCATATTCGATCATCCCCAACAATATCTCGAGGTATTCGACAAATATTGATTGGTTCAATGAAAAATCTTCGTCTATCTTCGATAGAATATGTAGGTTTAGGAGTGCAGTAAAAAATAGGTGTGCGATAATTCGGTTTTTGTGGTTTATATACAATCCCAACTGCAGGTCCGGTTGCATGTTCAAACAAAACTTTTCTAAATGCAGAAAAATTGATAATTACAGAAACGTCATATGTGCTAAAAAAAGTTTTTCTATAGTTTGAATTTGTGTTCGAGCGATTGAATAGAAAACCTTTACTTGGCATTAATAAACAAATATCACCATCTTCATCACATATTTCTCCTGCGCGCCAAGAAAACGCTTGTGCAATCTGTTCATCACCAATAGGGTGTTTTGTTCTATTTATATAATCATTTGCAGCAGTTGATAAAGCACTATCCCATGGAGGATTTCCGACAATAATATCAAATTTTCTATTTACAAAATCGGCATCATTCGAGAAAAAGTCACTTGTATAGAGATTGTTAATCGACAATTGGGGAAACTCTAACGTACTCCAGATACTTCGAGGTTCAAGATAATCACACATAGTTAAGCAAAGACTAAATGACGCAATACGAATTGCTTCTCCATTACAATCTACTCCAAAAATGCACTCTTTCATTAATTCAATTAGTTGACTGCTATCAATGATCGTCTGTCCATTTGCGTACATCCACTTTCCGATAATTCGTCGATAGGCTTCTACCAAAAAAATACCAGATCCACACGCTGGATCTAATACTTTTACCTTCCTAAATAAGCCTTCCCACGGGAGTACTTCATCCATTAATAACTCAACAAGATGGTATGGAGTGTAAAAAGTACCTTTTTCTTCTTTGTCGGTATTTTCTACTTCCAAATGGAAAAATAATTCATATATACTACTGATTAGTTGTATTGGAATAGCGTTAAAAGAGTATAAGGGCCAAAGAGCAAGTTGGTTATTTTCAAAGTCGGTGTCTCCTACTAAGAAAAGTCTCAATAAGTTCAAATCTGCTTCCTTAACTAGATTCAGTTCGCCATCCAATATCGGAAATATATCGCCATGAAATTTATTTTCCAAAAACGCAAAAAATTGGTATGTAGCATCTTTACTAATCAATAGATCTGTATAAGAATTGGCCCCACCAAGAAAATCCGAATAAAACCCGGTCGGAAACACTGAATTACCATTTGAATCAGTGCGTTCTTCAAGATATTTAATTAGAATAGATCTTCCAAGAAGACAATGGACTACAGAAGCAGCGCCAGTTTTTTGAGCCAGATTTTCAGAATTATTTATTTCAATTCCTTTTATTAAAGTTTTCCTCATAAATTTAAGATTATTTATAAGAGTAGTATCAATTCGATTGTTTGCGTTAAATCTACTATTGTTTTTTCTCCAATATTCCCCAGTTTCAAGTTCTATTCTGTGATAATTTTGAAGTTTCCTCTGTGTTTCAAGATTTGAAACAATCTTAATTGTTTCAATTAATCCTTTTTGAGGGTCCAATTTACCATCGATAGTTCTTGGTGATTCGTAATTATTGTATATTATTATCTCATCAGGTAGCACAATAAAAAGCAACGGAGCTTCTCCCATATTCCATGACATGCGATGTAATTGAGCAATTTTATCTGCATCATATGTGTCCATGGTGGAAAAATAAACTAACGGTGTTCTAGGTATTCCATCTGCATCACGTAAAAAAAATATTGCATCAATATTTAGCTTTTCTTTTGCATGCAAATAAAAGCTTTTCTGATAAGTGGCAAACTTTTGAGTCTGATCTAAAGCCAGACCATTTTGTTCGGTAATGTCCAAAGCTTTAAAAATGCTCCCAAGATTATTTTTCACAAACTATCTCCTCAAATATACAAGATCAAAATAGTCTACAAAGAATTGCATGTATATTGATATGTCTTGCTGTCCTGTCGACGACTGCTTTCTCATTCGATTATGCCTAGAAACTCAGGATTCAATAAATTTTATTAAGGACATCTGGGTACAGCGTATCTTCTATATTTCTGGTGTCGCATTTATTATTGGTTATTGATCAAAATTTTCCCGTTGTCATAAGCACCCTTTGTCTTTCATTTTCAAACTATATTGCCAATATCCGATTAGCATTATTATATCTCTTTTCTTTATGACAATAATGAAATATATAAATATTTCGTTATATTAAAATTTGATCACTTTTGATTAGCTAATTTTTTGACGGTACCTTCGTTTCTTCATCTGTTGATTAGTCGTTTAGGTTAACCTACCATTTACTTTTTTTGATTTTGAGCCTTTTGGAAAGAATTGATATCTACATTATTATGCCACAACACAATGTTCCGCAAAGGAAAAAATCGAAACGCCATTGTTGCTGGGCCGGGATGAACCTCTCTAATTTCCGTTTCTCATCTCCTCTCATTTATTGTATGTTAGTTTAATATGCCATATTAGCGATAGGTCCACAATTCTTGTATGGGTTCCACGAAAGCCTATCCAAAAGCAAAGTGGGAAAATCGACTAACTATTAACTTGAATACAAATCTAAGTCAGTGCACGATAGTGAACGAAAAATGATCAAATGAATGTCGTTTTTCTCATGGCACAAGAAATGCAATGATACATCCAAGAGTCCCCACAAAGGAGAGACAAATCAGCGCGGTTCCAAGGCAGCCGCCCAAACAACCCTTTTTGTGTTTCCGGCGGCTCTGGTCTTCGGAGCTAAGGTCATCAAGCATCATCGCTGACAATCCAATATCTTCTGCGTCTATATCACCGTCATGATCCCAGTCAATCATACAACCACCCCGTATTTTGGGATTATCACTATTTGAATTCACAGACTGATCCTCCCTAGTAATGAGATCACTCGAGAAAAGCTAAGCGTTCCGTCTCCAAATAGGCCTTAACGATATTTTGACCTATGATTTCGCAGTCAATTCAATTTGTTCGTTCTCAAATTTCTCCGCCATCTTTCTAATTTTAATGGCCATGTTACAGTACCAATCAAAATACTTCTCAATTTGACTTTGATCGCTGTCAATTTCGCCTTCCCTGCTCGCCAAAATACGACTGGCTTTCTTAGCTTCGATCCATTCGACAGATGTGTCTAAAAACGCTTCAATCTGGCTCTTTTGTGACTCAAAGTGATGAAATAATTCTTTGTCATTATCAATATATAGTTCAGCACCGAGAATATTTTTCTGGGTATTGATGGTAAGACCTATGTGATATTTTGCGTTTCCTGCAGCAAGATCATACCACTGCTGTGGCTGCGGTTTTTTTTGATGAAAAATCATAAGAAACTCAGGTTTAGAAAATGCATAGTCATTAAATGCTGTCCAGAATACCAGTTGCTTTTCTTTAGTCGGCGAACTTACATCGCCACCAATTACGAAATCACCGTCTTCATCGGATGTCTTTTTACTGCCTTTGATTCCTGATACAGTAAACGATAAATCTGTCTGGTCAGTACCGTACAACTCGAATAATTCGCGTAGAACCTGTATCTTCCGGTCTGTACTCAAATTCAATTCAACAAAAATATTGTGACTTATCTCAAATGCCGTTCGCAATGAAGAAGAATCAGAAGCAACACATACAGACAATGTTGAACTCATCTTTTCTGTGGACTTCGCAAAGCCGGACAATACGCTTGGATCTTGCTCAAACAACTTCTGAAAAAGCTGCTTATACATCTCACTCCACTTATGCACAATCGTCTCCGTGCCCTGAAACTCATATCTCTCCAAAGCAAGAAAACTAAAACTCATATCATCTTGTAGTGAATAAGAAAATGGAGTCGGCCCTACCGGTTGATAAGCAGAAATATTCACAGGCCAGCGTTTTGAAGCAAGTGCTGCTAATATCTGTGCTCGCTCTTCGATTTGCGATTTTCCCCATTGATCACAGGACTGAACATATTTATTTAATGTCAGCTTGCTCTCTTGAAAACCGTTGTTCATGCTCTTTTTTTCAACAAATGTATGATTGCTGTATTTTGAGTTATATGCGGTCAGAGTCAAGTTCCCCAGTGTATGCAAATATTCAACATGCGTAGTTTGAAAATCTGTGCCGAGGGCTTTTTCCCATTCCTTCGATAATGTTTGTGGCATAATATGTTCAATTGTCAAAGTCCCTTCTTTCAGCAAAGTTAAAAGATCCACAATCTTCTCATTATCTGAATTTTCTAATTCTTCAAATAAATATACTTTGTTTCGAGCCTGCATATTATATAAGTCACGAGTTATCAATGCCTGACGGAATTCATCGTCACTTGGAAACCTAGAACTTGACTGGCGTTTGGAGGCAACATATATTAGCACATCATAATACTGAGTCTTCCACACTGGATATCGCATTATTTCCTTTTCTAACGATGCAAAGTACTTATTAAGTGCATTTGTCTGCACAGAGCATATGGTTCGACGAAAAAGAAAGGACTCCAAAAATCGCAGGACATTAATCAAACAATCCGCATCAAAAATGCAATTCTCATAGTCTTCGAAGAGCTCAAGTAGATATGGAATTGTGACGTGGTTATCAAGTTTCAGCAGAAGCTCCAATGCATTTTGTATTCCTTGATTTGAACTCTTCGCAGTCAAAATTGTGTGGTAGTGTTTGGAGAATTTCAGCAAATCACTTAGCAGTGGTTCTATTTCTACCGTACCGCTTTGATAATAATCTTTGAATTCAAAATAAACCCTGTCGGCTCGGGGAATTCTTCTAAGTTTTGTGGTCAGGTAATCACGAATAAAATCACTGACCGTGCTTTTATCCACGTTGGTATTTGCTTCAATCTTTTGCCAGTACTTAGCATAATATTCTGTCTGCTTTTTGACCGGCTGATTCATTAGTACCAGATTGCGGATCTTGTCACCTTCCGACAAAGCCAGTCCAGTTGAGTTCAAACTCTCGAAAATCAACTGAGGATCATCCGAACCCTGAGTAAGCTGAATATCCACAATAAAGAGGCTTCGGATCGCACCAAAAATCTTATCAATCGAATACTTTCCCATGTTTTTCAAAATCTGTTCAACATAAAAATCATAGTTGATCCAGACATTTGATTCCTCAGGCATTTCGTCGAAGTCCCTGTCAACAATGTGATTAAATACAGCCCGGTCCTGCAAAATCAATTTCAGACGGAATTTGTCTTCACCCTCTACGTATGGATCAATCAAATATTCATTATAAATTTTCTCAGCAAGGCCTTTTTCATCCGATAATTTACCCTGAGAGACCAGATTACACAATGCCGCCATCAGTAATGAGACAGAAGTAATTCTCTGTTGACCATCAATAATCAAATATTCCGTTACCTTGGGAGAAGTTGTAACCACTGACACAATCGATCCGAAAAAATGAGAAGTATAGTCACTTTCAATAACACGAATCAAGTCTTCCCAAAGACGTTTACACTGTTCAATTCGCCAGTCATAACGGCGCTGAAACACAGGGATTACAAACTCCTGATCGTTGCCATCTAAGTATTTTACTAGACTCTTTTCTCCTGCTTTCATGAGCTCTCCTTTTGTTTGCATGTGCTATCAGAAAAATATACAAAAAAAACTTCTTAAAAATAAAGGTCTAAAAAAACTATTGCTACACTATCTGATTTTATCCTTTAACTCGCTATCTTTTATCTTTGCGCAAGAATTGTGTTGTTTGCAAAGAAGTTCTACTATATCCCTGTCAGCAGGATTCGACAATGGTCCAAGTGTAATTTCCATATCATGAAATTTAGCCGGATCAACTTTAAGATAATAGTAAGAAAAGTCCAAATTTGGACGCTTTAGCAGACCATCCCACACTTCATTAACCGTATGAGGACCATGCCCAAACAGTTCAGTAAAGGGACCTGGATAAATGTTTACTGAGTATCTCCATTCCCGTTGGAATTTCCAACAGTCTCTTTTGTATTTTCCTGCCTTTTCAAGATAAAGCGTTACCCCTGGCTTGGTATTGCGCGTGACCTTAGGTCTTATCCTCTCTTCTTTGTTGCCATATATCATCTTAGTCAGCGTAACACAATTAGGAGGAATCCAAAAACTATAATTTGCATTAAGCAGTTTAGGCAGAGGGATTGGGGAATAGTAAACGATGTCGTCACTGACTGCGCTACAATCAATCTTAAGCCCCATCAAATCGCTGGTGATTCCACAAATGTCTTTGTATGTAATCGGATATTGTGGAAATAATTGACTCGGAAGTCTAATTCGGACTCCATTCATATTTCCACTATACATTTTCCACATTGGAATGCTTTCTCTTTCTTCATCAGTCCAAGCGCTCACAAAGCAATATTTTGTCCATTCCTCATCACCAAAAATTACCGCTTCTTCTTTATCATCAAGAAGTGGTAAAGAGCTAAATCTAAACTGCTTATCTTTCAGTATATAAGCAAGAATATTTATGCTCGTATAGTGATAAAGGTATTCGGGAACTTTTCTATTTTCCGACATTGCTAACTATCTCCTATTCATTTCGTTAATAACGGGTTCACCCTTACCCCTCAATCCCCAGCGCCTTCTTCGCCGCATCAATCGGATCATCATAGAATATCGGCTGTATCTTATTGAGCAGATCACGTGATACATTCTGCAGATCTTTGATACTGTCCATCGGCAGCAGTATCTTGCGGGCGCCGGCGTTTATGGCAACGCGGAGGATGTCGGAGAGGTTTCCCATTTCTTCGATGGTGCCGGATAGCTTGATTTCGCCGGCGATGGCGATGGATTCGATGATGGGGCGCTCTGAGAGGGCCGAGAATAGGCCTATAAATTCAGCGAGGGAGATCTGGTCGCTCATTCCTTTGCTTTGGGTATCGGCATAGTAGAGCAGGTAGTCGTGGTCTGTAAGGGAGATGCCGGGCAGGAGTTTGCGGGCGTTTTCCTGGAAGTAATGCCAGGCAGCGTCAATGCATTCGCGCACGGTGCGGACGTTACCGACGCCCTGGGTGTCCAGCTTGCCGGAGCCTTTGACAATTTTGTTTTCGAGTTTGTAGATGCAGACTTCTCCGCTGGTGGCGCTTGTGCCGATCGCGAAGACGTGGCCGGGCTTCAGCTTGTATTCCGGAATCAGGGTGTTGGAGGACTGTTCCGGCACGGGGACGACGGTTTCGAGATTGTTGTCGATGTCGATATAGCCAAGATTGACGTCGATGAATTCGATTCCGGCCATAATTTTGAGTTGTTCTTTGACGCGACGGCGTCCTTCTATTGCGTAGGCAAGAACACGTTCGCAGTCTTCTTTGTTGATTTTTTGGTCAGGAAAAAGAAGTTTGGCAAGCCCGGAGAAAGTTTTGCGAACCGCGATTTCGTCACGTTTGTTGAAGTCTTTGTTGAGCCTGAAGTATGGGTCAAACAGATGTGTGTAATCAAATTTTCGCATTTCTTTGAAAAATTCTGCCAGGCAATCTGTGATGAGTCCATAGTTTTCGGTCAGCAGGGCTGAGCGCATTTTAGGTGTTTCCCAGCCCGGGAGATAGTAATGGATGCGATCAAAGAAGGCGCTGTCATAGTTGAATTCCGGCGGAAATGGACTAAACAGATGGGTGGTCTTTAAGAGGTTTTCCACGGTGTCGTTGATGTTGCCGACGTATACCATAGACGCTTCGGCTGTTATGGTATCGCGGCCGCGGGCAAAGGAACCGGACGCCATATAATCCTTTAAGATCTGGACGGCATTCATGTCCTTGAAGCGCATGCCGGCAACTTCGTCAAAAGCGACGCAGTCCCAGTGCCCGACAAGTCCGACTCTATGGGCGCTCAGGTTGTAGAACAGGTTGGCAGTCGTAGTCTGTCCGCCGCTCATAAGAATTGAGTATGGCGAGATTTCTTTGAATAGGAATGATTTTCCGGTTCCGCGTGGACCTAGCTCACAGTAATTGTAGTTACGCTCAATCATGGGAACCATACGTTCAATGAAGTGAAGTCGTTCTTTGTCCGTGAGAGCGGTTGGCTCAATTCCAGATGATCGCAGGATGAGATTCATCCATTCATCAAGTGAAAAGTGCTTCCGCTGACCAATCATATCCTCCAGATCGAGATTTGGCATCTGGATTGGTTTCAGACTGACGATCGAAAAAGGAGAATCTTCCGGTCCCCTCCCGCGAATAGCCTTTTTAATTTCCATCTCCTCATCTTCATTCAGATAGTTATATGCGATTCGGGCGATGCACCACATACCGCCGGTCAGTATTTTGGAGTATTGGGTCACATAATCAGAAGGTATCACAAAAGGCTTTATCTCAAGGTTAGCAAAACGCGCTACATATTGATCGTTGTATTCATCGAGGCGAGCCGAGATTTTGTCGATGACCGTGTACTCACCATTTTCGCGGATTTTGGACTTGAGTTTTTCACTCTCGTCAGGGCGGACATAGTTCTCTGACAGTATTTTGCGGATCTTTTCGAGACCGGATGTGATGGCAGATTCATCTTCGGTTGCACAATACATTCCCAATAAGTATTCCATCACAAAGGTCGGCACGTTGGCTCCGCGCTTCATAAGGGACGTCAGATCTTTCCTGACAATCTTTCCCGGAAAATGTTCGATGACCTTCATGTCTAAGTTATCCATCAAGTGCCTCCAAATATCAATCCACTGTCTCTTAAAATAATATATCATTCGATTAGCAGATAATCAGCCTTAGAACTCGAAGTCCGATGTGAAGGTAATATCAATGGTGAATTCCACCGGCGGAATCGGTTCAAGCGAAAAGGGTTCTTTGTCGATCATCATAAGACTGTATGTCTCTGTTTTGGCGAATGTCATATTGCGCAGATTGAATTGCAGTCTGAATTGACGGTCTTTCCCGACCTCGCTAGTTCGGTCTGCGATCAGGGTCTGCTTGTCACTGACCAGGCGCCCGGCGCTGTCAGCCATATAGATCTCCAGTGTAATCGGCTGCATTTTGCCACCGGCCGACTCCTGCTGGTAGAAATCCAGTGAGAATATGCTGTTGCTGATTTTTCGGCTCTGGGTCATCAGGACTACGGATACCTTCTGCGTCTCGACGTATTTTTTGGAAGAAGTCTTAAGGTTCTTGAAATATATGATCGGCACAACGAGTTCCTGGAGGCTCAGACCTCCATGCATATATTTCTTTACGCTACTGCCGCCAGGTTTTTTGAACCGGATATAGTCCTGCGGTGCAAATCCGATCAGGTCAGGACGATTGTAATTCTGCATTGAGACGGAGATCATATGCTCTGCTTCGGCATACGAGGATGCAATAGCATATCTTGATTTATATTCAAAGAGATCTCCGCTGATTAGAGACTTTTCTGCCTTGCTACTCTCCGTCAACGCCTGATTGGTATAGATAAATCCGTGATCGGATGTAATGATAATATTGGTTCCTCCTAAGTCACCGGTAATAATTCGAACTAGGTTTTTGATCTCAACGATTGCCTTTTCACAGTCGGCAAAGAAGTCCGTGATTTCGCTCTCTCCGGATTTATCGATGACATCGTGATAGATATAGATGACGGATTTGCCATTTACAACATTTCTGCGTTCCTCTTTTTTCATCTGGATAAGCCGTTCGCTGGTTAGGGCAACGCTGTCCGGTACATGGCTCAGCAGCACTTTTTCCCTGCCGAGTAAACCGCCTGTTGGCATGTCATCTGCCATAACGTTCAGCTGATTGTCCAACCCCAGTCTTTTGTGAGGAAGGAGTGCCGCCATGCCGTATTCGGTCCTAGTTGGGAATACAGCCTGGCAACTTGCGATGTCTGTGGAACCCTTTGTCTCAGCAGTCAGTTGGTCAGCCAGTTCTGCTGCCAGTTCGTAACGCAATCCATCGGATATTATGACGTATACGCGGCTCGATCCTCTTGGCGACTCGACTTCGTCGAGATAAAAATCGTTCTGACGACGGATATCAGATAGTTCTCCCTTGGCCGAATAATCATCTTTTATTGCTGGTGTCCACTGGCTCGCCAGATCTTCCAGATACCAGTTCCGGTACAGATTCTCCACATAGTCGGAAGCGCCCTTGAAAGCATCCTCCAGCTCCGTGTTGGTGTTCTTCTGACCTTCTCCAAATGCAAGATAGAAACGACGATAGTAGCTGTCCATTCTATAATAATCAGCCGTGTATTTTTTCCAGATAGCAGATGCCTCTACGATGTGAAACCCAACAGCATGAGCCTGCCTGAATTTCGCCATATAGGAGATCTGCAGGATGCCGTCAAAATAGGGTTTGATCGGTTCATACCAAATCAAAGCACGTCTCTTCTCGACTGCTTTCTGTATGGCATCAATCTTAACTACATTCTCTCCAATCTCCGTAAGGAATCGTGATAATATTCTCTCGTTGATACAGGGGAAGCACTCTGAGGTCAGCAGATCCTCGACTTCAAGCTTGTCAAAACGCTGCGGAAGATGCAGCTCTTCTTCCACTTCCCGGCAGATCAGAAACAAATCGTCTGACTGACTGCTATACAGCCATTCATGAATGAGGCTGTAGCAATAACTACTGTTCGTCTTGGACATCTGTGTATCCATGCCACGGAAAAAGGATTCCTTCATCGTCTTCGACAGAGCACTCAGCAGAATATGTGCTGCCAGAGGCAAAATCGATGGATTATTGTCATAGGCATAACCTGTGTGTGCCTGCACCATCTTCCAAAAACGACTTGTATCCCCATACTTCTGGATCTTCTCCAAAGCATGATTCTCTTCCACACTTCGGCTATCCGTCAGAACGGCTGCCATGATGGAAGCAGCATCTGACTTTTTTGCCCCTACAAGAACGGCCAGAATATCATACTGGATGTCATTGGGATGATTATATTCGTGACCCAAAGCGATGAACTTCTGTCTTCTTTCTTTGCTCTCGAAGAACTTCGCATAGTCTTTGACTGTCTGCCGCAGATTTGGCTTTGCAGGAATCTGCAATTCCTCCATCAGCTGTGAAAAATAGTCCGCGCGAAATTCTTCACTATATAGCTCCAAATCACAGAGCCAGTTATCCGATATTTTCTCAAAGGAAAGCGGATCGTAGATAAGGTAGTTGCTCTGCGTATCAAGTTTCTCCAACAAATATTTCGTCTGAAAATTATTGGCACCTGTGAGCTTATGAATCTTCACGCCAGATATCTCCAACGAGTCGACAAACTCTGCATATTTGCCATCGGCATCTTTCCAGAAAATAATTCTCCGGGTTGTATACTCGGGAAGCGGCTTTTGAAAACGTTCTTCTAAATCTAACAGTGTCTTATCAAGAGACATTGCACTCACCCCTTATTGGTCAAGAATATCAAAACAGATAATTATTTGATCGGAGCCAGAACATCTTCGAACTTGGCATAGTTGACCTTCACGCCATCATCCAGATTAATGTCGATCATCTGATCCGCCAGGTGGTGGATTTTCTCCTCATAGGCTAACAACTCCAGGGATTGTTCCTTGAGCTTTCCGATCTGTTTATTGATCTTCACCAGATCGGCTGGGCTGGCGTGCATCACTGACGCCTCCAGATGCTGCAGTTGTGTACGATAACGCTCCTGTTGCTCATGTACATAATCCGTCCGCATGGTAGCCAGAAGATCCGGCTGGTACCGATGCATATAGATGAGCGCCTTGAATCCATTCTTCTTTCCACTATCGAAAAGCCAATAGATAGGACGTTTCTGGTAGATCTTCAGATGATCCTTATAAAAGTCATTCAAAAAATAATTACGAATGACTTCCCGGGATGAATCGCCTCGATTACCGAGTGCATCTGCTATAAATTGCAGATTCTCTTCGAGAGCTTCTTCCCCAAATACTACCTTTAAGAAACCAACGAGTTTAGTGACAATATCGTCTTCGAAATACATATCTTCAGAGATAGGTAGGATATTGTCCTTGTCTGGAATAACGGATGAGAATTTATTGTCATCCCATTCACCACCAGCATATGCTAATCCTTCTACATCAAGAGAATAACGGCCGAAGATCACGCCTATAACATATGATAATAGACTTCGAATCTCTCGACATAAGTCTGGCATACGCACTGAAACATCATTATCATCGACTTCTGGAGTATAATCGTCTTGAAGGCCATATATTGTGATAAATATCCTGTTAAGTTCTTCTTCGTTAGATTTTAATTGGTCAAAACGATTTTTTGCTAAGCATTGCCATATATTGTATGCTTCACCAATATAATTGCATTTAATTTGAGTCAGTAATGGATGGACTAAATAATCCCAAGATGCTTCAAAAGAATCCCAATCCAATTTTGTTAGCTCAACAGAATTTTCAACAATTGAATTTATATTAATTAGTAACTCTTGATTGATAATTATGGGCAACTTTCCAACGGTACCTGAACCAGTATTAATTGTAGGATTTAATATTTTTAACATTTCATCTGCTAGTTTCGAGTTAAGAAAACCTGTCAAATAGTAATACAGTCTTTCAGAAACAAATATTCCATTAGCACCAACATCGAATAACATGCCCTGAGGATAGCAACGTACACCAAACCTTGTTGCGCCGACACCTGACCATGTTATCCCCTTCTGGAAATAGAACTCTTGACTAACTAGTCTTCCCATAGATGTTCCATGTGTATTTAGCCAATCAGCCCATTCTCTCAATTCTCTTCCATCGTCTTCCCAGTTGATGACATAGTTGTTATTACCATACCATTTTCGAAATTCACCACCCTTATTATATGGAAACCATTTTTTACCGCTTGATTGAGCTGACTTGCGTGAATCATAGGAAAATCCAATATTTATTATTTCGGGTTCAAACCAAAATCGCAGAAATCGATCGTTGTCTGAAGTTGATAGACCTTGTCTAGGTTTTGCAATCTCAGTCAAACATTTTTCGTGTTCAAAAATTTTAATTATTTTCTTACTAATCCAATACCCAATAATTTTATCTGGAAGTTTAGCAAAATTGTCCATAGAAAATTGATACATCAAAGAATTATTATGACCTGCAATTGTTGATAGGGCGACTTTTTGTTTACCTATTGCATCTTTAGTATCAACAAGTCTAATATATTTTCCGTTAAGATTAATATGATAATTCAAAAGCACAAAAGCAGCTGACTGCACAACTTCCCCACCAATTTCTTCAAAAGAACGTGGTCCCAGATGGAGTAAATTTATGATCGTTTTTTTTGTCGCAACATGTTCTCTAAGTTGGCTAAAACTCGTCAAGAACATCCAACTGTGTTGATTGATCATTCCAACCATACCATTTTGCTTTGCTAATCTAAAACCAACATCCATAAAAACAGCAAATAAATCACTTTTTGAAGTTTCATAATAATCTGAAATATATTTTTTTAACTCATTATTCATTCCTTGCTTGCTACCCATATAGGGGGGATTCGTAATGACCACATCATATTTTCGTGTCAAAAACTTTGCCTGATGTACCAATGGTATTAGAAGTTCAATAACAATCTTGCGGAGAGCTAACTGTTGCAAGTCTTTCATTTGATTTATTTGAATCTCTTCTAGTCGGTTAAATAATTTTTTGAAATCTACTTTAGGGATGTTGAGAATACTACCAAAGTTCTTTGCATCATGAAGTGTTTCAACAACAGCCTGAAGATCAAACTTGATACTAGTGTCCCCATCAGCCACAAAGTTAATAAGTTCTGTTGTCACAAAATTGCTTTCTTGAATCGGATACAGGTTGGGGTGAATATCACAAGAAAAAATCGTTCGGCAATATTTTCTAGCCTTCATCATTACTGCAAAATAAGCAAGCTGATATGCTCGGTCATCAATGTCAAGTCCAAAAAGATTGTTTTGTAGGATGCTTTTTGCTGCATCTCGTTCCGAATAACCAGCAGCAACATATATTTGCATAAGAACATCAAAGGCATATACAAGGATATGCCCACTCCCCATGCACGGATCTATTACTTTGATTTCTTCTGGTTTGATCTTGGCATATTCAGTACGCATTTTCTCTAATTGCGCAACAACTTCAGGCTCCTGCTCCGCTTCGTCCAGATAATATTTCCAATTTGATTTAAGCGACTCAGAAGGATGGCCCTCTATCCAAAGTCTACCCAAAGAATTTTCAACCATATATCGAACGATCCAGTCTGGTGTGAACAGCTGCGTAGCTGCAGGAATGCGTTCTTTCGTGATTTTAACATTCTTGCTTAACAGCGCAAACGTCTCTTCTTTGACTTCCGTATTATAATACTGGTACAACCATCCAATAATTTCCACGGCTTCTTTCCAGTCATCCTGCGGAATACCAAAAACCATATTGGACAGGACGCTGCCAGCTTTGAGAAGATTATTGGGAAAAAGAAGTTCCGTGTAGTTCTGGATTTTTTCAAACATTTCAGGTAAGGCACTATTCAGATCATTGCACTGAGTAATAAGAAGATATTTATAAAGTTCTTCCGTCTGATTCGCTTCAAGAAGCGAAATAACCTTTGCTTTATTCAAGCCAACCAGCTCTAGATGAAGTGCCTCGGATAAAATCTCTGGCTGGAATTCGTTTTTCTCATTTGTAAAAACACGAATCCGTGAAGGCAGATAATCATTGGCCTCCATGAATCGTAGCGCGATGAATCGGTTGAACCAGGTGTAAGCAACTTCTTCCATAACCTGATCATAGCCTTTGGTTTTGATCAGATTCAAAAGCTCATTTCGCTGTGTCTGCTCTTCAGGCGTGAGAAGACGTCCGTTAAGAAGTGCACCTGAAGGTGCTTCATTGCCTGAAGTTTTCTCATCAATTGCGTATTCATATGCTTTTTGCTTTACACCTGCTATGAGATCTTTTCGGGCTTGTATTGCAAAGTTCTTTATAGCTGACTTATCCATGGAGTACATTTCCTCCTGCTTCAATTAGTTGAGAATAATACCTTCGTTGTCTTTCAGCGCAGCATTCAAGTTATAACGGACGGTTTCAACGTAATTATCAATTTCAGCTACTGATGTGAGCTTTCTCGCCGGGAAGATATCTGTGCGGTGGATTGTACGAATAGGCGGTGGTGTTGGTCCCGGTCCTACCGGTGTTGGCAAAAGGAGTTCAGCGGCTTTGGCAGCGATCTGCTCACAGTATTTCTTGATTCGAAAAGACATGGCGTCGAGAGCCATAAGTGTTGACGCTGTTGATGCTTCTTTTCCCTTTGTTGAACAGAAGATATTCGCTTCTTTTTGAAGCTGATTCAACAGAGGACTTACTGATGTGATGAGTTCCATCTCTTCTTTCGACGAGGTAATTACCTTAAGAGCGGCTGCTTTTTTCGCTTCAACAAGCTTCCAATAACTTTGCTGAACCGTCTGCTTCAGATCCGGCAACTCGCGAATGCGATTATACGGCTTACGAAGAGCAAGGATTTCATTTATTTTCTGAATGGCAGTATGAATATCGGTTTCAACCGCTAGATAATCATTCTCTTCTGACAGCTTGAATACAAGATCCTGGGCTTGCTTATAGATACCTTTCTGACTCTGGAAGAACGTCCTGATATCCGCAATATCATCTGCGGAATCCTTCAATTCATCACGTTTTTCCAACAGACATGTCAGAAGAGCCATATTGTCACTTTTTTTCGAGAGGATATGATTAAGAAGCGAGATGGCCTGGTCCACATCCGGCTTTCCCGGGTAGTTGGAAGAAGTGTATTCACCCGTTAACCAGCCCTTATATGTATTAATGTCCTCTGTAAACCGATCGATAACAAATTGAATAATGTCATCCTCGCTTGTCGGAATACTCATCTTCACATAGATATCTGACAAAAGAGTTCTTGCATCGCGAAGTACTTTTTCAGGAGGGGAAATACGAATATTAACAAGGGTCTTGTCCGTATCTCCTTTTTTGCGCAGATAATCAGGAAGATTCTTATCCGTTGGTAAGATAGCGCTTCCACAGTATTTGATTGCGATCTTCTGATCCGCAATCAGTACAGCCACTACAGCGGCAATCTCTATTTCGCGCCATCCGAAGGGCTTGCTGCCGAAGCGCTTCTGGATCTCCGTCATAGACGTAGGGACGTTCTTGATCAACTGCATTTCCATAAATTGATGGACTTCCTTGATCGCACCTGCGTTGGGCCAGTGCTTCTCTCCAACTGCCTGTTCACCATAGTTGTTGTGAAGAATTTTTATGATCTGCGAATCCTGATCATAGAAGGTGTCAATCAGATCGAGCTTGTCATATACGCTGCCCGACAGATGCGTCAGTGCGCGATCCAGACATTCCTGGACGGAACCGGTTTTGATTGTCAAGCGTTCCCCCGCTGCATAGAAACGGGCTTCCGGAATACTCTTCTGGAGATACTCCTTCGCCCTTCTTATACACGCCAGAGCCTCATTGTTTTTATTTCGGATAATATTCTGAAGATTCTCCGGCAGAAGGGATACGTTCTTGGTCATGACATACCGCTGAATCTGGGCTGCCGTCTTGATCTCTGAATAGTATGGATAGTCATTCGATAGGACAACAATCGCTTCGCTGGCCTGAGACCGTAAAATCAGTTCCTGCTCCGTTGCACGTGCTAGATCCGAGGCATTGGTGCAGATGCGAAGCTTCATCTCACCGGTTGCGGAACCCGCAAGAGAATCATCGACATAGGAATCAAACGAGAAATTGTATCGGCCATAATTGAATTTCTTGGTCTGATACAAATCTCCGAAAATCGTTTCCTTGATCTTCTGAATAATGGCAGAATTGTCGATCATCGTATTACGGATCTCTCGCTCGACGTCCTGCTCATCATCTGTAAGGAACATATAGTTATCGCCGTTGCGGGAGATATAATTCTGTGACAAAAGGCGTTCCAGCGACTCCTTTATCTCGCTCCGCAAGACGATCTTATCCGCATGAACGCTGTCCACCATAAGAGTTGCCAGATTCTCAACATTCGACTTAATATCTTCGATATAACGGATGAGATATAAGAGCTTCAGGACAGCAACATCTCGGGGTTCGATTCCATCCAAATTTTTTGCAGCCACCTCACAACGATCAATAACTCTTCGGATGGCTCCATCCAAAAAAGTGTGTGTCGTATCGTAGAACATGTAAAAAGGAATCAGAGCGTGTTCGTCTTTATTCTCAATCTTCTGAGCCGCTTCCTGGAATCCGGAAAGCATCGATCTTTCGCCGCCGGCTAAGTTCTTACCCGAGTTTCCATGCTTACGGATCTGTACAAACACATCCTGCATCAGTCGGAACTGATACGGGACAAAGGGATACGTATCAGAATAGTCCTTGTCACTGCTATAACCCTTCATATCCAGCACGGAATTCGAGAACACAAAGAGATTCTTCAGGGCGGCAGCATTCTTGGCGTAATCCATCTCCAAAAGACTCTGCGCATCTTCACTCTTCGCAAGAATACGCTTCTTAATGACTTCATCTACCGAAGAAGAAGAAAGGCTCAGTCTCGTATTAAAACGTCCTTGAATCTTGGAGAAGTCATCCCCGCTGATTTTCGTTATCTGATCAATCGCTTCCTGACTGGTAACCATAACCCAGACCTGTCCGCTGCACTTGGTTCCAATATCCTCAACGATTGTCTGCAGATTCAGCATTAGGTCACTGTCCGATCCAATATACTGGCCCACTTCATCGATCATGAAGAGCAATCGGAAGTTCTTGCCCTTGCTCTTCACATAATCCCAGATCTCATTGGTCAGCTGATTGATATCAAGATCGACCGACTCCTCACCATTGAACCAGTTGCGAGCTGATGTCTCGCTCATGCCCAACACACGCTGCAGAACCTCTACAATGTCATCCTCAAAAAACGCATATGATTCTCTGGATTCCTCCCAATGATCACCATGAATCTCCAGGTACATCTCCTTGAAAGAATCCATCTTGCCTTCTTTGGCGACGAATTTCTCAAGCTTTGCCAGCTTCAGGTCATTCCCATAGAAGCCAAGATGCTCATAGAACACCTTCGCAAAAACACGAAGAATCGCTGTCTTATCCTTATTAATTGGGCTCTTGGAATCAATATTGAAGAGAATCGATTCCGTCGTTGCCTGACTGCAGTGCTCCATACGGGAGAACATCATCGGATCATCAAACTTCTCAACAAAATATTCAATCGACGGCTTGCCGGCAACCACTTTGTTGGAAAGCAGGTAAGAGAGAATTTTCAGGAAGTGAGATTTACCACTTCCAAAGAATCCAGAAATCCATACGCCCATCTTATCTGTCGGGGCATTCAACGCCTTCTCATAATGGTCAAAAAACGTATTGAAATGCCTTCTCAGCTCCTTGGTGATAATATACTCTTCCAGCTCCTGCCGGATACTTCTCTCATCGTCCTGTGCAACCTTGATAACACCGTTAATGTCACGATTAATATCTGCCTTGAACATTTGCTGAATTTGCATATAGTCCCTCCAAATCAAATGAAATTAAAAGCTCGATAATAGTTTGCATCAATAAATTTGCCAAATAAATTAAGAGTCTGCCCGTCATATTTCCCCGGGTAAAACATAATGACCGGAATATCCGGAAAAACGTGCTGCAAATTATCCAATATATTATGCGACCGCATAAACGGATACACTTTGCCGACGCCGGTTAACACCATTACATCTCCCGGCAGATGAGGCTCATATGTCATTCTCTTTATATAATCATCCGGTGTCGCTACTTTTTGAAGCTGCTCCAGCAGATGGTTTTTACCCTTTTTTGCTTCCAGATTAGCCACGCCCGACAAGACCTTCTTGTCCTGGCAGATTTCCAAAAAAACTTCATACAGATCCTTCTCAATCACCCGAAAACCATGCGATGTATCGGCGGCCAGCTGCTTCACAAATTGCCTGACAACCATCTCATCCTTAGGCTCATAACAGAATACATAAAAGCCGACCTCATTGCTGAGCCCCTTATTCTGTAGAAAATCCTCCTGAGAAATCTTATCCACGATCTGGTCAAGCCGCTGTTGTAAATTCTCCATGCAATAATCCCCTTACCTAAAGCAATTAAAGGCCGATAATGCGGCCAAATCACCATTTGCTCGAATACCCTTTTCTACCTCGTCATAAAGAAGCACCGGATTCAGAACCTCGTCTTTACCATCGGACAGGTAACCCGTCTCGAGAAGGCACCGTGAAAGCACCGACTTCAATTTACTGACCGTTCCATCGCTCCAATTGGCCGCTACATCATTTTGTTCCTGAAGTCGGAAAAGGAACATATTCACATCCGTCCTACCAAACGACAGATCATGAATTCGGAACTTTTCTCCAACAACCGACATCATAAAATCCCAAACAATTCTATTATCACACATCATTGCATAAAGGTTAACTTGTTTGCCAACATCTGCCGGTGCATTGCCCAATAAACCCACAAGAGTATCATTCTCCAAGAGATGAATGCGCCTCAAACACGTATTTGTCATATCTCTGACTGAGCGCTCAGTCGGGAACTGAAATAGATTTTCTGCCAACACACGCGCATGAATAGCCTTGTCATCCAAACCCTCCAAAGACAGACGCGCAACAGCACGAATCTCATAAAAAAGAAACTGCTCCCTGGTAAGCGCTGCACTATAAACCTCCCGATGACTCACGTAACTCCTCCAAATAATCTGAATCAAGAATCAGCAGCTCGTTACGCATTCTGCACTCCAGAATACTTTAGGCACTGTCCCTTCAAGAGGACAGCCAGCCGACAAATGATTTGATATCTTTATTATTCACCTGTAGCCGCAATGACGGCTTTCTCATTTGAGTGTTCAATAATATCCCCGGTTGAAGCGCAATTATGATTGTAACAAAAAGGCTTTTGATTCAATCGAAAGACAGAAATGTTATCAAGTTTGCAACATTTCGTATGATTCGCAAATTAATACTATCACAGCTCATTTAGATACTATAATATGCCTGCAGTCGTTGACGAAATATATTCTTGAAGAATAGTATTGTATGAGTCTACTATTTCTTTGAGTGCACCAAATACTATTATCTGTTTAGGGTCTTCTAGTTCCTCACATAATAATTCAAATATGCTCTTCCCGGCTATTCTAAGAGATAATTTTTTTACAAATTCGGTAAAATCAACATCCTTTTCTATGTTGATTATCACTATCTCTTCTGTGTCAAATATAATTTTAAATGAGTATATTGAAATGTCATATTCACATCTGATTATTTTTGTTTCCATATTTCAAACCTCCTGCGATAATAATTTTTTGATGTTATATTTTTTTGATCTATTGTCAAAAATGTATTCACCACCATCAAGTATTCTGCAGATTTCTTTTTGTGATTCAACATCTTCTAATTTGACTTGTTTATAAGATATCGAATTATTATCATTCTCTGCGATGATTATTGATTCTGCATCACCATATACAACAATTGCTGGATTATGAGTTACTAAAAATATTTGTTTTTTGAATTTAATTTCACGAATTAGGTCAACGAGTTGTTCTGAAATAAACTTGTTTCCTAAATTATCCTCCGGCTGATCAATTAGAATTAATCCACAAGATGGATTATTTAATAGTACCTTCAAGTATTTCTCAGAGTTATAGCCTGGACTATTGTTTTTAGATGTTGTTTCATCCGCATATTTAAGATAGTCAGATGGAGAATCAAAGAGTTTAAATAAATTGGCTAGCTGACTAACCATCTTCTTTTTGAAATTTTCAGGGGCATTGTCTGGATAATTTTTTAGCTTCAATTTTTTATACAGTAAAAGCATAATTGATTCATAAATGCTATTACCTCCGCTATCTTTTATACCATCCGTTATCAGCTCATCAAGCGAATTTTGCGAATCCAATTCAATATTTAAACTGCTATCTTCATCAAGCACTATGCTTTCAGTATGATTATAATTAAAATTTTTAATTGCATCAATTTTACTATGCAAATCAAACAATCCCTTGAAATGAACCTTGATACTATTTTGTATCTCGGTGTTAATTTTAATTGCTCTTGCTCTGTCTTGGCCTGCTTGGGTTAACAACATATTTGCATCCTCAATATTTTGTTTTGTTGTGCAAATAAACTTATTTATGTGATCGTGAAGGGATTTCATGTTTTGTTGCTCTGTCCTTTTTTGGGTCACTAGAAGCAAAAAATTATCAATTATCGTATTTTCGTTCTCTAAAAATGTTATTGTAACAGATTTTTTTAATTTCTCTATTTCAGTTACTAATGAATTTAGCGAATTTATTGTAGTGTCAAACTGTTCAGTTGCAAAGAAATTTGACTTTACAAGATTTATATCTATTTTTAGAAGATAATTATCATACAGCAATTGTTGAATTGTGTAATCATGCAGTACAATTGTTTTATCCGGATTCAAAGTAAATAAATAACTATACACTGAATAAAGAGTATCCATAAGTGTACTAAGTCTATTTTTTAATTCAATGAAGTTTTGTTTTGAAGCTAAGTATTGTTCAGCTTTTCCCGATTTATTGGCCAAGTCACTTAGCTGGCTGTTCTCAAAATAACTTACTATATCTCCTTGATTAATCTGAATAATCTCTGTACTAATATGTGTTGAGGTTTTAAGCTGTGCGTCATACTTTGAGCTGATATAATAAGTAGTATTTCTTAGCAATTCATCGTATTTAGGATTGAAATGAAGTGTGTCTATTGACCTATTTAGAATATCCAATAACAAGCTTTTTCCACTAGAGCGTCCACCAATAATAACATTTAGATGTGGGCTGAAACGCAATTTTGTTTCAGATATCACTGAATCAGTAGCAATTTCAAGTGAAGTAATGTAATTTCGAGTAGTATTCAATTCGACATATTGAGATGATGATTTTATTCTAGATTGGGGGTCGATAAATGCAAGCCTTAATGTTTCATAGTTTTTACTACCTTTGACATAATAGAAGTCGTGCAACCCATGATCACCCATATGACCACATGGATATTGCTCTACATAATGATTATCTGAAAATTCAATATACGCAAAGTCATTCTTATGTTGAAATGCAGAGTAAAGAACTTTATCGAAACTCTCGTTATACAATTGCTTGCTTTTTTCTTTTACCTTTTCCAAAGGACTTTGCATTAAAATCAACATTTTTTGCGCGGCTTTTATATCAGTTTTGTAGGCTTCATTGATACTTGAAGTGTTACCTGCATGTGGGATAAAGAAAAAATCTTTTTCGCCAAAGAGCGAAATGATATCATCAAAAGTTAATTTTCGTTCAAAATCGTCCTGCCCTTTTTCTGTATATCGATTTTCTAACAAACTATTTATTTGTTCGGCACTAGAATAATTTGAACCGCTAAATATTAAAAGTGAATGATAAGTCTTTGTAGAACCACTAATATCTAATTCAACTCCTATTAGAAGAAGTGGATCGTTTTTATGATTATAGTTTTCATAGTATTTCTTGTATGCTGGTAAATTGATAATATTATGGTCGGTTAGTGAAAATATATCTACTTCTTGGGCAACAAGTTTTGAGTAAAGTGTTTCTACTGAAAAGTTACCTTTATAATCATTATGTTTTGTCTTTTTGCTGTAATCGCTATGGATATGTAAATCTATTCTTTGCCAATTCGAATATGAATCTTCCATAACTCCCCCTATCACCATAAGTTAATTAAATAACATTTATATATTATACCAAATAATATATAAAGTTAATGTCCAAGCCGCAATAAGTATCCATAATGTCAATAATGACGTACCCGTATCCCAACGACTGCATAAACGCGAGACACCTAGTTCTATGAATTTTACAAAAATGCTATCACATCGTAACAAGATTTCCCCCCAGTAACCCCGCCGTCTCCGGGCTGCAAGTCGTGAATATGACCTGATGCCTTTCCGCAAAGTTCTTAATCAATTCTGCTGCCTTTTCTTTGCGGTCGGGATCGAGATCCACAAGACAATCGTCCAGTATGAGAAAGCCTTTACTTTCACCCAGGATGTTATCCAGCAGGGCAAGACGCAGTGCCAAGGCTACTGAATCGTAGGTTCCGGCGGAGAGCAGATTGACGGGAATATCGACCTGTTGGTCTTTTTCAAGCCGCAGTGCAAAGTCATTATCTATATCGGTAACCTGATAGGATCCGTTGGTCAGAAGGGCAAGGTTCTGTGAGAAGGATTGGATGACCGGCGTGAAAGAAGTCATGTCCATTTGTTTACGGGTTTCATCAAAAGCCGACTTTATCTTAAGGAGCTTTTGTGCTCGGTTTATTTTCTTCTGGAACGAGACTTCTACCTCTGCAAAGCTTTGAGATAGTTCCTCATAGGTCTGTTCGGGCAAGTCTCTTTCGGCATCGAGGTAATTGTTTTTGAGAGTATTTAACAACGAATTGATTGATTCATATGATTTCCTGATTCCAGACAATTCTTGTCTGAATGAATCTGCTGAATCGTATTCCTCGGGTAGCGGCACGAGCGGCTTCAGTTGGGCTTCGAAATCTTTAAGTGACATTCGAATTTCGATGATTTTGTCGAGAAGGCCGTCGACATTCCCGTACTTTACGCACCATGTTTGAACTTTTCCACTTAAAGATTTTTGCTCGGAAAGCACGTCGATATTACTGCGATTTATTTTCTTGATTTCTGCATCTATTTCGACCAAAGACCGTACCTGGCTTAAATCACCAAAGCCTGTTATTCTTTGCTCCAGATTTTCCAGGGTTTCCCCGTTAAGTTGTTCATCGACTTTAACGACATAGGCTTCTAGTATTCTTTTCTGTGCATCGAGTCTTTCCTTATTGAGTTTTGCTTCTTCAACAGATGCTACTTTCAATGATGTAAGCAGTGCTTCAAGGTTTGCTTTGAATTCCATGTACTGATTGCGCAGCTCGCTAAAGTCCAGATCTCCTGATTTGAGTTCAATCTCAATCAGGTCCTTGCTTTCCAGCTTGATATAGCCATTTGCTTTGAATGATTCTCCGGCAGATATCTCCACGGGTTCTTCCAGGTCTCTTGTTATTAGGAAGGTGGTTCCATCCGGGAGCCTATTAAGCTTTCCGATCATCACACCGGCTTTCATTTTGGCTTCTGTGGTCAACATTCCATGATAGTTTTTATCAAAAGCCTGAATGTCTTCCTTCGTGATATCTGTAGATTCGGCGATCTGCTTCTTAGTGGCTGTGATGTTGTCATTCAATTCGTTGATTTTGGTTGATTTATCTTCCAGAATCTTCTTGGCAGATACTTGATTCGCCAGGATTTTCTCGGTGTCAAGCTTCGCTATCGTTGTATCAATTGCAGCGATTTCTTTTGCCAATTGTGCAAGACGCATATCGCACTGAGGCCATTCCTGATTTATCACAGAATAGTCTTTGAGTTCGCTCGCTAATTGCTTTATTTGCGGTTCAAGCATCGCTCTTTTCACAACATCGCTCTCTATGATTTCCATCGATGCTTTTCTCGCAGCCAAGTCCTTCAGGGTTGCTTCGGTTGCCTGTGTATCCTTATAAATCTTTTCAATCAGCGCTTCAGCCTGCTGGGATTCCTTCATTGCAAGGCGAAGATTCTCTTTTGTATAGAAGCTTTCTACGATTTCACCATTGCCGACTTTGTATGGATTGCTGATGCCCTTGTTGTTCTCTGGATAGTTTTTTCCCAGATCCCAATGCTTAAGGAGACGGCTGATCTCATCATTAATGCGCTGATTCAAGTCATCAAGTGAGACCCCGTCAAGCTCCATAACTACTTTCCTAAGCAGGGAACTGACTTCGCCTTTTGCTTCCTTGTTCTGGATGATTTTCTCAATGGCGGACTTAATAAACAATTGCTTGGAAAAAACAATACTGCTGTATGTGCCCTCTCCGAAAACCAGGACATCCTTCAAATATTCAGCGATGCTCTCCTCATTTTTGATTGTCTGTGAATCAGGCAGAATCATTCTGGAAAAAGGAGCGGTACCCCATTCCCTGGTTACCCGATAATCTCCCGTATGGTCAGATATGATGACCTCTCCATCAATACTGTCGCCTGCCTGTATAGGCATGAACCTGTCGCGGAAGTCTATGTCTTCGACTTTCTTATAGCCCAGTTTGCTCGATTTGAAGAGTACGGAATAGAGGCCTTCCACAAGGGTGCTCTTCCCTGCCTCATTGGGTCCAAGGATTACATTAAGATTGCCTTCAAAATCAATATCTTGATCCTTAATTCCGGCAAACCTTTTGCAGCTGTACTTTTTGATGATCATTTCCTCACCTCCGCAATCAGTTCATAGGCCAGTTGAAGAGCCTCTTCATCATCTGAAAGGGCCGACAACAGCTGCTGAGGAAATGAGCCGTCCGAAAATTCTTTTTGTATCTTCTCATTCGTGATCTTTATTCCCAGATCGGAATCATCGATGACTAAATAGCCTATGATCTCTTCAATTGCTTTGTACACTTCCTGCCGATAAGTGAAAACATCTTCCTCGACTTTTCCGCGTATATGTATGCGGGCTACTGTTTTTGAAGGCTCGTCTTTTAGAAGGTCCGTTCGAATTACATCCAGATCTTCTCTTTGGCGGACCGTATAATTCCGATCAACAAACTGGTAATTGCCAATAGTAACGGTCTCAGCATCCACTGCTTTGTTATCATCAATTGTGATAATCCATGCACTTCCACGATGCTTGCAATCCAGTCCGTCCGGTTCCGGAGTCCCGGGATTAAAGATCTTGCACTGCGCAACAGATGCTTTAGGCGGGTATGTGATATGTGTATGGCCCAAAAGCCACACATCCATCGGAATATCATTTAATTCCTCCAGCGTCATATTGAAATAATTCGAATCCATATCCGGAGAAATGCCAATAATTGCGCCGTGTGCTATCCCAATATTCACCGGACCTTTATCAATATCCTGTTCCCTTATCCATCCTAGATTATTGGTATCGGAATGCTTGGAGTGACAGGGAGCCGGATACAC
>Ga0209429_10000312_pt1 | contig 33503 bp, 16 predicted proteins | sample BarGraNGADG00212_3_FD_184493 | JGI IMG/M metagenome (GOLD analysis project Ga0209429, IMG submission 184493) | Arctic peat soil microbial communities from Barrow, Alaska - Barrow Graham LP Ref core NGADG0004-212 (SPAdes) (version 2) | ecosystem: Environmental > Terrestrial > Soil > Wetlands >... | reverse complement strand
ACATGTCAACCTTATTTCAGGTGACTATAGCGTCGGGGTCCCACCTCTTCCCATTCCGAACAGAGAAGTTAAGCCCGCCCACGCCGATGGTACTGCGCAAGTGGGAGAGTAGGTAGTCGCCGTTTTTTGGAAACCCCCGTCAACGAAAGTTGGTGGGGGTTTCGTCTTTTAAAACGGCGACTGCCTGCTCGAGCACTTAAGTGGGACCCGACGAAGAAGCGAGAGCAGAGGCGGTGCTTGCACCGACTATGCCGAGCGCCGAGGAGGCAGGATGCCGGAGGCATCAAAGTAGGTAGTCGCCGTTTTTTGGACCCCTATCAACGTAAGTTGGTGGGGGTTCTTTCGTTAGACACGGTTCGATAGGATAGTAAATATTACCTGGACTATTCAAAGATAAAGCCGAATCCTCTGGACTCGGCTTTATGTATTTTAAGCGGTATGATGCAATACCGTTGGTTAACGTTTCTGCATTACAAGTTTATCGGTGTAGAGGCCTTGATCGGTGGTTATGCGAACCATATAAATGCCGTTATGTAAATCGGAAAGGTTCATGCCGGTATTTGTGATGAGTACATTCAAAACACAACGACCTTGCAGGTCCAAAACCTGCAGATGATGTCCCAGAAAGTTGTCCGACAGCTGAATGTGTCCCGAACAAGGATTGGGGAGTATGCCAATTTTTCCTGCAACTGGCAATGTTCGAATAGCAACAGCACTATCAGCAATCTCCATACGAATATTGTCAATGACGAATGTTCCTGCATCTCTAGGAGAAAAACATAAAGTATATTCACCATTGTTCGTGAATACAGGAATTTCAAAGGACTTATTTGTTAGGGTAGCACTCACCGGAATGGCATTGGAGGCTACCATATCTGCAACCGTTTGCGAAGCATCTGTGCTGGTCACTCTTAAATAAGCATCCAAACTTCCGGAACCTACTACATCAAAGGATACTTTATATTTATAGCCTCCATGAAGATACGTCTTCCAGGAGATTCGGTTTAACAAATGATTATTGGTTAAAGAAGCAATGTTTGAAAACAAGAACGATTTATTTCCAGAAATCGTAGCGGTATCGATTACTGCTGCTGTCAATGATGAACTCCATTTGGTAAGGGCCCAGGAATCCAAACCATTTTCAAAACCGCCGTTCACCACATAATTACCATCCCATTGATGGGTTATATCCTTGATGGTGACATCATCAAGCAGTAATTTTGTGCCTGCTGCGATACTTCCGTATTGCAGATTCAACGTATAAAACGGATCCGTTACGGAAACGTCATTGGTAATGAATTCCAACGTGTTAATGCCGGTGCTCGCGGTCATATTCAGATATTCCCTGTATAGCGCGGTGTTGTCTTTTGTTGCTTCCTGTAATTCAACATGTAAAGCGCTGGAAGGAGCCACCCTATATTTCACACTTACTTTATAGCGGGAACCCTGTTGTGCAGGGAAGCGCCAGCTTAAACCTTGATCCCAATAATTTGTACCTTTGGTATTGATGTATGCCTGGAAGGTCTTACCGCTGATATAAGCTTGCGGATCGGCTCCAGCACTCACGATGGATGTTGTGACGCTCCCGCTGGAAGCGGTTGTAGTATAACCTCGTAAGCCATCATCAAAAAGAGGATTTGAAACAATATTCTTTTGAGGAATATCCAAATAGGCACTTTTCTTACCCCAAAACGACCGACCGTCTGAACGCAACCCGGTATAGATGAGGGTAGAACAACCGTTTTCCCAGTCCCATTCCCAATCAACGGAAACCTTGTAAGTAAAGCCGCCTTTTACGATGGTCATATAATGGCCATCATAACTCCAGGTTCCTGAAGGACTGATCGTACCATTCGAGGAGAAAATTAGGGAAGTCGGTTTGCATAAAAAGGTGGAGGGCGTTGCTCTTGTAATGGAGTCGGGCAAATCGTTCGAAACGCCACCCCATTTAATTTCATTCAGCAGAATTTCTTCCCAGGTTCCGGCAATAAGGTCTGAAGTGATGGTTGGCATGATGCCAGGATTGGCATAGCGTTCAGGTGAAAGAACAGGCCATCCGGTTTCAGTCCAGTAGATTTTTTTGACGTGCATGTCCATCATGGAGGAAATGGCAGTTGGGCGTCCCTGGTTCAGCATGTAAAATTGTCCATTCTGATTGATAACCCCGCAATGAGCGACTCCTTGCCAACCTGGGTGGTTACCGAATTGGTAGGCGTATGACAGAAGCGGATAGACATCTTTGTTGGTTGTATAGACAACAGAAGCATTATTGATGTCAACGTATGGTCCGTTTGCGTTGTTGGATCGGGCCACGCGGGTTTGATAAATGGTGCCTAAATCGCCTTCAGCGACAAAAAGGTAGTACTTTTTGAAGGTCGGATTATAAATGATTTCCGGCCCTTCCATCGTGCTCCAACCCGTTCCACGGTTTCTGGCAATAACGAATTCAGAAGCACCTGGCTTTTTCAACCCGGTAATCGTATCGATTTCGGTCATGAAGATGCCCTGCGACCAAGATCCCCAAGCCATCCAAAAACGTCCGTCCTTCCCTATGGTGATGGTCGGATCGATGGCATTTGTCTTTATTCCGCCATTGTCTTTGTAATAAACCAGTGGGCCGCGTTGTGTCCAAGGTCCTTTGGGATGGGACGAAACGGCAAGACAGATGACAGCTCCGTTCGGTGCGTGAATGGAGCAATAATAGAGCCGGTATTCATTCTTGACTTTCATGATGTAGGGTGCCCAAATGCCAACCTGTGTATGACCGGGTTCAGCCGAAAGCGAATCCATCCATTTATTGTTTTGGCTGGGATAGGTACCGTTGAACACCGTTCCAAGGTATTCCCAAGTCACCAAATCCCTGGATCGGCGATAGGGGATGCCTTTTACGGATTGTGCCCAGGCGGCATCGGTCCCATAGACATAGAAATAGCCTTTTGTCCGGATAATGGACGGGTCATGCAGGTTATACGGTCCCCATTTTGAGGTGTTTGCGGCGACCTCCCAGTAATTATCGGATTGTAAAGGCCTTTGAATGCCATAGCGTTGTTTGCTGAATGACAAATAGGCATCATGGAGGTTGTCAATGATAGAATCCAATTGCAAATCTCTGGTGCAGGCAGCTCCTTCAACTTCAGACTGGTTGATTTCTGTTTCAAACGTGGATTTGGAGCCAATCTTGTAATATCCATCAATTGTTCCTTCTTTGGCAGAAGCCAATAGTTTTTTTGAATCTGTAACCAAGGAGGTCAGATCCGTAAGTGTCAGACTAAATGCGAAGGAAGAAAAAGTGAAAAAAAGGATAATAGAGAGATAGTATTTCATTTTTCGATTATTTTTTTGCCCCAGATGCTGAATCCATTGTTGTCAAGCCCTGTGAACAAGAGGGTTTCGTGGCGGTTTTCCCAATCAAAGCCTTTATGGACGAATAATTCCTGAACTTTGAAAGTTCCTATCTGCAAAGATAATACATTGTTCGCTTGCATCTTCCATTGTCCTTGTGCAGAATTCTCTACGCTACCGTCGTTCTTCAGGTCGTAGATGGACGAAGTACAAATTTCTTCAGCTGCCAGACGATTTTCACCCCAGAGTATTTGCCCGGCTTTCGTCATCCGCTTATAAGTGCTTGGTTTCAAAACGATGATTTCCCATCGCCCTGTGATGCCATCAGAACCAATTTTACCTGTTTTAATACCTGCATAACGTTCCGGAGAAAACATGGGCCAACCGTCTTTTGACCAAAAGATCTCCCGAACATGCAAATCCATCAGATGATTTTCTGGTGAAAGACGTCCCTGATGCAAGACATAATAAGTACCATTTCCATTTTCAACAATACCGCAATGACCGGTTCCGGCCCAACCTGGATGATTGTTAAAACGGTATGGATATGTTAGAACGGGATAGTGGTCTGTTGCATCACGCATATCGTTACCGAAGAAGTCCAAAAATGGTCCTTCTGGATTTCGACTTCTGCCTACCCGAATGTTATAAGTTGTCATGAGCGGATCGTATGAAACGAACAGAAAGTAGTATTTCAGTTCGGGATTGTAGACGATTTCAGGAGCCTCCACATTGTTTCTGGTCATATCGGAACGACGGACCGTGCTGTGACCTTTATCTCCCGGATGAAGTATGAATCCAGTTTTGGGGTTCAACTGTACACAATAAAGACCATCAAAGAAGGAACCATAGTGCATCCATTGCTCGCCTGTTTCGGCATTTGTGATAACACTCGGATCGATGGCATTCATCAAATCATCATTATTGGTTTCAACCACGCAGCCTTTTACTTTCCAAGGGCCTTCTGGTGAAGTTGATTCAGCAAGCCCCAGCCAGGAGGTTTTTCGCCCAAAAGCTGAAACGCAGAAGTATAGACGATAGGTCTCCTTGTATTTTAATATGAACGGAGCCCAAATATTGGTGGCACCTTGCCCGTCGGCCAAACCGTGAACATAACTGACTGCTTCGATTGGTATGGAATCCAAAGCCCATCCCATGAATTCCCAATTAACCAGATTCTTAGACCTCCTTACCTGAATGTTACCGACTTTTATACCCAATTTGGATGCATCATTGGTCGTATTTCCATAAACGGCATCCGTCGAATAGACATAATAATACTCCCCGAATTTTTTACAAGTAGGATCATGTACATTGTACGTGCCCCATTGGCTTCTGTTTTCCAGTCCTGTTATCGAAGAGTAATCGTCCGAGTAGGGCAATTTTGTCTCTTTGCAGGACATGCTCATCAGAAGCAAGGAAAGAAATATCAAGGAGAGTTTGTTCATGAAAAGAATTGGAAACGGTTCAGGTTCAATGAGGTAAATACCAGTTTATGGGAGACATCAATTTTTCTAGAATGACAGCTCTGTTGAGGGTGTATTTGGCAGAAACCTTATCAGCCAGATATTCTGGTTTGCCTCTGCGCAAGGCAACGCGCATCAGATCATGAAAACGGTTTCCTTCAAAAGCGGTTTCAAGAGCCAGTTCCTCAACGATAGCATCTTCCACATATTCAATCGTATCAGCCTTCGTGTCCAATCTTGGTATGATGTATATTGTGGTATCTAAATTCGTATTACCCAATCCACGTTGACGAATGCCACAGTTGTTTGCGAATGCGGGATCTGAAAAAGTCATAAAGGAGGGTGTGACTCCATTTCCATATTTGATTACTTCATTGCGGACAACGCCTGATCTTGTCGATAAATCTGACAACCCCTTTTTAATGACCGTGAAAGCTAATTGTGGGCAACCTAGCCTATTGACAGCTTCTGCATAGCGCAGATACAATAGAGAATTCCTATAGATAACCAGACACTTTTCCTTATCAGTATTCATACGTTGGTACTTGACAATATATGGATTCGAGGATTGAAGCCAGAGGTCGGTCACCATCTTAGGTATGTTGACAGAACCATATATTCTCAAATCACCTTCCGTTTGTACAGTAGGGCTATAGTAATAGATGGGTGTAATCCATTTATTGATGGCAATGGTGCTTGGGGCGATGTCGTAATGATAACTAAGGCTATCAACCGTAAACTGCTGGCCGTAAGAGGAAGAGCTGCCAATAGTGGCTAATACTTCAGTGCTGGTAGGAGTCAGAATGTTGATCCAGTTTATGTAGCCAGATAGAAATTCGCCCTTTGAACCTACTGTCCAATAGGACATGTAGTTTTTAGAGATCTCGGCCTTCTTGGTATAGATTAGGTCGTAATAGGAGCGAGCAGCATTTTCATAATCTCCCTTCCAAAGATAAAGATCCCCTAGAATGAACTTTATTGGGAATTCACTCAGGCTGGATTTGAATGCCCCGAAAGTACCCAATTCCATTGGGCTGACGTCTTTTAAGGGTGTCAAGTCTGCAATCAGTGAATCAGCCAATGCACTCAAACCTAAGGAGGGATACGATTTAGTGGCTTCGGCGACCGTAGTAATCGGATTTGTGTAATAACGCACCGTATCGAAATTCAATGCCAGTTGAAAATACGTCCAGGCACGAATGGATTTCGTAGCTGCGTAAGATCTCAACATCGCTTTGTCATTCAGAACCGTATATGAAGTATCAATATACTTGGTAACATAATTACAAGCATTGATTACGGCGTAATAATCTTTTTGGTCAATATACGGATTGCCTTCCGAGTAGTTGAAATCGTTGATTTCTTTCAGGTAGCGGGATGCGTTATCCTTGGTTTCCATCAACTCACTCCGCAATTCTCCAAGCAGGACGTAGCGGTCGCCCAATTTTTGTAACTGGGAGAATACGCCAACCATGGAGAATATGGTATCGTGTGCAGATTTCATTTGGAAATCATTCTCAAAGGTGTAACGCTCAGAGTCTGCGTTCAGCAGAGCATCACAACTGGTTAATGCAAAGGTGCTGACTAAGAGGGAAAGCACTATGTAAGTTAGTTTTTTCATATTCGTAGGAGGCTTATTATCTTATGCTTATAGATTACAGGTTAATCTTTACACCAACAAAGAAACTTTGGGTCTGCGGCACCAATCCTGCGTCAATACCCTGTGAAAGGACAGAATTTCCTGCTGAACATTCCGGGTCAACACCGAGGTAATGGGTAAGCGTAAATAAATTGTTGGCAGCCACCCAGATATCCATGCCATTGATGAAGATATTGTTGATGGGAATACGGTACGAAACGGAAACTGTTTTAAGTCTCAGGTAGGAACCATCTTCAATCCAGCGATCAGAGAAACGCGCATTTCCCATAGGGTCGCCATAAGTTGCCCTCGGTTGGCTTGTCAACTGACCACTTGACCTCCAGCGCGATAACATGGCAGTGGATTGGTTGCTCATATCAGCACCCGATTCAAGTTGACTGCGCAGGTAGTTGTACACTTCATTGCCATAGGAATAGGAGAACAAGGCATTAAGCGTGATTTTATGGTAGCTCATCTTGCTGGAGAACGAACCGTAAAAATCAGGATTGGGATTACCGATAACCTGACGATCTTTTGCATCGATGGTGCCATCATGGTGATAATCGTCAAAAATCATGTCGCCGGCTCCATAATAGCTATAGGATCCATTCGCATTGACAATGTGCAAGTTAGCAGTAGCAGCTTCCGCATCGGTAGCAAAAACGCCCTTTGTCTTATAACCGTAGAAGACACCGGCGGGATGGCCAACACTTGTCAAAACGGATCCGCCATAGATGTCAAGAATCTGGTTTCCATCAGGAAGGGATACAATATTATTCTTGTAATGTCCTACACTCATGCCAATTTCCCATTGGAGTTTCTTCAGATTCAAAACCTTCAGATTCGCGGACAGTTCATAACCTTTATTGCTAAGTTCACCTCCATTGTTCCAATAGGCATCAAGGCCACTTGTTGCATCCAATTGCTTAAGTGTTAATAAGTCGGTGGTTCTTGCAGAGTAAATATCGGCAGAAAGCGTGAGTCGGTTGTTGAAAAGCCCAAGATCAACACCGGCATTCCAACGTTTGGTCGTTTCCCACTGAAGGCTTTCGTTTTGGATATTTGACAATACCAATCCGTTAGCAAAGTCAATATAACGAACAGTCTGATAATACGCCTTGGTTGCATAATCTTCAATACCGTCGTTACCGGTAACACCATATCCGCCACGAAAACGTAACAGGTCAATGGCAGTAATATCCTTCATGACATTCTCAGACGAAGCCAACCATGCGCCATTGATGGATGGGAACAAACCCCAACTATGTCCGAAAATGGAATAACCACCTTTAGTCTCCAACCCAAATCTGGAAGATCCATCCAGAGAAGCGGTTACATCCAAAAAATATTTGTTTCGGAAATTGTAACTTGCACTGGCATAGTTGGATATGGAGCGCGAAAGATTGTTGGTCCCGCTTGTTTGAGGATAACTATAACTGGTAAGCACGGATGTGTTGTTATCGGAGCCGGTATTGTGGGCTGAAATCATATCTGATTCAAAATAGTCGTTCTGATAGCGCCATCCAAAAAATGCATTCAATGTATGGTCGTTTCCGATTTTCTTGCTGTAATTCAAACGGGTATCGTTGAAAAGTCCTATATTTCGGATGATCTGATTGGCTGCTTTATTGAAAGAATAACCATAACCCTCCAAATAGATTTCTTTGGTCCCCAACATGGGTTGAAAATAGAACTCCTTATTTTTATCCAAACTGTAATCAAACTGGGTGGTCAAATTTAAGTATTTGTTGAACACATATTTTGGTGTGACACCAATGTTGAAGCGATATTGTCTGTCATAATTTCTTGATTTCTGAATGATGGCCGCAGGATTTCCGATACCGAACTCATCTGCATCCGCAAAATCTTTTGTTTTGCTACCTGATGAAGTAAAGGTATTTGGACTCAAGAACGGTGATTTAATCATACTCAGAAATGTTGGCGAGGTCCGATAATTGACTCCGTCGTCAAGCAAATCTCTATCTATCGTCGTATAAGCCACATTCAATTTTGTGGTGAGTGCGGGCGTCAGTTTTATGTCCGCGTTGATGCGGGTATGGATTCTTGCCATGTTTGTAGTCTGAACAATGCCATTATTGCCGGTATAACCCAATGAGAAATAATACAAAGCCCGTTCATCACCACCATTTACATTGATGGCATAACTTTGAGTATTCCCAAGTTGATAGACTTCATTCGACCAATCTGTCTGATTATGATATACACCGTAATCAGGACTTGAAGGATCTGATTTCATAAAACCAAAAGCAGCAATTTCTTTTTTGGTTAGTCCACGGGTGCCGATTATTTCACTGGCATAAGTACGGTATTCGTCGGCATTCATCACTGGTATGGCATTGGGTTTCTGAGTGACACCTGTCATGATGTTCAGGTCGATTTTGGTAACAGCGCTTCTTCCGCGGTTGGTTTTGATCAAGATTACACCATTGGAGGCTTTGCTTCCATAAATGGAGACTCCGTCTTTCAATACCGTGATGCTTTCAATGTCACCGACCTCGATGCTGGTCAATGGATTCATAAAGAATCCGCCCTGCAAGGAGATTTCGTCTGATGATGTTCTATTCCAAACGACACCGTCTACGACAAATAAGGGTTGTGCATTGGCATTCAGGGAGTTCAGGCCCCTGATGAACATGGATGTCCCAAACCCGGCATTCCCTGAATGATAGATGCTTCGAACATCGCCGCCCAATTCTGAATGAATGAATTCATCCGGTGATATGGCTTGTGGAAGGCGAAAATCATTCAGTCCTTTGGAGGAAGAAGTGGTCAATGTTGAGCGTTCCTTTCCATTCAATCCATCAAAAACTCCGTAGAAACTGCTGAATGTTTCAGGGTACATGTCAATGATAATGTTTTTTTGACCGCGTACGGATACTTCACGAACAGCATAATCAAATGCTGTTATGGATAGTACTTCTTCATCGTTGACAACATTAATGACAAACTGACCTTTATTGTCGGTCGTTGATGAAGCGACATTGTTCATCGCTTGTATTTGAGCTGCGGAAATAGGTTTCCCTGTGTTGGCATCACGGACCAAGCCGGTTACGGCGAACTTCACCGGTGACCCGGAACCCTTTTTTCCGGCTAGGGACGGGGTCACTGCCGCAAAAAAGGCTAACAGGACAATCAGGGGCATACGCAACGATATGGGAAGTGCTATTTTCATCTGAGCTATATTCAAGTTGTTTTTCATCTTTTTCCAAGTTATTGTGTATCCCATCATTCGACAGGTTCCAGGATGATACAATCGATGCGCATGGTTCTGGTGTAAATGGTAGACTGGCTATCTTTGGCCGCATTTTCCACTTTCAGTTTGACGGTGATATCCCCCATATTATCAGGTGTAACCATGTTACAGTAAGGGAATGTCATTTCCTTAACAAAAATCTTGCTAACCTCCGTTCCACTGGTCAAAACATTCGTAGAAATCGATTGAGTGATGATTTTAGTACCATCACTTTTTATACCGGTTGCATATTCTAAATAGAAGTTTACCAGACAAGGCAATTTTATGATTTCGGAGATGGCCGCGGGAGCAAATACACAATAGATTTTGTATTTCGACGATAAGGTGTTGGGGATTGGAAATGTGACGAAAACTTTCGAAAGCCAAGCGGTTGCTGTTGGGGCAACAACGATATAGCGGTTGTTTGAACATGGGAATCCAGTGTTTTCACTGCTTCTCCAATAAACATTGGCATTTAGACTTGTCCGGCCATAAGAGGTGTTTTCCGCTTCCACTCTTATTTCACGGTGCCAGGACTCGATAGCGGTGTTCCGAAGCGAATCTGAAACCCAAACGTAGCCGTTGCTGGCTTTGTGCGGTGTAGCTCCTTCAAATAGGCGGGGAAAGTCGGTGAAAATATGACGGCTCGTACTCATAATAGAATCTCCAACGTAAATACTCGGGTCAGGGATGCTAAATTTGAAGAATGCATCCTGCAAGATGGTATTTTGCGTCAGTCTTCTTTGTTTGGCTTTGCTGGAATCTCTGGTTGCAGAAGGCAAACAAACGTAGTAATTTTTAATAATGTCATACGATTTGATCCATGCTTGATTGTTTGGCAAAATTGTGGTATACACACTATCTTCATTATTGATGTCACCAAAAGGTGTTCCGCCTAGTGGGTTAAGATATGCATACACTGAATCAAGACCTGCAATTCGTCCAAGTGACTCCCAGATGTTTGATTCATAGGGAACGTAACCGTTCAGAATATGCAAAATACCGTTTTTGGCAAGTATGCTGGTCGTATCAATTGGGAATGTACCAAAAGTGAATCCAGCCGTTCCTTTTTCAAAGGGTATGAACTTACCGCTGAGCATATACACCTTCTTGGTGTTTGTGGAATTGTAACCCGCCGTCGGATAATTAAACCGAGCAATATGATTGCGTACGATTTCACTGAGTGATGCCGTGTCCAACCAATTGATCGTTGCCAGATCTAAAGCACTATTAACAGGAGCCCAGACCGTATAGGACTGATCCGTGCTCAGTACGGAATCATAGCCTGTAATTTCGAGCATACGTTTGAAATCCGTCAATTCACTGTTGTCTTTGATTAAATCCGCCAGGCTCTTGGTACTCAAGCTCTTGCCAGCATTATCGTAATGCTCTTGCCAGACATCGTTGACACAGGAGCTCCATACCATAGCCAGAGCAGATAACAGGATGTAAAGCCTTTTCTTATGAAATGTATTCATGATAGTATTCAATTATTTTCAGGCGTTATTATTCGATTCCTTCGGTTTCAAGACGCTCAGTGGGTTCAAATTCCAGATAATCCAGCATAAACTGGATGTCACCCCCTGTTGAACCGAGCCCGACAACAGTAAACGTATGTTTGGATGCCTTGTTGAATGTATAGGTGCCCAGTACACGACGCAGACTTCTAATACTTGTCCTCGCTGTTTTGGTTACGTCATAATAAAGTGGAATGGTGCACTTGTAACTGGCGGCACCTTTCATATAACCACGGTTGTGCATCATCTTGTCATTTTCATACCCATCAGGATCTTGAGAATCACTGCCTGGTAAAACCCAGCCGACTTCGGCATTGTTGGCGAGTAGTGCAAGATTTAAGGGAATTCCACAGGGAATACTGTCCCAATAAAGCTGTGCGATACCACGCCAGTCAGTTGGTTGATAGCTCATACGAACTTCATAGGTGCCTGCAGGAATAGGAGAAGTGACCAAAGAAAAGTTATAAGTGCCTTCTACATAGAGTTCATCCCCTTGCCAGTCCTCATAAATTCCGTTGGCATTCAAATAGGTGAAGCGGGTAGTGGCAGAGCATTTAAGCCCTTCGCAGTAACCATCCGGAATGATGTAACGATGCGCTTTGCCAGCGACGTTTTCAGCCGTTGGATTATTTCCACGCATATTGTTGGTTGCAAATTCGCGGAAGAAGGAAGAGGCTTCCATACGGATGCGGTTTGAAGAAATGTTCGAGACCACATTCTTGCTGTAAACCAATGGCTTATCTATCTCATGATAGTACCCATTGATGGCATCGTTATCAATATCCTTCGTTAATTGAACAGCGGTATTGATATCGGTTTCATCCCACATGTTAATAAAGAATGACAAGGTGTAATTCCTATCTTTTTTAACTTTGATCAGGGTGTTAGACAACATGGTTTCAATAAACTCATACATATCAAATGTTTTGATTTGTGTCGGAGTATCGTAGTCGTTAATTAACCGGCTGGAAGCCAAGGTGCGGTTCATGCAGTGGTATGCAACGAATCTATTTAGGTAATTGCGCGGGTCTTTTGGATCATCCACACCTGCTCCATCGGAAAACGTTCCTTCGTAATTTCTGGAATAATAATATTTTGCCAGATTCTTAAGGTCGTCAATTGTTTTGACACCGTTCGGACAAAGCGGGCATTCCATGTAATTGGATAAGGTGCTGTCGCTTTCCATCAAAACGGTAAATCCGAATTTCCGGTGTTGGGGTATCTCCTCCGCGATGTTGTACGTCTTAATACTCCAGGAACAATTTTTCGGATCATAACTATCATCTTGTACAACTGCATCATTCATGGTTTTGGCATAACCTGTCAGTTGCAAAGCTTCTGAGAATAATCTGAATTTGGGATCTGCAGCAATTTTTTCACCAAGTTTCAATTCTGAAGGTTCCAATGTTTTGCTTAATATATGGATGTACCCGTTATGCGCCCTGATGTCTTTTTCGATGATGGGACAATTGCCATTCACCAGAATGGATCCATCGGTCAATGAAAAATCAATATTGACAAACCGTTCGTTCATGGACATGGAACTGAGTGGCCCTACCGAGAAGTCACCGCTAGCGATGGTATCTCCTTTTACGATATGGTTGTAGCAAATCTTTTTCAATTCTTCCAATGAGAAATCACTTCTGGAAGTTTTGCCTTTGGATGCATAGTAGTTTCTCATGGCAGTGTCACAAGGGATAAAACAGGTATACTTGCCATAGGCGTTCAACAGACCCAAAACGCCCGTAGTATCCAAGATTTTAGTGAATTCTGACAAATCGGCCGGTCGACTACTCAGGTATTGTCCCACCAACAAATCGTTGGATGAATAATAAGAGGTAGGAACAGTACTGTTGTCAACACATGAGGTGAGCAGGCCGCTTCCAACGACAGCTGTTAGTACGGCTGCGTAAAATAGTGACAGGATGCGCATATTTTTCATTGTCTGATTTTTATTAATTCGAGTTTGAACTAGTCACCGTATTGTAGAAAGGATTTTGAACCAGGAGCGAATCAGCTGTTAATTCGTCCTTATGAACGGGCCAGTATAAAGCGTTCATCACGGACATTCTGCCCAATGCTTCGTTTCCGGTTGTGGTTTTGGCTACATAACTGATTAGTGGAGCAGTGCTGTTTGCGCGTCTGGCTAAACGTACCAGATCGAACCAGCGCTTTCCTTCAAACATCAATTCACGTTGCCTTTCCCTTACTACCAGCGTTTCAACATCACTGGCACTGCTATATTTGGTTATTGATAGCGTATCTGCATCCGGGTTTGAACGTTTATACGTCATATTAACCAGGGCAACCACGTTATCAAGACCAATGGTCGTGTCTTGAACCATGGCTTCAGCCTTCATTAAAATAACATCTGATAAGCGGTAGACGATCCAGTTTGAGGTGTTGGAACGGTAGGTATAGGTACTAAGATTTGTCGTCGAATTTTCCGTTCTTGAAAGGCCTGCATACTTAAAAATGCTGTAAATACCTAAATTCGCATTGGTATTGTAAAAGTCTTTTGCGCGGGTGTCTTTTTCACTTTCATAGATACCGTTACCCAATGAATATTTGAATGGGCTGTATTGTTTTCCAGGAGCCAGGTTTGCCGGAAAACTTACCCCACCTATACCATAATAAAGAGAACCTGACCATCCATACAAATTACGTGTTGCATAGTTTATTTGTACTTTATCGTTAAACAGAAGTTCGAAAATAGTTTCTGAGGATTTCCCATCGTAAAAAACACTACCGATGACACTTTCCGCATCTACTAGCTTTAGAGTGTTGTCGGACATAACTTTGTTGCACATATCGATGCATTGGGGGTATTTCTGATCCCATAAATAGATGTCTGCCAACAAAGCATAAATGGCGTTTTTAGTAATACGTCCCTTCGTGTAATTCAGGGTATTAAAACTGGTTTTGGCGTATTGTGCTGCAACCAATAGGTCGTTTGTTATGGAATCAAGTACGACTCGTTCTGAAGATTGTTTAACCATGAAATCTTGAGAGTCATCAACACTCGGTGTTGTGATGTAGGGCACATTTTTAAATGCGCGAACCAGATAGAAGTAAGCCAATGCCCTTATGGTCAAGACCTCGGCTTCCATGGCGTGCAATTTGGCCGTTGTGAAGTTTGCATCAACATTTACAACATCTGGGGCGTATTTCAGAAACGTATTGCAGTTGTTGATAACGGAGTAGAAAGCTCCCCAGTGGCAATTGGCATTGGCTGGTGTGATTTCCTGTCCCAGAATATTGCTGATATCTACATCTTTATTTAATGCTTCGATGACATTGTCTGAACGGAGTTCACCCCATATGAGCATCCTATAGGTTACGTCATTTTCAATCAACCCACGGTAGCAGGCAGACATAACAGCTTGTGCATCCGATTCGGTCTTCCAGTATTGTTCCAGAACCATTTGATTTTCCGGCAAAACTTCCAACCAGTTTGAGCAACTGCTAAAACCTGTCAAGAGGAGTGTTGCAACTATAAGGATTTTGAATTTATTTTTCATTGTCAGTCAAATGTTAAAGTCCAATACTTAAGCCAAGAGTGAAATCTTTGGATCTGGGAGTTTTGGCTTTGTCCGAAGAGACGCCAAATTCTCCGTATCCAACTTCAGGATCCACACCGGTATATTTTGTAAAAACATAAAGATTGTTGAAGGTCAGGTATACGTTTACCTTTTTTATGCCAAGCGGTTTGAGCGTGGTTGCAGGTACGGCATAATTAAACGTTAAGTATTTAAAACGAAGAAAGGAACCGTCTTCGACAAATCGGTCGCTACCAAGCCAGTTGTAACCGCGGGCATACAGCGCTCTCGGGATTTTTGTATCGTCACCATCCTTGCGCCAGCGCCAGTTTACTGCAATGCTCTGGTTATCATCGTTGTACATGTTTTCAGCATTCATACGGGCTGCATTGACTATTTTGTTTCCGTAACGGAAGTTGAAAAACAACGTACAATTCAAATTTTTGTAGCGGAGAGTGCTTCCGAAGCCACCATTCATGATCGGGTTTGAGTTTCCTAGATAAACGATGTCCAGTTCGTCAATGCTGCCATCGTGGTTTATGTCCTTGTATTTGGCATCTCCTCCGCGGAATTTATATTCGCTGGTAGTACCATATGCAAACATCATCGGCAGAGCTTTGCCGGTTTCGTCCGTCAGGATGTTGCCGTTTTTATCACGGGCAACAGGTGCATCCTGATGTTCTCCGTAATTGTAGTCATCGTATTTGTAAACACCTTCATATTTGAATCCATAAATGGAACCAAAGGAATGACCGTTTTCAAGCCTTGACAGATATTCGCCATTCCTATAAGTATATTTGGCATTGAATTTTTGTAACACGCTCTGATCCAAATTGATGACTGTGTTTAGGTTGTTGGAAATATTAAAGTTGAAATCCAACGAGAAATTTCCTTTTTTAAGGAGTCGATTGGTAAAGAAGTTCACTTCATAACCATCATTATCCATGGTTCCGATATTCTTAAATGTCTGTATGGCGAATCCGGAAGTGGACGGAACAATCAGGTCTTTAAACAACAAATCACTGGTTCTTTTATGATAGGCGTTAAGGTCAAAAGTGAAACGATCGTCAAATAATCCAAGATCCATACCCATATTCCAGGAGTTGGTCTTTTCCCATCTCAAATCGGCAAGCCTCAACGATGTTGGCTTCGTGGAAGGCATGTCAATGTAACTGTCATACGGTACGTATCTGGAAAAACTGCTCCCTGCAGCGTCTGGTGCATTACCGCTTATACCCCAACTTGGACGAACAGCCAACGTACTGAGCCAACCTTTGGTCGATTCCATGAATTCTTCGTCCGATGCTATCCATTTGAATGAAACACCAGGGAAATTACCCCAGCGGTTGTTCTTGCCAAAAACGGAGCTTCCTTCTCTACGCATGGTGAATGAAGCGATGTATTTGGACTTATAGGAGTAGTGTGCTCTAGCCATAATAGCCATGGTCCTTTTGGTTGAAATAGAAGTAAATGCATTTGCCAAATCACCGCCCTGCGAAGCATCCGTGCTGGAACTGGATGCCAGGTCGTACGTCGTAATTTCCTGGTCGGTTACATTATTCATTGTTGCCTGAAACGATCCGTATAAGATAAGGGTATGATCTTCATTGTCAAACTTAGGTTGCCAGGTCAAATTATTGTCTGTTTGAATCAACAATTCTTCTTTGTCAATACTTCCGGCCCTGTTGACATTGCCATCGTTGGAAGCAACATTGGAAACCTCCCAAGGTATAAAGGATGAAACCTTATCATTATTGATGTCAAACGATACATACATGTTGTATTCCAGATTCTTGGATCGTTCACCTGTTAAATCATACCGAAGTCTGAAGGTCGGAATGATGCGGTAGTTCTTTACATTATCGGTTGCCAAAGTTGCTATGGCTACCGGATTGGCTAAGTCGCGCTGTATTGCACCGAGTGATGAAAAGCTGGAAATATTGTAAAAAGTTTTGGTATCATTGCCTGAGGCATCTTGTTCGTAAATACTGACGTTTGGCATTTTTCTATAGGCGATATTCAGAATGCTTTGGTCTTTGGCTATTTCTAAGTTCCTTTGGTTGTCAGTATTTGTATAAGAGATTTCAGTTATGAATTTCAAACGATCGGACACAGAATAATCCAGAAAGGCACGGGAACTGTAACGATTCATCTGTTGACCGATTACTGTTCCAGCTTGGTCATAATAACCTCCCGAAACACGGAATTGAGCCCGCTCACCACCACCCAAGACAGTCACATAATGGTCGTGTATGATACCCGTTTGAGTGACCGCTTTCACCCAATCTGTATTGTTGTTGAAGTTCTCAAATTCGGGAAAGGTAGGGTCATAATTGTATTCAGGAATGTCTGCGGCATTTTCATTCTGATTGGGATTGAAATACGCCTGTTTCATCAACATGGTATAATCGTCGCCGTTCAGCATATTCATTCCTTTTGGTTGAATTGCACGAGTGTATCGGTAGGTATATTGAATTTGGGTCGGTCCCATGGCTCCTTTCTTAGTGGTAACCATCAATACACCGTTGGAACCACGGATACCCCAGATGGCTGTTGATGCTGCATCCTTTAAAACGGTGATTTCCAGGATGTCATCTGGGTTGATGCTCAACATATTGGCGTATTGTTCCTGATTTGCGTTTGCAAAGTCGAAGGAGGCATCAATGCTGACATTGTAGGGTACACCATTCACAACGATCAAAGGATTCGCATTGCCATTTATGGTGGATGAACCACGAATACGCATGGAAGATCCACTGCCCGGGTCACCGGAGTTGGAAACGATATCCAGACCGGCGACACGACCCTGTAACGCTTCATCGATTGAACCAACCTGCAATCCTTCAAATGCTTTTGCATTGATGGTTTGTACGGCCGTTGAAATTTCGCGTTCAGGAATCTTGAAACCTCCTTCACCGTACATTTTCTTAGCGGTGATGGTGATGTCCTGAATGGTATGCCCACTTTCGGACATGCTTATATTGATGACTCTCAGATTGCCAATCGTACGACTATCTTTATCAAAGCCTAGATAGCTGAAGCTCAGTTTGTCTGTCGAATTCTTGAAACGAATCACGTAGTGACCGTTTGCATCCGTTATAGTCGCATTGACGACACGATTGTCCGGGCTTATTTCCTGTACGTTGACACCAGGTAATAACTCTCCGTTCGTTTTTGAGGAAATGGTACCCTGAACGATTTCACCTACCGTCTGCGCTTTAGCAAACGGAGTCATTACCAGAAGTAACAGTATAATGATATATAATTTGGATTTCATGGATCGCTTCATTATTTATTGAAATCTCAGAACCTTGTTTATTTGATGAATCACAGCAGTAGATGAGGTGGTGATGCTACTAGCCGAATAAGCAGTGGTAGTTAGCGAAGTCAGCGTAGTTGGATCGATGCTGAACACATAGTCCCTCGTCATAATGTTGTAATTTCCACCCGCTGTGACAACCTCTGCTGTTTCAGGAACTTTTTGCGTAACTCCATTTCCATCGACGTATGTGGTATATTTATCGGTTGTCAACTTGAGCGTACCGTTTTCTGATTTGACACCTATTTGATAGAACTTATTAATATACGTGTCCCAATACGTATTTTTCATATCTTTTTTGATTGTAGCCGATTGATATTGGGCATCGATAGGCTGATCGGGATGTATGAATACCGAGTTGTCCTGGAAATGATAACGTACGAACCGCTCCATCACATTGATCATCGAATCTTTTCTGGTCTGACTGGTCTGAGCATTGATGACTGACCATGGGATCAGTGTTCCATTAGTATATGCTGAATCTATCGCTTCATTGGTCGGTACATATACGGTATAACGGAAGGTATTGAAGAACTTGATGTTGTAGTCAATCCCGTAATAGTTGGCTTTCCGAACGAAAACATTGCTGTTCGGGAATTCAGAACAAATGTTGTAAAACTCACGGAAAGCATCGGTGTTTTTCAAAACATTGTAGACCGATCTGAATGGCGTCTGAGGCATCTGGTCCACGAAATAGGTAGTGCCGTTTTCCTGATGGTATATACCGCTGTCGGCCAAGTAAACATACGATCCGTCCTTTATGTTTTCACCACCTTGAAATTTCAACAGATTTGAAGTGAAATGGCCATCGATATCGTTCGTATTCGTTGCTTTCAGGATGTTTCCGTCCTTGGTGACATAGAAACCGTCTTTAAATACATTTTGGACGGTATCCTTGAAGTCATTAACCACGATGTTCTGGTCTAGGATGCGAACCAGTCGGCTTTTAATAAAATCTAGATTCGTAATCAGGGTAATGGAGTCACCTCTGCCATACTGTTTGCTTGGGTCGTATGCAAAAATCGAAGCCTTTACCGTTTTATATTGGTAATCCCACCAAAATTTGATGGTGGTCGGTTTGTTGGTGCCGTATGTCAGGGGATCAATGTACGATTGCATGGCTTTATCGGTCGGGGCTATGAAACCATAGGTGTTAACCATGGAATTCAAATATAACCTATACAGGTAGGTTTTGACAGCCCAACGGCAAACTTCAGTCCGTTTACTGAACAGTACGGGCCCAAAAACAGAAACATAATCATCCGGTGGGTAAATGCTTTTTGTTACATAAACCAAGCCATTGATGCCAACATAATTCATGGAATCTATGATATCCGTTTTCTTCACATTCAATTTTGAACTTTGTGCGTCGACCATTTTCGGGAAAACGCTGGGTATGGAGTTCAGCAATGAAGGTCTCATATGTCTGGTCACCAACAAGGCAAGAATGTCAGTCGGAACGTTTTCCCAGGTACCGTAACGTTCCTTGAGTGCGCGACCGCTGCCGGCGCTGTTAATGTCGAAATAGGCATCCAATGCTTCATTGGTTGGAGCAAACATAACGGCCATATCGGATTGCATGGTCGCATTGGGAGCAGTATAATTGTTCCATCCCGGATCGAAGGGCAAGAAGTTGTCCGGAGTTATAATCGCATTGTTCGGATATCGTGGCATTCCTCCCCGATCTAAAGCCGCATAGTAATGCATCGTGAAAATGGAGTCAAGTGGCAGGCGGTTTTCAAGCTTCTTATAATTCATGGTCGCCGTTGCGTCGTAATATGGAGCACAGAAGCGATCGAGCAAGCTGGAGAAAATGGAGAGTTTCGGATTATTGCGTATATATTGAGCCATATTGGTCGGTGGAATCAACACATTTTCCAATACATTGATATAACCATTTTTGCATGCTTTGTCACGTTCGACGACCTTGTCGCTAAAAATAAAAGCATCGTTACCTGAACGATTGATTCCGGTCATGATCTTGAAATCTTCGTCTGTAATGCCGTTGAAGTCCAATTGTTTTTTTAGGAAGTGAACCATAGACCAGTCTGTGTTGTCTTTCAACAACCAAATACCGTTGGCACGACGTGAATTCCAGGCTGCACTTGTAGGCAGCATATCGCCCTTTTCAAAGGCAACACTGTCTAAAACATTAATGGCCGATTTTCTGCGTAACGCTCTCCCCTCCTGTAGTCCGGATGCCCCACCTGCATAATAATTGGACAACGTCTCAATCAGGTAAGCATTGTTGATCATGGAAAAATTAAGGATCAGTTTTTTCTGAGACATCGTCATCTGATCAAAACTTGTAACACCCCAGGCATTCCCCTCACTGAAAAAACGGTTGAACGCATCATCGTTGGCGACAAAGATTGTTTTGCTTCCCGTTCTGGACAAAACATCCTTGTAATTGACAGAATCGATAATGCTGGTCATGTAAGTAAAGTTTCCTTCCCGCTTCAACTCGTCATAAATGCTTTGACCAAGCCAATCCGGCTCTTGGTTGTCGTAAATGTAGACATCCTTGCAGGAAACCATCAGCGTACTCGCAGTAACCAGTCCAATCAGCCAGTACAGAAGCCGGTCAGGGAGTTTTTTCATGTGTTTTTCCATTGATATTAGAGATTTAAGATTATTCTATCGAATACATACTTTCGGGGGCTGGCCAAATAACGTATTAAAGGCAACTTTCCAATGATTCCGGAGAAGGTATGTTTTTCTATGAGATACAAAAATACCTTCCATCGGTTTTATATTGGTGGATATTCCTGTCTAAAAGGTGGACAAATGTTTAAAGTGAATACTCTTGTCAGCCTACAGATTATTTGAATGCTTATTGTATCTGGATAAGTTTTTTGGACTATCGTTGCAATAAAAAAGCCCCGGAAAGTTCCGGGGCTTTTGAGGGTGTTATAAAGAACGGTTTTATTTCTTTATGAACTTGGTGTTGACAACCTTTCCTTGTGATTCAACCTGCATCAGGTACATGCCTTGGCTGTATTTAGAGCAGTCGATGCTGAAGATGTTGCTGTATGCTTTACCTTCAAAAACACGTTGACCGGTAATGTTGAAGATCTTAACCGTTGACTTGGCATCCAGACCCTTAATGTTTAGGAAGTTGCTGGTCGGGTTCGGAGAGAGCACAATGGAAAGACTAGCATCACTCTTCGCATTAACCAGCGCAGTTGGAGGCGTATTGTTCACATAATAAGTCAATGTGAAGTTGTCGATCTGCATAAAGCTGGCAGACATAATACCGATATTGACAGAGTCACCAACATTAGCCTGGAAGTTTACGGAAAGCGTTTTCCAAGCTTCTGCGGAGTTCCAGCCTGCTCCAGTATTCACATCCTGTTGACCAAGCTTAGCGGAAACATTAGTCGGGAATTTGCCAGGTGTTGCAAAAATGCGAGCGTCATACTTGAAGGGGTCGTTTCTGTTGGGTGAGCTTCCATCACAACGAGCATCTGCAGTCAGCGTGTAGTATCCAGATGCAGGAGCTACTATTTTCTGGTTAAGCTTGAAGGATTTAATGCTATCGCACCACATTTCAAAACCCTTGGTGCCATTTACGATACCACCGGTAATGGGAACCATGTTGCACGTTCCGGAAGTCGGCTTGACGTTGCAATAGGCATTCCAACCGGTAGGAGTCTGATAATTGCCACCTGCAGCCTTAACGGATGTTGGATCAATGCCTGCGGTAGCACCATCTTCGAAGCTCGGGTTGGCAATATAACTTGTCAGGTTAACCGTAGCAGGAACGTCAGCGCCGGTATAGGTCAACTTCATGTTGTCAAACTGCATGAAACCGTTGGAGTCAAAACCAAGACGAGTGGAGCCACCTGTAGTGCTGAATACGCAGTAAACAGTTTGCCAGTTGGCCAACGAGTTCCAACGACTATCTGTTAACACCAACGTGTCAACCAACGTACCGGAGACAAAAGTCTCAGTACCTGTTGTGGCATAAATATGCTGTGTGTATGGTGCACCAGAATTTGTACGAATCTGCCCAGACAATATATAATTACCGGCAGGTAGATCAACATCCTGATAGACATTGAATTCAACTGGTGCGTCAGACCAAGTTTCAAAACATTTGGTGCCATCAGAAGGAGCGTCGGTGATGAATGCGGCATTGCAATTACCAGAATGGTTTAAATAAACCGTCCAGCCTTTCGGATAGTTGTAATTGCCACCTGGCATAACGGAAGTGGTGTCTTTTGTTCCACCAGCACCTTGTTCAAAGCTCGGATTAACAATATTGAAGGTGTAATCCATAGGCTTATCCAGAGACGCGGGTTTCGTTAACAGATAGGCCTTCATGGCAGCATTCAGGTCTGCAATAGTCTCTGCGGTGACATTACTGATGTCATATGCTGATTGTGCGATTTCAATTGCAGTTTGGAAATCAGAAAGACCCGGATAATTCAATGCAACTAATGGCACCGTTGTAGGAATCAGTTTGCCCAATTCAATCCAGGGAGCTTGCGCAGCATTATACGCTGCAATGGCGGCTGTCAAATTGGCATTTAATTGCGTTGTCGGAACTTTAGCATCATAAGCTGCTTGTGCAGAATCAATGGACAAATTCAAAGCATCTAGTCCCGGTTCAAAATTCGACAATTTAGCCTTTTTTGCACTGGTCAGCAACGCGATCATGTCGGCATACGTGTAAACATTGTATGTAGTGGCGTCGAATGCGGCATCCAAACCAGCAATATTTCCCGTAATGTTCAAGATGCTGGGAAGGTCTTCCTCGGTCAAACCGACGGAATACATGTTGAAACCATATACAAGGGTGTTTGTCAACCAAGCGTCATTCTTATAGAGCGGACGACCGATGCTGTTGTAAAGGGTCCCAGTCTTACCTGCCTTTTTCAAATTGAGAGCCGGAGCGACCATGGCGCCAGTAGCGACCTGTACACCGTCATAATAAAGGTGACCGGTACCTGCAATCTGAGAGTAGCACACATTGTGCCATGTTCCGAGTGGAAGCGTGTTTTCGCCTGAACCTACGAAGTTTGAAGGTTCTGAATTATAGTTGGTCGGAGTGTTCACTTGTCGACCACGAAGTGGTTCGAAGTACATGGCACCGTTGGCAACACTCTCCATGTCTAACGTGTTGCCGAAACCATAAAATGTCTGGCCATAACCAGTCCAGTTGGTGATGTGGTCGATGGTGGTATCCCTGCGGAAGAACATGCTGACCGTATAGTCGGTCAAGCCATAAATTGCTTCACCGATCGGTGTGCCAAAGTCAAAGTATTGACCAGAATTCTTGATGGACAATACGTTGATTTGATCGGTGTTACCAATTTTTACGATTTGTGCACCACCTGCGCAAGTACCCACAAAGGCATTGTCAGATTGGTCTTTAACAGTAATGGTTCCGTCTGTAGCGGTTGTAATATCTGCGTCAGCGAAATTCCACAACGCAACCGTTTCAGATATTTCTCCTGCGGGCATTACCGTAATCGTGAAGGATTTTTTGAGGACAGTTGTGACCCCGTCGACAGTGATGCTCAGAATGGCGGTCAACTCAGCAACAGCTTTGTATTTGGCAGGACGTGCCACAACACCTGTTGGTGAAACAAGAGCACTATCTGTCGAAGTCCATGCAATGCTGACATTGCTGCCTGCAGAGGGTGTCGGAAGGGTCAGATTGGCATCCACTTGAGTCAGGTCGCCAACAATGGTCAAAATATTATATTCAGTGATCAAAGCAGCAGGAACGCCTTTCAGTTCCATAACATCATCCAGCGTCAAAGCTCTATCATAAATGCGGAAATCGTCGATCAAACCATTGATGGTCGGGTCAGTAGAATATTGTGATTTTCCGATGTAGTTCTGAAGCGTGGTACCCATAGATGCAGGAGTAATCGTAACGTCATTCTTGGAGGCCGACGGAGAACCGTTGATATACATAACCATTGCTCCGATTCCAGTCGTTTCATCATACTTGCAGGTAACAGCAACGTGTGTCCAGGTATTTAGCGCAATGGCAGTATTGGATTTGATACTTTGTTCACCGCTGCCCGGATCTCCATTAATGATATCGCGTTGTTTGATGGCATAATACGGATTGCCATCTTGAGGTGCCATAAACATGTTGGTAGCGATTCCGTTACCGAAGTCAAAGATACGACTCCAGTAATTGATGGTAGCCAAGTTGACCCAACAGGAGACCGTGTAATCGTTCAGCGTTGTGGTGACATCACTGGGAAGCTGAACATAGTCGGCCGCATTGGTCAGGCTGACGGAACTACCCGTCGCGCCGTAACCAGTCCCTGGGACAGCGGCTCCCATTAACATACCATCGAGACTATGGCCGGAAACGTCAGGAACAACGCCATCAGCCATATTATCGAATGTGTAGTGCAACAATAAATTGCTTGTTATGTCCGCCCGAAGGGAACTTGAAGCAAACAATGCTGCCGAAATCAGAAAGAGGTAAAGTTTTCTTTTCATGATAAAAGCATTTGGTGGTTAATTAAATTAATGAAACTATGTTTGTGGACTATAGCTCGAGATGATAGAATAAAGGCAAAGTTCCGAATTTTACGTATATTTGTTCCGTTTCCAGACGGAGTCATCCAAATTCTCCAACTCGGATGTTGTGCTTTTGCCTTATCTTTACTTACTACGACGAATCATTCGGTCACAGTGCTATAAGCAATGAAACAAAAGTATCGGGCTTTTAACGGACGGAGGTGGAATTTTTTTCTTAAAAGGTGGACAAATGTGTAAAATGAACACGATAAAATACAATAACTCTACTCTTCTTGAAAATCAAAAGGACTCTGACATCAGGAAAAGGTTCTCGGTGAACAGTCTCAGAGTGCTTGACATGACACCATTTATTTTATTGGTTAGCTTAGTTTTAAGCACTTTACAGTTGCATGCAGCATCCATTAAAGACGACTTTTTATACAAAAACCTGAATTCAGAAAATGGGCTTTCACAGAATTTCGTAGATTATATCTATCAGGATAGTGAAGGCTTTCTTTGGTTTGCCACCTTGGGCGGCTTGGACCGTTTTGACGGCTATGAAGTGAAGAAGTATAATGCTCAGAACCATTTGCTCCATACCAATTTCACCCATTGCATTGCTGAAGACTCTTTTTCAAGGCTTTGGGTCGGAACCGATTTAGGTGTTAGCATCATCGATCTGCATACGGGCAGGAACTCCGATTGTCTGGCTGATTATCCTCAATACAAGCAATTGCTGAATACCCCCGTCCATGCCATACTTAAAGATATGGACAACAAGCTCTGGATAGCCGGTGACCATGGTTTGGCTTGCCTGGTTTTTGATAATGAAGGAGGGCTGAAGAACTTTTTCAGCCTGAACATATCGCCGGTTCAAACACTAGCTGAAGATCAGGAGGGCAGAATCTGGCTTGGGATGGTCGTCGGGCAAATGCAGATCCTGTCAAACAAGATTCCCGGACAGTTTATTTTTGAGCAAGTTCCACCCGGACTTGAAACCGAAAATTCCATCAAAAAAATCTTTTCCGACCGAATGGGTACGTTCTGGATAGGCACTTCGGATGGACTGATCCGATTCAATCCACATACCCGTCAAATCGATCGTTTTACAGCGGACCCCCTTCAACTTCAACCAAGCATGCTCCCAAACGGGTACATCAATGATATAACCCAGGATAAACACGGACGTATCTGGATTGCTACACTTGCAGGTTTGGCCCTATGGGAACCCGAAACTAAAAGTTTTCAACGTATTCAGTCGGACGGTACTCAGGGAAGCATCAATAACAATTTCATTAACACCCTGTTTGTGGACAACCAAAATATCTTGTGGATTGGTACGGAAATGGGTGGTGTAAACTGGATGTACCAGAAGCGCAAAGTTTTTCAATCATTTACACATTACCCACAGGATAAAGGAAGTTTGTTTCCGGCACCAGTCAATTCCATCTTTGAAGACAGTAAGTCCAGACTCTGGGTCGGTCAAGTCGAAGGTGGGCTCCACGTTCGGATACCAGGCACCTCATCGTTTAAACATTATGTCCATACCACTGCCCCGAACAGTCTAAGCCAAAATACCATATCCAAGATCATGGAGGATTCAAAAGGACGGATTTGGGTAGGTACTTGGGGAGGGGGTGTCAATCAAATGAATGCCAACGAAAAGGATTTCATCCGATATAAAGTCGATGGCTTACCCGGAAGTCTTGCTGACATCTTCATTTCCGACCTTTGCGAAGATGTACGCAATCAGGGCATTTGGGTAGGCTCAAGTTCCTGCATTCAGTTTTTTGATTACCGAACGCAGAAATTCACCACCAAACTCACCACCTCGGATGTCAAGTATCCGCCCTTGCAAGTCAATGCCTTGAAAATAGACAACAAGCGTCGACTTTGGATTGCCACCAGCTTCGGATTGTACTGCGTTTTTCTTGATAAGTCCGACGTGCGGGCCAATAAATTCACGTTTGACTATTTCCGAAATGAACTGAATAATCCAAAGTCCGACCATTTGGCTAAAATTATCAGCATTTTTGAGGATAAAACCGGAAAGTTGTGGTTTGGCAGCAACGGCAACGGTCTGTATCTGATGGAAGAACGTACTAAGTCAACTGAAACCAAAGAAGAGGCCTACGGTTGGAAAGAAAAGGAGGTGCAGCTTTTGGGCGGGAATGAAGTGCACTTTCACCAGTACAACCAAAAGAACGGATTGGTGGACAATGTGATATACACCATTCTGGAAGATGAGACTGGGAAAATTTGGATGAGTACCAACAATGGTCTGTGCAGGTTTACACCGTCCACGGGCCAAGGTTCCTGTTTTTTTAAAAGCGACGGTCTGCTATCCAATCAATTCTATTGGATGGCCGCTTGCAAATCCAGGGACGGGCGATTGTATTTCGGAAATATCGAGGGTATGAATGCCGTCATGCCGTCCATGATACAGACCAACGACTTTATGCCTACGGTCAAGCTGATTTCGCTGCAGGTGCTTAATGAACCCGTTGAGCCTGGAGTCCCTTTGCACGGTAGGATTTATTTGCAGAAACAACTTTTTGACACCCGTGAAATCGTGTTGCAGCAAAGGGACAAATCCTTTTCGTTCGATTTCAGCACCTTCGATTTTGAATCCCCGGAAAAAATCAGGTATGCCTATATGCTGGAAGGCTTTGATGCAAATTGGATAGAAGTGGACGCAACCAGGCGTTTTGTCCACTACACCAACCTGAAGCAAGGACATTATATATTTAAGGTGCGTTGCACCAACAGTGACGGAGTATGGTCCGATCATCTGACCTCACTAAGGATATACATCAAGCCGCCGTTCTATCAGACATTCCTGTTTCGTTTCGTCTTTTTTCTGCTTTTGATCGGCTTGACATGGTATCTAATCAGCAATCGGTTACGGAAATTTAAAGAAGAACAGGTCCTTCTTGAAAACAAGGTTCATGAACGCACTCTGAAAGTGGAGCAGCAAAAAGATCAGTTGCGTAAACAGGCCGCTAATCTAGAAAAAACACTTAGCGACCTGATGGTGCATGAGCAAGCCATCATACAACAAAACGATCTGCTCAAGGCGCAAAACGAGCAAATCCTGGAACAAAAAGAGCAACTGGAGATTTATAACCAGAGGGTGGAAGAATTAAATCAGGAAAAGATGTCCATTTTCACAAACATCACCCATGAGTTCAAGACACCTATCACACTAATCATGGGACCCATTCAGCGAATGTTGCATACCAGTACCGATCCTGCATTGGTTAGCCAACTCAATTTGGTGGAACGGAATTCAAAGCAACTGCTATCGCTTGTCAATCAACTCATGGATTTCAGAAAGGTAGAGGCAGGTGCCATGACCTTAAATAAAAGTCAGGGAAATATTGTTGAATTGGCACGGGAAATTTTGATGCCTTTTGGAGATATGGTTGAAAAGCGGGGTGTGCAATGCTCCCTCTCCACCAGTATTGCAAATCCTGTACTATTGTTTGATGCCGATAAACTCGGAAAGATCATAACAAACCTGTTGTCGAATGCGGTCAAATTCACCCCCGACAATGGTAACATCACTGTCCGTTTGTCTGAAGTGGACAAGTTGGGAGCCCCTTGGCTGCGCATGACCGTTTCCGACTCAGGGACGGGCATTCCTGAAGAGGAATTAGAGATAATATTCAACCGATTTTACCAGATCAAAGGTCAGCAGGTCTACCAGACTGCCGGCCAATCGGGTACCGGTATCGGTCTTTATCTTTGCCGCGAACTGGCGACCCTTCATGGCGGGACAATTTATGCCATGAACAATCGGATAGGTGGTGCCCGGTTGGTATTGGAGATCCCAGTAGAACGGTTGGAAAATGGGAATATTGAAAAACCTGCCGAACTCGAAAAGAATTGTAAGCAGCAAGTCATTAATCTCAGTGCGGGCTTCTCTGAAAATAAACCAGTGCTACTACTGGTGGAAGACAATCCAGATATGCGGCAATTTGTCCGTTCCTTTATGGAAGATGATTTTAACATCATAGAAGCTTCAGATGGTGTAGAAGCATGGGAATTGACTCAGCAATACTTACCCGACTTTATCGTCAGCGACGTGATGATGCCTAAAATGGACGGGAACCAATTCTGTCGGCTGGTTAAAAACAACTTGTCCACATCGCATATTCCAGTCATTTTGTTGACGGCGCTCTCCTCCGTCGAAAAACAGTTGGAAGGGCTCGAATCAGGTGCTGACGATTTTGTATCAAAACCCTTTGAAGAAAAGGTGCTGATTGCACGCGTCCGAAACATTTTAGAATCGCGTAATCGTCTTCATGAACGGTTTAAGGACAATATGAGTACCACCACCCTGAATATGGATGATGATTCTCCTGACAAGCGGCTTTTGGACAAGGCGCTAAAGATTTTACAGGACAACTACCAGAATCCAGATTTCGATGTGACTGAACTTATTCAGGAAATAGGTATCTCCAGGAGTTTATTATATAAAAAATTAGATACCTTAGTCGGGCAATCAGCCAGCCGCTTCATCCGTGGCTTCCGATTGACCAAAGCGAAGGAGATGCTTGAAAAGGCAGGTGGCCGGAACATTTCAGAAATCGCCTATGCCGTCGGATTCAACGATCCAAAATATTTTACACGTTGTTTTACCAAGCATTACGGAGTAAATCCGAGCAGCTGGGAAAAATAACATCTGAACACCTTTATATATAGTACTAAATTCTACAATCCAACATGGACAAATCCAACGAAAACAACCAACTAAACATTGAACTGACCGAAGACATAGCCCAGGGTGTCTATTCCAACCTTGCTGTCATCTCCCATTCCAGTTCTGAATTCATTCTCGATTTTATCCGTCTGATGCCAGGTGTACCCAAGGCAAAAGTCCAGTCACGCATCATTCTGACACCCGAACATGCCAAGCGTTTGCTTTCGGCCCTTCAGGAAAACATCGCCAAATACGAGAAGCAGTTTGGCTCGATTAAAAATCCCTCAGGAGGTGGAAATACCTTCATGCCACCCATTATTGGTTTTGGCGGAGGAGAAGCATAAGCAATCTTTTTTCAACTGAAAATCCCGAAAATCGTAGTCTGTATATCAGCGATTTCCGGGATTTTTTTTCTACCTTTGTCCCCGCTTTCAACGCAAGAACACTTTTTTTTCGGTAACCCGTTGGTTTATCGGAAAAAAGCTTGTAATTTTGCAGTCCTTTTTGGGATACCTAAAAGGTTTTAGTATCGTATACGTTTTTTTAAGTACTCTATAAATAGTAAAAATTTCTAAAATGCCTACAATTCAGCAATTAGTAAGAAAAGGAAGGGCTAAGCTAATCGACAAGAGCAAGTCTCCGGCTTTGAACTCCTGTCCGCAAAGACGTGGCGTATGTGTACGTGTGTACACGACGACACCGAAGAAACCTAACTCCGCTATGCGTAAGGTTGCCAGGGTTCGTTTGACCAACTCCAAGGAAGTAAACAGTTACATCCCGGGTGAAGGTCATAACTTGCAGGAACACTCCATCGTACTTGTACGTGGTGGTCGTGTCAAGGACCTTCCCGGTGTACGTTACCACATCGTTCGCGGAACATTGGATACTTCAGGTGTAGCCGGTCGCAGACAGAGACGTTCCAAATACGGTACGAAGCGTCCGAAGCCGGGTCAGCCAGTAGCCGCAGCCAAGAAGAAGTAATTCGATTGGTCGCTTAAACATTCCCTTACACTTACAGTAATTATTCACGCTGTTTTTTTTATTGGTAAACGCTTTAAAGCGAGGTTGAGTAAATGTTCCGGAGGGAACGTTGAAGTCAAAACGAAAGAAGACAACCAAAACAAAAACGGAAAATTTTTGAGAAAAAAATGAGAAAATCAAAGCCGAAAAAACGGGTGATCCTGCCGGATCCCGTTTTCAATGACGTCAAAGTGACCAAGTTTGTGAATCACTTGATGTACGATGGGAAAAAGAACACCTCTTACGAGATATTCTATTCCGCTCTGAATACCGTCAAGGCAAAATTGCCTAATGACGAAAAATCCGCTCTCGAAATATGGAAAGCTGCACTCGACAACATTACTCCTCAAGTCGAAGTCAAGTCCCGCCGTATCGGTGGTGCCACTTTCCAGGTTCCTACAGAAATCCGTCCGGATCGTAAGGAATCCATTTCAATGAAGAATGTAATTTTATATGCCCGCAAACGTGGAGGCAAATCCATGGCGGACAAATTGGCTGCCGAGATTGTTGATGCTTACAACAATCAGGGTGGATCGTTCAAACGTAAGGAAGACATGCACCGTATGGCTGAAGCCAACCGCGCATTCGCCCATTTCCGTTTTTAATAATAGGTAAAAGGTAAGAAAGCACAATGGCTAAACAAGATTTGACATACACCAGAAATATTGGCATCATGGCCCACATCGATGCAGGAAAGACGACGACATCAGAGCGTATTCTTTTCTACACCGGACTGACCCACAAAATCGGGGAAGTGCATGACGGAGCCGCTACCATGGACTGGATGGAGCAAGAGCAGGAGCGTGGCATCACGATTACTTCGGCCGCTACCACCACCAGCTGGGTATACGATGGTGACAAATTCAAGATCAATTTGATTGATACTCCGGGACACGTGGATTTCACCGTTGAGGTGGAACGTTCACTTCGCATCCTGGACGGCGCTGTTGCAACCTACTGTGCAGTAGGCGGCGTGGAACCTCAGTCTGAAACCGTATGGCGCCAGGCTGACAAATACGATGTTCCCCGTATTTGCTATGTAAATAAAATGGACCGCTCCGGTGCCGACTTCTTTGAAGTTGTCCGCCAGATGAAAACTGTTTTGAGAGCCAACCCTTGTCCCATTCAGATCCCCATCGGCGCTGAAGAAAAGTTCAAAGGTGTTGTCGATTTGATCAAGATGAAAGCCATTTACTGGCACGATGAAACCATGGGCGCAGAATACAACGTGGAAGAAGTTCCCGCTGATCTGCTGGCTGAAGCGCAGGAATGGAGAGATAAAATGCTCGAATCCGTTTCAGAATTTGACGATGTGCTGATGCAGAAATTCTTTGATGATCCCTCAACGATTACCGAAGATGAAATCATCAAAGCACTTCGTAAAGGCACCATCGCCATGGCCATCAATCCCATGCTTTGTGGCTCTTCTTTCAAAAATAAAGGTGTACAGACATTACTGGACGCCGTTTGTCTTTTCCTTCCCAGCCCGTTGGATACGCCTGCTATCGTGGGTCATGACCCCAACGATCCCGAAAAGGAAATTACCCGCAGACCCGACGAAGACGAACCTTTCACAGCACTGGCATTTAAAATTGCCACCGACCCATACGTAGGTCGTCTGTGCTTTGTTCGTGTTTATTCAGGAAGGCTGGAAGCCGGTTCTTACGTGTACAACGTACGTTCCGACAAAAAAGAACGCATTTCACGTCTGTTCCAAATGCATTCCAACAAGCAGAATCCCGTTGACGTGATTTCTGCCGGTGACATCGGTGCAGGCGTTGGTTTCAAAGATATTCGTACTGGTGACACCTTGTGTGACGAAAAACATCCGATCGTTCTCGAATCGATGGACTTCCCCGCACCTGTAATCGGTATCTCCATCGAACCCAAAACCCAAAAGGATTTGGATAAGCTGGGCATTGGTCTTGGTAAACTGGCTGAAGAAGATCCCACCTTTACGGTGAAAACCGACGAACAGTCCGGTCAAACCATTATTTCAGGTATGGGTGAACTTCACCTCGAAATCATCATCGACCGTCTGCGTCGCGAATTTAAGGTTGAATGCAACCAAGGACGCCCACAGGTAACCTATAAGGAAGCAATTTCCCAAACGGTTCAATTACGCGAAATCTACAAGAAGCAGTCTGGTGGTCGCGGTAAATTTGCCGATATGATCGTCAAGGTTGGTCCAAAAGACAAAGATTTTGAAGGTGATCTTCAGTTTGTTGATGAAATCAAGGGTGGTAACATTCCTAAGGAATATGTTCCTTCCATTGAAAAGGGATTCAAGAACGCCATGAAGAATGGTGTCTTGGCAGGTTATCCGCTGGATGGTTTGAAAGTTGTCGTTATTGACGGTTCTTTCCACCCGGTTGACTCCGACGCGCTTTCCTTCGAAATATGTGCCAGCATTGCCTTCAAGAGTGCTTGTGCCAAAGCGAAACCCATTCTGCTGGAACCCATTATGAAGATGGAAGTCATTACTCCGGAAGAAAGCATGGGTGATGTTATTGGTGACTTGAATAAACGTCGCGGACAAGTGGGTGGTATGGATACCAACCGTTCCGGCGCACGTATCATCAAGGCTCAGGTGCCTCTTGCCGAAACTTTCGGTTATGTGACTGCCTTGCGCACCATCACTTCAGGCCGTGCCACCAGCACCATGGAATTCGACCACTTTGCCGAACTGTCCAAATCCATCGCCACGGCTGTGTTGACGGAAGTTAAGGGAAAAGTTGAACTGTTATAAAATAAACGAATGACTGCAAAGCCTTGTGTTAATAGCTCTACAAGGCCTTGCAGCATTCATCTACTAAGTAAAATAAAAAGATGAGCCAAAAAATCAGAATTAAGTTGAAGTCTTACGACTACAATCTGGTGGACAAGTCCGCAGAGAAGATCGTAAAGACGGTGAAGGCTACCGGCGCTGTTGTCAGCGGACCGATTCCCCTCCCCACACACAAACGTATCTTCACGGTTAACCGTGCAACGTTTGTAAACAAGAAATCCCGTGAACAGTTCGAACTGTGCTCTTACAAGAGACTGATCGACATTTACAATTCCAGCGCCAAAACCGTTGACGCGTTGATGAAACTGGAATTGCCTAGCGGAGTAGAAGTTGAAATCAAAGTATGATTTATTTAATCGATTAGAGAAATGCCAGGATTATTAGGAAAAAAAATCGGAATGACTTCCGTTTTCAGTGCTGATG
>Ga0209429_10000310_pt1 | contig 33608 bp, 43 predicted proteins | sample BarGraNGADG00212_3_FD_184493 | JGI IMG/M metagenome (GOLD analysis project Ga0209429, IMG submission 184493) | Arctic peat soil microbial communities from Barrow, Alaska - Barrow Graham LP Ref core NGADG0004-212 (SPAdes) (version 2) | ecosystem: Environmental > Terrestrial > Soil > Wetlands >... | reverse complement strand
GAGATAGGATATCCTTTATAACATCATAATCAAGACTCGAGTATCTCTTTTTGAGTGAATTAAATAACAGGCGATACGATGCATGATAAAACTTGTTGAATGACAGTTCAGACTGTGTAGTCGCAAGATCGATTAAAAGGGTATCTATGTATGTTTTGGTCTTCATGTATTATATATTCACATCAAGAATAACAACTTGAGCAATTTTTTGGGCTAGAAATATTAAGTTTTTTTTAATATATTGGATATACTAGCAAGTCTTGTTCTTGTAATTGGTTTAAAAAAAACTTAATATTCTGCTATGAGGTCTTTAACAAGTATCGTTGTCTGTATGATTGTGGTATGTCTTTTGGTATTTTATCCCATTCGTACGTCCCTGTGGCATAAGATGCTCCAGACTTCTTAATAGTAAATCCTTGTAGAATAATATATTTCTTGGTGTTGACTGCTTTCCCTTTATTCTTATTTTTGTACTTCCCTTTACGCAAGTATACTCTAAAACGTTCTAGTGCTTCAATACAATTATAAAAGCTTTCTTCTACCATATCATCTGTAATCTCTACATCTTTAAACTCTTTAATATTCTTCTGTATGAAATAATCTAAATTCTTTGTTATTCCTAACATGTTGTATTTTTCTATATTCTCATCTACTATCATTATTTTATGTTTTTTTATTATTGTTTGTTTAATATCTTCAAGAAATGAAGTGTTCCCATACACTTGAGCTAATCCGTCCGCAACTCTAAAAATGACTCCCCTGTGATTTGTATATTCTCCTAACCATTTTTGTTCGTATTTTATTCCATTATGATATCCTAACAAACCATATGACTTAAGATCAATATCTCCCATATTTTCTATGCCATTATTTAGCATTCTTTTAACAAATATATAATCCTTATCCTGTTTGTACTTATCTAATTTGTTTATTCCTGAAAGAATTGCTTGTTTGCATATACCTCTTTCTGTTTTGTATCCGCTCTCTATTTCTTGTAATGTATTATTTTTTAGATATCCAAATGATTTTAAATATTCTAACATTTCTTGTTTTGGAATAGACCCATAAGAGTATATTTTACTTATAAGTTCTGATGTAATATCATAATCATCACCCATTATCTTTTTAATCATCGCGACCACATGGCATCCACTGACATCCACATCTTTGATAAGTAATAAGTATCGTAAGTATTTTGGAAGCAATTGAATAGGACTTCCTTCTCTTTTATTTTCTCCCATTAAACTATATTTTAGGTCGTAATGAGCAAACAGTATCTGTAATAAAGATTCACCAAAGTAACTTAAATCTGTGTATAATTCTTTTTCAGGTTCTTCTTTTTTATCTCCAAATACATCCTCTTTAGTGGTGAGATAGTTGAGCGATTTTGTTTTCAAGTCTTCTTCAATCAACATATCTACAAATTCTACTATTCCTTTTTGAAGTAACATACTTCTTTTCTTTCTTTCTAGTGTGTTGTCAAATATTGTCAGATCTCTTTCTTCAATTTTATCATTATAAAACTTTTTGTAAATATTATTAAAATATTTTAGTGTAGTCTTGAAGAGTCCGATGTTTTTAGTTCTTTTGTCATTTTCATCATCTTTTACAGGATTACAGAGAACATTTAACAATTCTAGAAATCGAGTTCTTTTAGATTTTGAATTATATTTGTGGTCATAATCATATTCTTCTAAACATTTAACAAAATCTTCATAACCAAAATTATCTAATTTGTTCGCATACAAAGCATCACCTAACTCAACGCTGATATCGCAATCTTTATAAACTCCTCGGAATCCATCAATTATTATCTTCTTAAACGGTTCTAAATATTCCATTTCTAAATCAAATACAACGTCAATGTTTAATTCATCTAAATCCACTCTGAATCTGTCAGTTTGTATGATATTCTGAGTCATACATTTAAATACTGCATGATAATACGTTAAATCATGATTCGCTTCTTCTCTGTATCGTTCTTTAACTAAGTCAGGAATTTGTTGATAACAATTTCCATCAAATAAAACACTTCCAACATCTTTTTTAATTGTTACAAACTTATCAATGCCCTGCCCCAATGAGCTTGTTCCTATCCATTTGTTATCATTAACAATTTCTTTTTTAAAGTAAAGATTATTGATTTCATTGTAATAACTGTAAATAAAAGAATATTCTCTATTATCTTCTCCTACTAATTTCTGTAGTTTTTTTAGAGTTTTAATGTTATTTACAAGTGTAATGTCGTACTTATCTAACTTATCCTTTGTGATAAACTTTGAGAATGTTGTAGGAATAATACGAACATTAAACTTCTTTCTTTTTAAGCGTTGTGGGAACTCAACTTTTGTGTACTTAAGATCTTTCATTTTTAAATACAACTCTAATATCTCAGGGGTTGCTGTAATAAAGATAAGTTTATCCCCATATAAAGTAATCATATCATCGATAGTTTTGACGTCAAAATCGCGGAATTCAGTAAAAAACAAAGTATGCGCTTCATCTATAACTATTTTATCATCTTTTGCAAGTTCACTTAATGATTTTATATAGAAATATGAAGATAAGCCTTGAGCATAATTAATATATCTTACATTCATATTTATAAGTTTGTCATTACTTACAATTTTAATTCCCGATTGTTTTTGAATAACTATCTTTTGAACTGGTTCGAATACTGCTACACTTCCGGTTGTGTCTTTTGCAAGACTTTCAACATATCCTGTAGTTTTACTTGATCCTGGGGGTCCGCATATTATTAAAGGTGCTGTCATTTTTAATGTATTTTTTCTAGTTTTGTTAAGTTTTTTTTAATATAATGGATATACTAAGCATTCTTTTTCTTGTAATTGGTTTAAAAAAAACTTAACATTTCTTAATTATCACCAATTGGTTGCTCGTTCGGACATATTTTATAGTCCAAACTACTATAGTCTACACCATTTAATAAATCATCAAACATATTATCTCTTATCAAAGCTTTGTCTTTATCAATAAGTTCTTTCATTACACTTTCCAATGCAAGAATTTTATCATGTTCTGAACATGCTGAGTCTTTGCAATATTTTGAAAGTTTCTCTCTTAAACATTCATATTTTGCTTTATTGAATTCATTTAAGATTTCTTCTGGTACTACTAATTTCTTTCTTCTCATAACTTTAAATTATTTTAATAAAAAACCTCTCATGTAATCCTTAATGCAAGTAAGTTTCCATGAGAGGTTTTAAAAATGAAACAATTTTATCTTTTAACCCGCTTGCATTGGGTTGTTGTTTTCTTATTATAGTTTATATATCACTGTAAATTATTTGACATTTGAACTTTTTAAGAGTTCATTTATCGCGTCATTTTCAGATTTGTATTTTGCCCACATACTTTGTAGCGCTTTTCTTCTTGCTTCCTTACGTTCTGGAGTCCAAGATTTTTTTATTAAAGCTTTTGCTTCTGCTGATTGTTTACTTTTTTGTTGCATGATTTAAATTATTTTAGTGTTTCTTGTATATTATATATTCATTATAGAGTAAAGTTTTCATCTCTAGACCATTTATTTTTAGTATTTATGCATTATTTTTATCAATGAATCTTTTTATGGTATCAATGTATCTCTGGATGGCATCAATGATTTAAGTTTAGAATATTCCGGGTCCAGGAGATTCTCAATATCATACAATTGTTCATTTTCTTTAGAATCTATGTTATCTAAGAGTCTATCAAATTCTGTTTCTACTTTTTTTATTTTCCTTTTCATAAAATTATGGTTTGTTTTATATATTCACCAAAATAAAAGTCTGTTTTAAGTGTTAATCTTTTGTTAAAGTTTGCTCGAGACGGATAATTTTAAAAAACTTATGATAAATAGAATATATAATATACAAATAAAATAATATACAAATAAAATAATATAAAAAATGAAAAAAGGTGATAAAAAACGAGACGAACAAACAAGAATAATTGACACACAGTGCATTATTCATTTACTTAATGAGGGCTATTCAGTTCAAGAGATTAATTTAATGCTGAATTCAGTTAAAAAAGAAAATAATGTACCCCCCACTAACATTATGACTATATATTGCGACATAAATAGATATAAAAAAGACCCCAATTTTTACGATAATTATCAACAACGTTGTGCAATAGGAAATAAATCAAGTTTGTTTAAAACAGATTATGATGAGTATCTATACATGGCAACGTACGTACATAATAATATTAACGAATGGGCTAAAACATCTATTGATTATCCTTCAATTATTGTTAAAATCATGAGGGAAATGAATAGTAAAAACGTTGCGGTACCCAGAAAAGCCATAATTTATGTATTATCTTGTGAATTAAAGAGACAGCCGGTTGTTTTACTACATAATAAAGTTATGAGTGATGAAACAATAGAAAAAATGAAACTTTCGCAACAAAAAAGACGAATAACACCTGTATCAAACGAAACAAAAGATAAAATGAAACTATCACAGCAAGCTCGTTGGGACATAATAAATAATTTATTAAAACAAAATGAACTTAATGATATTCTTAATTCCTGGAATCCGTTGCCACAAGACAATGTCAGAGTACGAGACGTATTTGTAGTTGATACCAATGATAAAAGTATTGCAATTATTGACGATCGCAACAAAGAAAATTAACCCAAAAATAAATTATTCTAAACACGAGATGAGATTTTATGGAAAGCCAATGGAATATATATCCCACTAGTTTCAGACCCTCTCGATATAACAAGAATGAACGAGACAATTAAAATAACCTAATAGTTATGAAATCAATTTACAATCACATTTACAATATCAAATTCAGACCAGGAATCAGATTCAACTTTCAAGAGAAAAGACCTTTAATCAACTTACAGGGGTACGAATCTGTCATATATTCACAACTTCCAAACGTTGTAGAGAAATTAACACAAGACAGAAGTTCAAGACAAGCAGTCATAACAGTTTGCGGAGACTTATACGAGCCCGGGGCTTGCTTAATCTCACTGCAATTCCAAATCGACGTAGTTTCAGAAACACTCATCGTAACTGCAAACTTTAGGTCGCAATGTGAGAAACTTGGAAGACCACACGACGAACTTATGATATGCTCAGTAGTCGACCAAGTCAGAAAGTACATGAAGATAGATTCTAAGAAAGTTAAGATTACGTGCAATGTGGGAAATTATCATATAAACCCAATGTGGTATGAAATGACTGCAAGTGGACATTACCCTAATATGTGAAAAGTGCAAAAGTTTCAAAAATTACGTTAATATATATAAAAACAAACAACCAAAAATAAATAAAAGCTATGACAGCAATTTTTATCATTTCAGTAGTCGCACTTGGAGCATATATACTTTCAAAAGATGTAGAAAATAAACTAAAAAAACTAAACATTATGAAACAACTATTAATCACAATCACAATCATTTTATGTATCAGTTTATCTGGATGTCATAATAAAAAGTCTACAAACGAAAATAAAATAACTCCTGAAAAATTAGAACAATTACAAACTGAGTTAAAGGCAAGTATAATAGAAGTAGATATTGCTCAAATCAAAAAGGACTCACTTAAATTAAAATAAAAATAATTATGGAAACAAACTTAGAAATCGCAGTAAGACTTAAAGAAGAATTTCAACACAATTGTGTTAACTTAGTATGTAGAAACATGGATCTTGAAGAAGAAGTTAAAAAACTCGAGACTAAATTAGAAAAAACAACATTATGGTCTGAAGAAAATTATGATTTAACTATCAAATTAGGTAAAAAGAATAAAAAGTTGAAAAAAGATTTGAGACTTATGAAAAATCTTGCCCTTCAACTCGGAGCAACTGATAAGAAACTAATATAAACTAAAATAAAAAATAATATGAAAAATTACACTGAAAAGGATTTAATTACTTTTGGAAAGTATTTATTGTCCGAAGAAAGAGAATTGAGTTTGAAACAAACTAATGTAGAATTGCCAAATGCTTTACCTTACGAAGAAAGATTTCGTGAAGTATATGACGCTGATCTTAAAAATTGGAAGTAATGAAAATATTAAAGCAAGGTCCTTGTGGGTCATTTTGTTTTAAATATTGGTTAGGCGGTGGCTGCGACGATAATTGTAATACTTGCAAATGTGGTAAAGCTTAAAAAGAAAGTTAAAAAGAAAAAGTTACCTAGCATTCCTGTGCTCAAGAAAAGAGCACAGGCACTTCTTAATGGATATATTCGTGAAAGAGATAAACTTTCAGATACTGAATTCAAATGTATCGTATGTGAAAAGATATTACCAATGTCATCTTGTAATTCCGGACATTTTTTTGGAACAAAAAAATATGGTTGGATGCGCTTCTTAGAAGATAATATGCATGCAGAATGTAGTGGTTGCAATAATTTCAATCATGAAAGTCTTATCTTTTACACACTCAACTTGCCCAAGAAAATAGGGCAAGAAAGATTTGACGCATTATTAGAAATAAGCAAACACAGACCCGAGAAAGATTTTACAAGAGATGAATTGAATGAAATATTTAACAAACTTTTAACAATAAAATGAGGATTTATTCAGAAAAATTAATTATATTTACTATACAAACACATTAAAAACATATACTATGAAAAAACTATTTACAACAATTGCATTACTTACAGTATTCCTTTTTATAGGATGTTCAAAAATTGAACCTGAACCAGAAAAAACAATCCTGCAGCCTAAAGCTTTTTATGCATGTACAACATTACAAACTTGGACAGGATATAGAATTACAGATTATGGTACTTCTAATTTTATATTTAATGGCTTATTTACAATCGGAGAATCTGCTGGTAACGAAGTAAAAACAACAGATCCTATTTATATTACTGTTTTAAACCCAGAAGATATAAAACTTTATGAATTAGTTCATAGCGCACCAACACAATGCTTCATCGATAATGAAAATAATATTTATGCTGCTAAATCTGGCACATATCCTGTAGTTGTATGGAATATTGCTAATAAAACCACATGCATTCTAACAAAAGAATTTAAATAAAATAAGTTAATTTGTACACACGAAAACCTGAATCTATTTAATCAGAATAGTCAGGTTTTTACTTTTAAACGTTTACTTCTTTTTCTTAAATGTGAATATCTTTATGGCGTAGGATGCACTCCATGATTTCTCGTTAATCCCATATGAAATTCCATATAAACTTTTTGGTGTTGCTAAATGTGCATCCACAGTACTATTTATAGGACCATTAAATGGAACAGTCCCACCTAAATAAAAGTATGATTGATACGTAACGCTATTGTCGACTGAATTGTTTATGATTGTTGTTGCACCTTTATATTTATATTTGAAGTCTACAGGATAGTATTTATTCTGAGTTATCATATAATCTTCATTTACAAGAAGAAGTGAATCTTCAAACTTTGATGAACTGTAATATTTTGCATAATAGTCTGCTACAACCGCCGCACTATCGACTATTATAGGAATTGAATCATGCACATAGACAATTGAGTCCTTTCCTTTAATGTACCAAGGAGAATATATTGGTACATTATGAGGAACTGTATCATGTGTCACAATTGTATTTGTTGTGATAGTTGGACATTTCACAAGTTTCTTTCCATGTTGACATCCAAACATGAAGATCATTAAGAAGAATAGAAGTGCCGCTCCGGCACCAATGAGGTATTTTGTTATTGTTGTCATATTTTTGCTTTTTATTTGTTTTCTTGAAATAATTTATCATTTATAATCATATGTTGACCCACAACTGTCCCTATTCTCATCAATTCTTTTGAAAGACTCAAATTCATTCCGTTAACAGTTTCTATTAAAGTTTCAATTTTATGATCTGTATTGTTAAACCTATCATTTAATTCAACGAATTTCTTGGTATTATACTCTTTTTCAGTTACTACCTGTTGTTGTAGGAGGGATGCTTTTCCTTCTGCTTCTTTTTGTGCAAGGAGCGTTGCCTTTGTTCCTAAATCTTTTTCAGTAACCACCTTATTAATATCATTGTCTTCCTGAGGTTTTCTAATCTTATTATAAACAGTGAAAAGTATTCCTAATAAACCTAACACAAACATTATGTTTGTTGGAGTTAAGAGAGTTTCTAATGTAGATATTGTTTGTATTGCTGTCTGAAGTAGTACCATTTTTGTAATTTTATTTTAAGTTATATCTAATCATGTTAATTGCTGTCTTTGCACAATGAACTCCATGCCATTTCGCATATATTGATGGACTATACTTTTTGAGGCATATCTCACAAATAATCTTTGGTCTTTCCCATTTTATAGTAGTTTTCATATTCTTATATATCCTCCATCTTCCATTTTTAGTGTTTCTTGTCTTAAAGGATATCGTCCTGTATATGAAATATGAACCCATCCTGGTTCTTTATCATTTCCCCCTTCCCATATTAATTGATCATACTTCATATTTACATGAGCGTAATCAAATATATCTTTATTTATTAACCCACCAAGAATTTGTGCATCTATATCAATCGCTTCACCACGGACATGTTGTGATGTCTTTGCTCCACCTACCTTAGCATTAACTTTAGCAGATCTGAAAAAAGATGTGATTGAAATAGCTTTGTTAAAATGCATTCTAATTGGTTCAAATACTTTTTCTGCAGTAATCCTCATAACAGCAATTTCTTCTTCAGATGGAATATTTGCAATTCTCGTTTGAGTCATTGTTGCTTCTTTAAACGTAATATTCTTAGATATTGTTGTCATTTAGGTCTTTATTATCAGATTTATTTTCTTGTTTAACTTCTTTGTCTTTTTCATCTGTTGTTGCAAATGTGTTATTGCTTTTACTCATTTTTCTTAATCCTAATAACGCAGCGCTTAAAGTTAAGCCCATCAAGGCTTTATCAATTATTGTTATTGCATCAGGACTATGCATAAAAGCAAGTATTGCTCCTGCCAATATCACAAGTGTACAAACAGTACCGGCCAAAACCCCCACAAATCCCGAACCACTGGTTTTGCCATTGTCGTTTCTTATTAGATCACTAAACTTTGTTCTCATTTATTTCGGTTTTAACTTCAATTTCTTTTATTAAAGTTTGAATAGAATCGCATGCTCCTTCATACTTATGCAATAAAATAGTTTGTTGCATAAGTTGTTCGCCGATTACTTTTACTTGACTTGCATAATCTTTAAGTCGTGTTTCTAAAAATTCTTTTGTAATTTCCATATTCTTTTTATTTTATATATTCATTCGTTTTTTATGCTGAAAAAATATCTTCTGGAACTTTTTCAATTGGAACATTCATTGCCAAAGCTAATGCCTGACGAATAACTGCTGCGAATCCTAAAAGGTCAGCAGATACTATTAATGGTGCTATTTCAGTAAATGATACTGTTCTACTTACTGGTGCAGTAAGATTTACTCCATTCATATTAAATGATGGAATATAATTACTTACTACAGTAAAAGAAACTGTACTGGCTATAAAATCTATAGACATTGTATTAACTTTGTAAACGGAATCTACGATCTCAGCAACTGCTGGAATCCCTGGAATTGTTTTTAGTACTTGCATATTATTTATATTTAATTTAGTTAATTGTTGTTAATTATTTTACATTAGATCAATTGCTATTACTTTTCTCACTCCATCAGTAGAACCTCTTTGTTTTATGTTTGTATTTGCTCCATACCAATATATGTATACAGCAGTGTATACATTAGGAGTAACGTCAACTAATGTATTGAAAGTGATCACACCGGGTGCATTAGTAACCTGAGACACTGTGGTGTCTGATGTCGAACCATATCCACCCTGAACAGTTTGTATATTCAGATGTACAACACCTGCCGTTGATGTATAAAATGGAGCAGAAAACATAACTAAAATATGACTTCCTTTTGGTGTGATGCCTAGAGTCATATCAGATATGATGGTGTTTGATGTAGCACACGTAATATCGGTACCACCTTGAGCGCCTAAATGTCTTTGACTTAAAGCAATGTTTGAAGAACCAGTAGCATCGATATTTCCATTTATATCCAGTGTTCCTGTTTGTGTAGTAATTCCAGTATGTGTAGTAGTTCCATCAACTATAAGATTATCTACTCCTGGATCCGTTGTACCTCCAATATGTACACCACCTGTAGTTTTAGTTAACCCAGTAAGTGTAATAGCTCCAGTAAGTGTAGTAGTGCCATCAACTATAAGATTATCTGATCCAGGATCTGTTGTCCCACCAATGTGCACACCACCTGAAGTTTTAGTTAATCCAGTAAGTGTAGTTATACCAGAAACAGATAAAGTATTATAGACTAATACAGCATTGGAACTGCCTTGGAAACCGGCTATAATAGCACCTTTACCATTATAAATGAGGATGTCACGAAATCTACTCGTAGCATCATTATATCCCACAAAGTTAAATACTATTGCGGCAGTATCATTATCTTGTGAAGGTATTGTAATACCAGCACCTTTAATTTTCAGAGAACCAGTATTTGTACCGGTAGTTGCAGAAGCAGTTCCTAATTCAACAACACCGCTCATAACTGCATCCCCACCTTGTGTTACTCTAAATGGTGCTGTTGCTCTACTTGCATAACTTGATCCAGCATATAATCTAATATCTGAACTTGAACTTCCTTCATTTGTCATACCTGCATTTGGAAGAACTATTCTACCTTTAGCATATAAATTACTTAAGTATGCTCCATTGCCAGTTAAACTTCCACCTAAATCACTATCGGTTATTCCTGAAAGATTTCCAATTCTACTAATTTGTTTTCCTGCAAAACTACCTGCATTAACACCTGATAAAAAATCAATATAAGGATTGTTTGTATCAGTTGCAGTTAAATAAATAGCACTTTGTCTTGCAGCATCACCTGAATTTCCATATTGAACAAGTTTCATACCTTTCCAAGGTGTTCCTGTTAATGGTGTAACTTGAACATAAGCACTACCTAAAGTTGCTGAATGAGCAACATAAAGTACTTGACCTAAATAATTTTGTGTTCCACCATTGCCCCATATCTGAGCTTTAATATAATCACTTGCTACAAACTGAATTGGATTAGTTCCACTTATGCCTTCATCAAAGAATATATTCCAAGTACCATCGCCTCTATCTGCAACATCGTATGCTATTCCATTTGCTGTTGAAATTATTAAACCGCCACCAATAGAGTTAATTTCATTAATTTCTAATTGAAATGCTGAAAGCTTATTTCTTACTTTAAGATTATCAACTTCGAGGTCATAAGATGTTCCTGTGTTATTAATATTCCAACCACTACCTGCAAAACCAGATATATAAGAACCTGAACTGAGACTGCCAAGACTACTGCAAACCATTACAGCGGAAGTACCTGCATATCCAGATCTGAAATAGAGATTTTCATAATAATCTATGTAAGCACTTCCAGTTGGTGAGTGATGTAATCTTAATCTTGATGAAGAATCAAGCATTGTTTGATTTCCAATCCAGAGACTACCGCCATCTTTCATATTGATCGATCCTGTAATAGAAGCATCACCAGTAATTTTTAATGCGGCATTTAACGTTAAATCACCAGTCATTGTATCTCCAGTTACTGCTACAAAATCGGTAGGAGCAAAATCACCCGAATGCCATAATCTTTGCCAGAATCCCCATGTAGGAGTAGATCCAATACCAGAAGCACTTCTCCAATGTATTTGATTGCTAATATAATCTGTTGCAAGTTGTGTTATTGTATCACCTGGTCCGTGCATTACAAGAAGTTGTCCATATTCACAACCTGTAGGCATATTAGCATTGACAGTATTAATACGATACATTCCACTTGTTATAATGGTATTTAAATCTGCCGTACCAGTATTTCCAACCGCAGCAAAATCTTCTGTATCATTATTTGCAGCAGTTCCGAAAGTTCGATAATCTAATTTATTTGTTTTTAGCCAAGCAATTGAAGTATCTCTTAACCCAAATGAACTATCAATATAATCATATAAAACACTATCATCATAAGGAGTTGATGTACCACCAGTTCCGCCACCACTTCCACCACTTGAACTGCTTGAACCGGTTCCAGTATTTATATTTTCAGTTGTACTTAACTGAGTTCTTGTTATAATTGTGGTTGCAATACTTACATCATAAGAATAAACATTATAATTGATTTTTATAAGTTCAACATCACATAATTCATTAGGTTTATAGTTCTTAATAGCATTTATTCTATAAGTTCCTTCATATTCTGGAATATTTAACTCAATGATATCATTAAACCTTATGTTATAAATATCCCAGGGAGTAAGTTTTATTTTTGCTGTTATAAGTTGAGCGCTATCATTTAATAAATCTGTTACTTCAGTAATATAGTTTTTATTGAATATTGTGTTATTGCTTTCTAATATATTATCTGAATATGTATCTTTAGCATTGAATAAAAGATTTAACGTCGATGAATCTTTGTGATTATCATTTACATTGCTAAAAGTATTGAATTTTGTAATCGTTGTATTGTTAAAAGAACTATCAACACCATATAACATGCTAACATCAACTGTATTTGAAAATAAAATACGTGGTTTCCAATCTGTTTTAAACTGATTTCCATCTGTTATAACTGGAATTATTAAAGGATATGCGTTATTTAGTGTCATTTTATGAAATTGTTTTTAATATTGTTGAACCTAAAGGAATTTGAATATCTGTATTTCCTATAGAGAACTCACTATCATTAAGTATCTTTAAATCACCGAAAGTCTTTCCATATTTTGAATTGTAATCTGTGTTAAACAAATCAGTATCTAATAAATATTTAAAGTTAAACTCTGAAGGTTGATCATTTTTTAATTTATGACTTTTTAAAGTATCTTTGTCTATTTTATTCGTCCAATCCTTTGTTTCTCCATTAGCGAAAAATTCATCTGGAGTTTGAATAAGTAATTTATTTGTTATTGTATCTATTGTAACATAGGCGTTGAATTCTTTGAAAATAGCATCTATAAAATCTTTTTTCTTTAACTGTAAAGGTAGTAAAGAATTAATATCAAAACTATTTACATTATTATATACACTATTTTTTAATGTAATTTTTACACGTGAATCTGGTCCAAATATAATATGTGCATCTGAATTATTAGGATCATCCGGATTTGTTGCAGATTCCATATAAAATCTTAATCGTGTTAAATCTGTGATCTCAAGATCTTTTGTTTCACTTACATAAGTATATACACCAGAAGGACATAATAAAGCATCTACCAGTTTTCCAAATGTTGGTTTAGACATAATTCCATTAGCAGGTGTGTACGCTATCCAAGAAAAATCTATTGTATCTACACTGCCACGACCATATATTTTTAACGAAACATCTATTGTGTATGTTCCAGACATAGGTAAAATAAAAGTAGTATCTGTTTGATGATAATTCCAAGGAAGACCATTCAAACTATCATATCCTCCTGATACTGCATCAATTTTACAAGCATAGCCAGGATTATAAGTTTGCCCATAATAATCAAATATAAAACCTCTTACTGTTCCTATTGGAGATACTTCTCCAAAAAATGGATTTCCTGAATAATCATTATTTAATTGTATATCTGCGCCATTTGAATAATATGGATGACCAAATGAAGGATCACCTACAGGATCACCAAAGAAATAATTTCCATAATTGTAATCCGATGAGTTAAGAATTCCATTAAACGGAATATACATTTTATTTATTGCAGTGCTAATATCATTACTAAATTCATATTGGACACTTGCATCTGTCATTATTTTATTAAACAATTGTCGAACTGCTAAACCTGGAATACTTGGATAATTAGTAGTTAAATCATCAGGAGTATTTATTGTATTTGAATGATCAATAAAACCGAACATTATTCCTTTACCATCATTTCTTGGGTTAGCATTAAAAAATGTTCTTAAAGTGGACATGTTATAATTAACAGAATATAAATCTCCAGTAAATATCACATCTTTTGTTGTATCTGTATTTCCTTTAATGAGTTCATCACCAATTTTATCAAATACAGATAATTCACCTGAATTCATTTGAAGATAATATGCAAAAGAATCAGTATCTACAACTTTTATTGAACCAGATAAAATAGGAATGCCATCTTCTAATAAACTACCTTGTATTTTTTTACTTACATTATAATCGATAGAATTAGTATTATTCAAACTTTTAAATATAGAATCTGTCTCAGGTGTAATCAATACTACAAGGTCTCTTGTAAATGAAGTATTCTTCGTACCAAAATCTTGCACATCTTTTAACAAGAAGTTCAATTCGGGAATTACTGATTCAGGAAGAGGAATAAGAGTATTGTTAATTTTTAATTGAAGCATTTTTTTAATTTATTTGAATTTGTGATAGCTGTTCTTCAGCCTTTGTATAACTTACTGTGTATGATATGAGTCTATCAGGACGTTGTTTCAGCACTGGTTGAGATTTATCAAGTATATTAACATACGCACCATCAATTATAACGCTTGGACTTGTATATATCTCTGTAAAATAAGTTGCTTGTGATTCACTCATCCAATCTGTTGTTGCAGTAAATGTTCTTATATATTGTGTGTTGTATGATTTAAACGTTCCATTAGCGTTATATAAGTTTTTTGTGATATCTATTTGTTCATCATATCCTAAGTCTATATTTACTGAATTTATTGCTCCATTTCTATCTACATATGTAAGTTTCTTAGGAATGAAGTGTCCATATTTTATAGGTTGAACGTTAATTGTTTTTAAATAAGAAACACCTGTGCTAACATCTACAGTATAAACTTTGTTTGTAGATGTTCCTAATGTTGACGGATCTATTTTTAATTTATATATTTGAGGATAATCATTATGCGCAATTGCAATCCCTCCTGTTGCAACTCCATCCTTAGTTATTTTAATAGAAAGTAATGATCTATCTATAATAGGCCCTATAGAATTAGAAAATACGCCTTGAAATAAATAAAGATTTACATTTGTATCTGTTGGGTGAACATCAATATCTGCATTCCAGTTATTTATAAATCCCGAAACATCAATTTGTTGTGTACCATTATATACATAGAAATTATCAACATAAGTAGATGATTCGACGCCAGATGTAAATGATTTTGCAACCAAATCGAATCGCTTAATCACAGGAATAGCACTTGCGTCACTTGCAAAAAATGATTGAAGTGTACGTTTTATATTAGGTTCTGCATGTGTTCCAATAAATTGCAAACTTCGCTTATCCCCTTGATATCTACCTTTCGAAGCATCACCAATATAAATATCTAATTGAAGATAATCTGCTGATGGATTACCAATTGATATATCGATGTTTCCATAAACTGGAATAATTAATGGAAGTGCTGTAGTGCATGTAAGAGCCATGGTTTTAAGTTGTTATTTTATATATAATATAAAAGTTATAGATTAGTTACTGTAAAGCTTCTTTAAGTGTCTTTTCTATTTCTTGTGCAATCATAGGTCCGATATTTATTCCCAATCCTCTTGCAATAAAATGTCTTGCTTTCATGCGTTTCGTTCCTTCGTCAACATATATCCCATAATATAACATCGAGACGTTAATTCCAGACTTTAATGGAGTAACCTTAACACTATTTTTAAGAGCACCTGATATCACAGGAGTAACTGCTTTGATAGATTTTTCGGCCTTGTTAGCGAAATCTGAATCAAAGTTATTCATCCAAACAGGATTCGATATCGCTTTTTCTAAAGCAGTTTTTAATATATCAAATGAAACATCGGACATTATAGTGGAATATCGGTTAAATAGGAATCATTAGGAGCAACTATAATGAATGATATGCTATAGCCAATCGCGTTATCAGGATTTGATATTTGTATCTTTGTAGCTACTGGTTTTGTGTCAGGAATATAAAAACCTCTCGTTACGTCTTTTAGTTGTAAATAATTGGTTTTAAAGTCGACAATCATCTGTTCCATTCTACTAAGAATCGAAATATCATTATCTTGTGCATCATTCAAAATATCTAAAAAATTACACGTTACACTATGTTCAACCGCTCCTTCAGGAAACGATGAATTGCCATATTCTACTAACATCATAGGGTATTCAACATCATTAGGGATAAGAACGATATGAGAGTAATATGTATTTATTCCCAAATAAGAGTCTGCATAAGATTTAAGATTTGCATCTATTTCTAATAAAGTTATATTCATTATATTATTTTTATTTTACGTAATCATCCTGTATCATGTTATACGCGTGAACATTAAATCTGTGTATCGCAGGGTCTATATAAACCATTGATAATGAGTTCGGACTGGCATTATCTTGATCTGTTGACATTGACCAATATTCAGTGAATTCATTATGTCCTGATAAATATCGTGTAATTCTATCACCATATATTTGCATTTGTTGTTCAACTGCATATTTTCTTGCGTTAATTGTTGCAAATTCTACAAGTTCTGTTCCTCCATTAGTCATATTAACATAGCCTTGTGCAGTTTTCTTGAAAGTATTGCTCAATAACTCAAATTCAGTAGCTTTAACAAGATATGGAAGTATGAAGTTATAAAGTAGTGATAAATATGGTTCTACGAGAACACCAGTGAATCCGTCGTCACTTAACTTTTTAACTAAATTATATCCTATTAAATGTTCTAAATGTATCGCCTGAGCATCAATAATACTTGGAATAATATACTTTGCCGGCACATTTGAACTGTAGGTTGTATTATCTGTGAAATACTTCACGTTTAGGAGTTGATTCATATCTTTATATTTTTATTAGTTCGTTGGTTTTGTGATTTGAGTTTGTAAAGAAGATTTAAGTCTGTCGACAGTAAGCGGGCATAACCCATTATATAACATGATTTTGTTTATTGGTTCAATACATTTCATTTGTAATGGAAGTATCGTTTCCTCATAAAATAATTGTGCTCCTTGTATAAGTGCATCGCCTGAATCTCCGAATATAGAACTTTTTGATACACCGACCAAACTTGGCACTGTAATTCCATGTGCCTGAAGTATCTTATCTGTTAAATCTAAGTTGATTTTGCTATATAACATTGCTTCACTGTTAGAATTTAATGCTTCAAAATCAGGTTTGTGTTGTTCGTCTGGGGGAAATAGGAATAATGTACCCTTGCCTCTATCAGGATTTCTAATCTGAGCATTAAAGTCGTTACAAAATACTTCTTTTCCTTCAGTTGAATTAATACCGTATATCATTAGTATGCTATCAATGTTAAGTCCATTAGATAAAGCATTTAAGTTATATTCACTGGCTTTAATGTCTGAACGAATAGAAGTTAAACCTCCTATATAAGTTGGCCATGAAGGATAGTAGAAACTAACAGTGTCTCTTGTTGGCATGTGAACTAAAACGGTCACGTTTGTTGTTCCGTAAATATCATCAATTGCTTTAAGGGATTTTTTTACATCGTCTACTTGCATGTTTTTCATTGCAGTTTCGGCATCAACAATAGCTTTTTTAACACCATCTGCAGATGCTTTAGCATTTAAGAAGTCATTTGAAGGAATATAAAGCCACTCATCATTCTTTTGTTGTTTGTTCCAATCCCAAGACCATATCCAACCTGGAATCTTTTTATCAACTACAGGAACTGCACGTATTTGTCTCATGTTGATATGTTCAACTGAAAGTATAGAAGCTTTTGATTTCTCATATACAAGAACTAATGCTGCAGGTCCAAAAGTATATTCGTCGTCGACAAACTTACTCCATATTTGAAATAAATTATCACCGTCTTTATTCTCTTTTTTAAGAAAAGCTTCAGTTGCAGTTGATTGTTGGCCTAGAGATGTGTCATAAGTAAATCCTGCACCTATTACTTGACGTATGATACCTCGAGTAATACGTCCATGGAGAGCAGAACTTGATTTGTATTCAAGAAGTTTGTCCGGCCATTGTGAAACATTATCTGAATCGAGCCATTTGATAAAGCGTCCATTATATGATGTTGCAAATGTAGGGAGATTATATACTGATGCTGCAGCATTTATATTAACTGTTTTTCCTACACTTATCTTGTTATCTTTTTCTTCTTCCATTTTATTGTTGTTTTATTTTATTAAATTATTTGAACAATCAAACCATTTTTAATGATTAGCGTATTTGTGAGGGTTGCAGTTCCAGTAACACCAGTTGAACCATTGACAATAAGTGCACCACTAATTGCTACTGCACCTGTTCCTTTTGGTGTTAAGTTAATATTAAGATTAGCTGAACCTGTTCCTGCACTTTCTGCATTTATATCTATACTTGTTCCTGCTACTCCAGTTAAAGACATTCTCTCATAGTTCGAATCATTAATGTAAGAACTATAATTTCGTATTTTAATTGGAGCACTACCAGCTGTATCAGTTCTAAAATCTACAAGGCCTGTATTATTCATATGCATAAAGAACGGATACATTCCAAAATATGCACCATAATATCCACCAGTACCAGTGTTAATTGAACCGCCAACCATAAGTTTATATCCTGCATTTGAACCATTGGCTCCGATTCCAATATTTCCTTGGGATGTAAAATTCAAAACAGGTACTCCACCAGTTGACCATAATCCTGTTACCTGAGTTTTTCCATAATTTGTTAAAACTCCAGTACCTTCTGTCATTTCTTTTACAGATACACTTGTAATTGTTGCTGTTCCTGTTGAACCAATTCTAAGATTAGCTGTAGATATGGCTGTTACATAAGCAGTGAACGTTCCAGCAGGAGACATTGGTTCATAAATAGCACCATCTCCAATATATGCATATAAAGTTCCTGCTACTGCTGAAACTGTAATTACTACTTTATATATTCTTCCAACTATAACATTAAAAGTTCCTAAAGGAGTAATCTCTATACCATCAGTTCCGGTTTTAATTAATTGTCCTCCACTTGATGCCCATCCTCCTCCTACTGACCAGTTAGTAGCTATAAGGGCAGGTGCCATTTCAGCACCTTCAGTTGCTTGAATTGAAGCATTAGCACCTTTTGTAATTGAACCAACTAATAAGGAACTATCTATTGTTGCAGAACCTGTGATATGGAAATTACCACTAACATCTAAATTATATGCAGGAGAAATTATTCCACCTATTCCAACTTTGCCGTTAATTGTTAATGTTTGATTTGCCGGAATTGCGTTAAATGTTCCATAAAGTAAAGCTCCTGTTTTATCTCCATTAGTATTTGTGCGGTTTTGGTTGTCTACATAAAAAGTATTTGAACTTACTTCATAACGACCTGCATTATACCCAAGAGCTACATTGCCATAACCAGTAACATTAGAACGAAGAGCTACATTTCCAATAGCAACATTGTAACATCCTGAAGTATTATTATAAAGAGATTGATATCCAATAGCAGTATTCTCTTGACCATAATTACTATAGGTTCCACCATTATTATAAAGAGAACCTTTACCAATTGCTGTATTCTGAGCACCAACTGTATTATGGTAAAGGGATTCTTGCCCAATTGCTATATTATAAAAACCTGTAGTATTTAATAAAAGTGTTGAGTCTCCAATAGCAGTGTTACCAGAACCTGTAGTATTACTATAAAGAGATTGATATCCAATTGCTACATGATTAAAACCTCCAGTATTATTATAAAGAGTTTTATATCCAATAGCAGTGTTATACCAGCCAATGGTGTTAACAGTAAGGGATTGATATCCAAAAGCAGTGTTATAATTTCCAGTAGTAATCGCATCCAAAACATCTACACCTATTGCTATATTGCCAATAAGAGAATTGGCACCTTGATTTACAAGTAGTCCGTTTATTTGGCCATTAACATTTAGGGATGCGTTAATAATTAGCATACCAGACATTGTATCGCCAGCTTTACCTACTTTTGTTGCTAATGAACCATCTACATAACCTTGTGTAACTCCACCACCTCCACCACCTCCACCACTTGCAACTGAAACATCAAGCATTCCAGCATTCCAAAATAAACCAGTTCCTATAGAAGCTTCTTTAAGATGTCCTAAAAGACCTCCTGATATTCTTGCATTACCCGAAACATCTAAAGTATATAGGGGATTAGTATTCCCGATACCAACATTTCCTGATGCTCTTTGAATTGTAATAGCGTTAGGTTTATTATCTGTACCTAAAGTCAAATCTTGTCCATTGGATGCTAACGTTACACCACCAAGTAATCGCATTTGATTAGTTCCGCCATATCCAACATATAATTCGAATTTCCCAAGGCCTGAAGCATCTGCAACTTTCCATCCTAAACCATTTGAAGCTGCTATATACATAGGGAAAGTTGATTGACCAGTACGATCTCCGTCTCCAATTAGTACTTGATTTCTTACATCTAAAATACCACTCATCGTGTCTCCTGCTTTCTTAACATAAAGTCCAAGTGAAGCATTTTTAGCAAATGCAGCAGTATTAATTGAAGCATTGGTTGCATATAAGCCAAGTGAAGTATCTAAATAACCTCTATCTATTAAAGACCTTTCATCGAAATTAGCAGAATAATTATCAAAATATTGAATTCCTTTAAAGTTCGTCGACGAACTATGATGCCAACTATCTATTGGAGGTGTGCCATTAACTATAATAGTACCATTTTCTAAGATCATTGATACATTATATAAGTACGTACTACCCCAATATCCATTATCAGATATATCATATATTTGTCCAATTGTATAAAAATCAATTCCAGCTGAATCGCCATAATTAAAATTATCAATAAGTGTAGTATGCTTTACTTCTTGAGTAGGGTTATCAATTGGACCAATAAATGAAGAATTCTGTGCATAATTATATATCTCGCCTTCAGACATGTACATATTAGTAGTATTACTGCCAATTTGTAATTCATTAGTGCTAAAATCTAACTGTGTAAAAGTTTCTGTTAAAGTACCACCAAGTCCAATAGAACCATCTGGTAATATTTGCAAACCATTACTAACACCAGGAACAGAATCTCCAGTTTCAATTTTGGAATATAAATCTGTTATTGCAGCATTAATAGAGGCATATGAAGCATCAAAATATAATTGCGTTAACACTTTTGAATATACTTCTCCTTCTTGTTGATACATTGTAGGATTAAAGAAGAACTGTTCATTTGCGACTACAGGAAGAACTCCTTGTGTCATATTTAATGATATATCAATTGAAGTTTTTGGAAAATCAATCTTCATTTGATATAGATCATTTATAAGAAAATGTGTAGATGCATCGATTATTGAAACGTCGACAGGACTTTCGTATATAAAAACCTCACCATCGTTATCTATTGAATGTGTTGAACCATCAAGAAATGAGAACTTTGAGTATGGTGTCGAAATAGGGGACTCATCTGTCATAGAGAAACAGACTTGACGTTTATAACTGTCGACCCAATTGAATATGTAAAAAATAGAACCATCTAAGGTTACTAAATCTTTTATATAAAGTGGAAAGATATTTAGTTGATTTTTATTAAGTATGATCATTTCTTAAATGTTTATTTATGTTATCCTGCTATATAATATATATTCATCAAAAAAGTTATATCTTTATGAAAGTTTGTCCGTTCTTTCTTTATATATTCACATAAAAAAAGTTCAGACCCGAATGATCTGAACTCTAAAGCGGATGCTTTATATTAAAAACTATGAAAAATATTAACCACCAATTGATGTTAATTGTGCAGGAAGTAAAAGAATATCTGGGTTTACATTGTTACCTTTGAATTCGAATGTATATCCATTATGTGATGCTCCATATTTATCTCCTGAGTCTGAACTACCTGCTTGGAGTTTTAATCCATTATCTGGTCCGTAAACTCTTCCATTACCTTGCATGTCAACTACTACAATTTTAACTCTTGCTCTACCTGCTAATTGAAGCAAGTTATGTTTGAGTATGTCTCGCTTGTTAAGTTGGAAAGTAACTGAATGATCATATGCAACTGCTCCGTTAGGATCATCTGCAATAAGAGTTGCTACTGCTTTAAGTGTTTCTGATTTTGGAGTTACTTTAACAAATTCTGCTGATGCAAGAATTGAAGTGTCCCATGTACCATACCAACCTGAAGCATCTATAGTAAAGTCTGTGACATTAGCACCTAAGCTTGAGTCTCTTCCTATATATAAGTACTTATTTCCTGCCGCAACGCTGTCTTCATTTTCGGGAACTGCTGTAAAAAAGTTATTTGCCATGATATTTATATTTTTTTAATTTTTATTTATTGTTAATAATTTCTTAAATGATATAGGTTTTTTTCTATTAGGATACTTCAAACCTTTATGTGATTCACTATTTTTTTTACAAGTTTCTTCACTCATTTTTTTATCTTTATTCCATGGAATTTTACCACTCTTTTTCTTTTTTGTTTCTTCAGAATCTTTTTTACCTAATTGTGATTCCCTGTTTTTTATTTTTGATTCTTCTGATGCTGGAACGTCTTTATTCCAAGGAACGTGTCCTTTCATTGATTCACCTTGTTTTTTTTTCATTTCATCAGTACGTGTATAATGATTTCCTACAGTAGAGAAACATCCCTTTAATGGGTCGTATCTGTTATACCCTTTAGGATTTAATGTATCATATACATGTACGAAATAACCTTCTATCTTTGCAGTCTCTTCTTTATCAATAAAGAGTATGTTTTCTTTAAGAATAACTTTACTGAAGTTTTCTATTCCAAATAATTCTATATCTGCATTAACATATTTGCTCGACCCCATGTAAGTTATTCCTCGTTTTTCTTGGTCATACATTTTATAACCGACATACTGTTTGTTGTTAAGCAAGTTTGTAATTAAGTATATGTAATAAAATCTATTCATCGTTTTAATAAAAAAGGGAAGAGGACTCAATCTTCTTCCCTTTGTATTTTAAGTTTGTTAATTATTATGCTGATACGAAGCACATTGAAGGATCTGCAACTTTTACTCCAAGTTTGTAATTACCTCTCATGATCCATTTGTCTGCATCTTGAGAATAGAAGAATATAAGTTTATCATCTTCTGATTTTAAGTCTGTTACAACTTTTACGTTTTCAGGATATGTAAGGAATAATACGTTTGTTCCAGTTAATCCTATTTCAGACACTACTTTAATTTGTGTTCCAGGAACATATACTTCTTGAATACCTTTTCCGTTTGCGCCAACTGTTAAAGTTGAAATTGCACCGTTAAGAGAATATAAAGTTCTTGAATATGCTGCGAAGTTACCTGGACTCATTGAAAGCACTGTTGGCATATCGATAAGTTGTGGCGCACCGGTTTGCATAGTTGTTGTAATATATTGAACGCTATCAAGAATAGATGCATCAGTATAATTGGCATATAAACCTGCTGTTCTACCATATCCACCAGCTACTCCTTTTACTTGAGCAAGAATACCATCAAATTGATTCATTGTAGATCCTATAACAATACCAGAACCACCTGTTGAAACATCGTTATTTGATTGCCAAATGAATTTTTCATTGAATGCTCTAAGAGCTTTTCCTTTAAGATCAAGTATAATGCTTGATGCAGGAGTACCTTTTGCAGCGTCTGAACCAGGAATATCAAGTCCTAAAAGATAATGTTGAATAGTCCAAGGGTCGTAAGATCCTTTAATTGAAAGTTGAATGTCTTCCAAAGTAATGTCTTTAACAGTAACACCATCAGAACCAAGAGTGTAACCTGATTGATTTCCTGTAGATACATCTACGTCAGCATTACTAATAAAAGGAATAATAGTTTTGTATTTAACACCTTCTACGATTGAGTAATGTTCTGCAGTTTGTGCACCTTCTAAAAGTACTACTGCCATTGTTTTTGTAGGGTCGCCGTTTGTAAAAAGTGCGGCTGTTGATCCTAATCCGTTATAACCTGTTGCCATAATATTTATTTATTTTTTATTTTATTGTTATTAATTTGAATATCCTAATCTTGCAAGTACTTTACCTGCTTTTGTTTTTGGTTGTTCGATAATTATTGTTTCTGTTGGAACCATTTTAATTCCTGAATCTGTAATTCTTTTACTCATTTCTGCAAGTTGTGCAGTAAATTCAGTTCTCATTTTATCAAATTCTGCAAGAGCAATGTATTCAGATGCTTTAGTTTCAGTAACAGTTGTTTCAGTTACTTTAGTTGTTCCGCCTGCTGGTTTCTCTGCTGTCATATCCATATTAGGAGTAACTGATTCAACAAGTCCTTTAGTTATAACTATAACATTGTCTTGTTCATCAAGATAAGTTCCGTCTGGAAGTGCTTTGCCAATTTCAGCAACTGGCGCATTTGGTGCAGTGTCTGCTGGTGTTGCAAGTGGAGGAGTAACTGCTGCAATTACTGGTGCTGTTGCAGGAGTAGTTGCTACTGGAGTTTCTGGTTTAACATCTTCTATTAAGCCAGCTTTTACTGTTACAGTTTGTTTGTCTATTACAAAATCTCCATCTTCAAGAGGAGTAAGAGTTCCGTCTGCGGCAACTCTATTAATTGCCATGGTTTTTTCAAGTTTATCGAAAGAAACTTTAGAACCGTCTGCAAGAGTTGCTTCTTTAAGTTTAATTTCTGTAGCCTCTGTGAATACAGTTTGAACTACACTTTTTACTAAATCTTTTAATTTCATGTGTTTAGGTTATTTTAATGTTACCTATTATATAATATATAAAATAGGTTTTTTTTAAATTATTTTTGTATTTTAAAGTTTATTTCCTTTTGGATCATTAACATTATATTCAAATTCTACTTTCTTAAATAAATTATTAAAGCGTAATATACTTAATGGTTGTCCGTTATCATTATAATCTTTTTTTAGAGAAGTATCGACATTGTATGCTAATTCTTCTCTATTTCTTCCTTTGGGCATATTTTCTAAAGTTCTTAAGCCCTTTTCAGATTTATCAGAAATACCTAATCCTCTTGTATCATATGAACCTCCACTGCCATCTTTTTAATAAGCAGGTTTGCCTCCCTGTGGTCCATTACCCTCTCCTCCTTGAGGTCCGCTGCCAGGACCACCTAGTTTAAGTTTATTTTTAACTTCTTCAATATATTCTTCTATTGCGTCTGCAATTATATCTAATTCAAATGCATCTACTTCATCGTCTTCATTACATTCAAGTTCTGAAGCTTTAACTCTTGAATCGCTTTTAGTTACAAGGGTGTATGTTCCTTCAAGTGATATGCCACAAAGTCCTGCTTTAACTTCTTCCCATAATGCAGGATTAGTTATCTGTGTAACTGTCATAAGTGTCGATACTGGAAGTGTGTTCTTGCCAAAGTAATCACAAGCAATATCTGTATCTGCATGACGAATCGTCCAGCACTCTAAAAGATACGCGTCTTGGGTTTCAGACTCATGGTCCAGTTTTAACTTAGCGCCAGCATTTATAGATTGCATTAAAGATTTCTGTTCTTTAAGAATCATGTCTGCAGTCCAGTACACGAACCCGTCGCTATCTTCGCCAATTTCTTCAGCACTTCTCATTATCATTTTATTAGGGATTATAAGAGGAGCGATAATCTGCATCTTTTCAGCAGAGAATACTTTTGCTTCAATGACTGCATCTTCAAATGTTTCTTCAGTATGTTCTGACATTAACATTCCTTTAATCTGAACTGCTGGTTTGCGAACAAGGGAATAAGTTTTGCATCCATGTTCTTTCTTTCTTAATTCTACGCGTTTTATAATCATAATGTTTGTTATTTTATATTATTTTTTGAAACGTTCTGTTTGCATTTCAACTTTGCGACCTAATTGTAAAGCTTTATAACTACCAGTTTCATCTATATAAACTAATTTGTTATTTATGCCTGCAATTATATAATCTGCCATTTCTTTTGATATGCCACCCATCATATTTTTTGTTTGTGAATTTGTGTACACTTTTTCACCACCACCGAATTGAACCATTTCTGGACCTTGTTCGCCAACCATAGCCATACCTGCTGGAGCGTTTTGAGTTCCTGTAGCAAACTTGGGTATAGGTTTTGCAAGTACTGCAGCTGCTTGAAGTGCTCCCGCAGCCCCAATTATAACAGTCCACGGAAGACCACCTGTTATAAAGAACTCAGACATAGCTTTCATAATACCCATTGCTGTTTGTAACCCAATACTAAAAAGCGCCGATGCCTTATCCATTTTTGCTTGCTTGGTTTTTACTTCTGCTTCTTTAGCAGCATATTTTATATTAATCTGCTCTTTTAATTTTTCATTATCCCCAGCAGCTAATAATTCTGCATTTTTAGCATTTTCGAAATCGTTTAACTGTCTATCGTATAAAGCACTTGCTAAATCAGCCGCTAGTTTTTGAAACTTATCAATTTCATTTAGTATTTCTACTGCTTTATTTATCTTTAATTGTTTTTTATCTTCTTCATATTTTGCAGTAATTGAATATGTTTCTCTACCTGCTCTTTCTGCTGCCTCAATATCAAGTTTATATTGATTATCAAGAAACTCAGTTTCTGTTATTAAGCCACGTTCTTTTTGAAGTATATTATAGCCATACATTTTATTATTATGGTCTATTTGTGCTTGGTCTGCTTTATCAAATGCAGATGTTATTATATTTGATATGAATTTATCGTAGTCTTCGCGTCTTTTAATTCCATCTTCGTAAGCCTTCTTCATTATTTCAGCTTCACGTTTTTGGCCTATTGCAACCATTGCTTCGAATTTCTTTTGAACTTCTTCAGCGTTCTTAATTAATTCTGCATCAGTTTTGCCATGTGTTGTTATAGTCGTTACCGCAATTATATTCTGAGACTTTTTAATTGCATCTTCCTGTTTATTTATAAGACCTATAGTTTCATCTGAATATGCTTTATCGGATTCGGATTTAACCATATTTGCAGTTGCATTAGCAGCAGCACCTGCATTAGCGTTAAATACCGCAGCGATTACCCAAGATTTCCATGTAATCTTTTTGATTAAATCTTCTTTTTTAAGCCGGTCTATTTCATCTTGAGCTTGTTGTATATGGATTCCTTCAATTTTTTGTATCCATGCAAGTTCTTGTTCATTGGTTAATCCTTTAGCCTTCGCTAAATTATATTGATAATCTATAGAAGTATTTATTACTTCATTTTGTCTTTCTATAAGTTTTGTTTCTTTGTCGAAAGCATTAGAAGTTAATCCTATAGCATCTGTTATATTACTTATTATTTTTTGTACTGCTTCAAACTTCAAAAAGATTTGTAATACTTTCATAGCAATTCCAGCCAGGCTTCCTAATGCAAGGGCACCGAGTAAACCGTTAAATGACATAAGTTGCTTAGCACCTTCAGAAGCACCCTTCTTCATATTGGACCAAAACTTACCCATTGCAGTGTTTTGAGTTCCAAATTCAGTAGTTCCTTCTTTTGATTTTGTTTTTACATCATCAAGAGTTTTGGAAGCTTGTTCACCACCTGTTACTTTATATTCGACGTTTACAGGAATTTTTATCTCATCCATGTTATTTACTATTTTTTTGTTGTTTCATTTCGTCGTCTTTATACTTTATCATAAGAAATACTAGATATTTTAAAAGTTCTGTTAAAGGTTTTGTTCTCCAGGAATTGCGTTCGTCTAGCGAACTTGATATGCTAGCTATCTGTCCGTACATTCCAAAGCGTTCGAGTGCACTTGGCTTGTACTCTTCAATCCCTTCTTCATCATCTATAACTCGTTCAGGCCACAATGTTTTGTATCTCTTCTTTAACTTTGTTTCCCATTCATTATACGTGTTCATTATACTAAAAGCAAGAGCACCATCTAATGTTTGTTTGAAAAGCTCGCTGTTTTCAGGCTCCTGGTCTGTAAATGTCCATATCTTAAGCTTTAAAGGAACAATGTTCTTATAAAGAAAACGATTCCATATATTCTTATAATATATTTTATGTCGATGAGTTATAACTTCTCGGAACAGAATATTGATAAGTTGGTGCATGTCATCGTGGATATTTTTGGAGTTCAGTTTCCAGAATTCGAGCATTCCAAACGTTTCTACATCCATATTGTCTAAATCTATCATTTTATAGAGCTTTCCTTTGATACGAAACGCATAACTTAGGTCTATTTGTGTTATATTGAGCTTTGAGATTATTAAATCTAAGTACTGTTCTTCCATAGAGAGTATAAGAGGTATGGGAACTTGTGATACGTACGCGACAATCTCTTGTTTGATTTCTTTATCTTTTGAATTATGAAAATCCTCTAATAATTCAAATAAAAAACGTGAAGAATCTAATGAGAACTCAGACAAATTGTCTTTGCATTTATATTTTGTATCATTTATGTTTATAAAATACATAATAAAAATTATTTTAATTTACATTTATCAAAATGATATCTTGTCATATTGGATCCCTTTCCAACCAAACCACAATATGGACAAGTTTTTTCTTTACAAACATTAGGATGTTTTTTACCAATTCTTCCAATACTAATATTTTTACAATGTTCGGATGATCTTATTTTATAAGGTTTTCTTTTGCCTATTCTGCCCTGTTTGTTTTCTTTAGACATAGGACCGTGAGGATTTTTCTGTTTATATCTCATACCTACAGTGGACCATCCTCCTTTAGGATCGTGTAAATTATATCCATTGGGATTTAATGTATTATAATGATGGATATAATAACTTTCACGTTCTTCAGTTTCTTTACTATTTACAAAGAGTATATTTTCTTCAAGTTTAACTTTATCAAAGTTTTCAATCCCAAATAAACTGATATCAACTTTAAGCAATTTACTCGAACCCATGTATGCTTGGCCTTTTATTTCTCGATCATACATTCTACTTCCAACATATTGTTTATCAGTAAGTAAGTTTATAACCTGATATATGTAATAATATCTATTCATAATTATTTATATTTAATTTTATCCGCCCAACTATTATAAGCACCTCCAGAATGATTTGATAAACTACTCATTCTTTTCCATTCTCTCTCAGCGATTTCTTCAGCGCTATATGTCTTGCTTTTGCGTACTTCAGATGAGTTTCCTACAGCAGTTTGAAGTCCGGACATTCTGAACATTTCATTTGCTAACATCAATGATATAACATAGTCATCATGCACACCGTCTTCACCATTATATGTAAGTAGTCCGGAGTGAGTTCTTTTGCTGCTATAGTTGCTTAACTCATTTTCTAATTCATTACACAAAGAAGTTGTTGGAAGTTGAACAGTTCCAGTGTTGATACTCATAATCAATCCAGTGACTATTCGTTGTTTCGATTCGTTACTTGTGTTCCAATATGATATATTTAATCCTTTGTTTTTAAGTATATCTGCTAATCCAGCACCTATTCCGTTTCTTTCAACATATCCAATTGCGTTATACTTATGAACTTGCTGATATATTTCTTCACCTTGTATTACTAAGTCATCTGATTTACATTCATATATGAGACATACTCTTCCAGATGAATCTATAATAGTGATCACTGTTTTGTCTGAACCTGCACCGGCAACGTCGACTCCATAGAAGTAATACATATTTGCTTGTGGTCCTGTCCAATCTTTAACCGTCTGAACCATTCCGAACTTGCCGAACACTCCTGACATCGAGTCTGAGAATACACATTCGAATTCTTGTTCGTATAGTTGTGTCGACATTGTTTTACGAGCATCTTCAACATCTTCTTCGTGTATAAGTGGGTTGTCTCGCCAGTGCATTCTGTATTCTTTGTGTCTTGCTTCACCTCTCATGCCAAGTTGACACATATCATAAAAAGCGTTCTTGCCTCGAGGTGTTGATGCTACGATTACTTTAGCATTAGGTTTTGCCATGATTGTAGGTTTAAGATAATCCCAAACATCTTTTCTGTAAAGCCCAAATTCGTCCATAAACAATTCATTAAATGACCTGTTAACGGGTGTGATTGAAGAATTTGCAGAATAAAAGTCTACAGTAGATCCATTAGTGAATTCTATACGTGAACCGGTATTAACTTTCTTAAGAAGTTGAGGCGGAACAATCTTTAAGAAATCTCTAAAGAAAGACATTGTGATATTCCATGTGGCAGACATAAATCCAATTTCATATTTTGGATGTTTTACCATATCAAAAAATAATAAATGCTCCATTAAGTAAGATTTGCCAGACTTACGAGATGCTCGTATAATATGATACTTAACTTTATCAGTAGAAGTATTGATGATATCGTTAATAATTTCCTTTTGACGAAATGTAAGTCCGGTGATTTTTATATGTGCAGTCTTTTCCATTAGTCAATAGTTATGTCGTATTTAAGTTCTATCTCAACCTTGTCAGGCGCTAATCCTTTTAATTTCGCAAGTTGGTCAATCTGTTTTGACGCTATGCTCATAAATAAAGGTGATCCTGTAATTCGTTGTTGTGTACACGCTTCTTTATATAAGAAATTACTTCGTTGAACTAACTCTTCAAGTTCTGATACTCCACTATCTTCTCTTGATTTTTTTGAGTCTTTAATGATATCTTGAATATCATGTCTAACTTGTCCGTAAGTTATTGAATACTCCTCTCCTCTATCAACATGGTCTTTCGTTAACATAATAGCAATATCCATTAATGTATATCCTTTACTCCAATAGTATATAGCATATTCTCTATCATATGCTAATTGAGCGTCATTGCGCTTTTTGTTTCCTTTTTTCATATTCATTTTCTATTAATTTCCATATAAGTCTTTCATTACTAAAACTATTTGTAGATTTATTCCAACCAAATGATAGCATAAAGTTATTATATTTTTCTGTTCCCCATTCTTCTTTCGGCATTATTCTAAATTCTATAAAATCTTGTTTTAATTTTTCTAATACTTCCGGACAATGTTTAAATAATTCTTCTTGTCTAATTATTGATTCTTCTATTTTTATTAAGTGTTTTAATCCATATTGACTAATACCTCCACCGTCTGGTCTTAAATTATATCCATTGGGAGCAAGTGTTTTAAACTCTATAATATATTTTGCTTCATTTAAATGTGCTTCTTCTTTTCTGTCACAATCACAAAGTATTTTCCTTACGAATTTATCCTTTCCGTATTTTTTTATAGATTTCCATAATAATGTGCCACTACCTAAATATCCATCATCTATATTTGATGTGCAGTGCATGCCCACATATTGCTTATTATTAACTATATTTGTGGTAATATAATTGTAGATTATTTCTTTTGTATTAAATATATCCATCTCGTTAACATTATTTTCAAATAAAAAGTTTTATACTTTTGGTGCTTTCATTTTCTTATATGCTTCAGTCACTAGTAATTTTGCTGTGTTATAGTCTTTGATTACATAAGCGATACCGAATAATAGTATACCTATAAATGTCAATATAGTTGCTAAGATTGTGAATGGAAGAACTATAAGGAATTTAAGTGCCTTCCAGAGGAATTTAAGTGTCTTTTTCATAATTATTGTTATTTGATTTATAATATATATTCTTCATTTTTGTTACTTCTTTGATGTATACAATCCTTTACTTTCTAATTCTAAGCGTATTAAGCACCACGCCTTGTAATAAAAATAATGCATTGATTTCTGAGTGTATTTCAATTCTATGTCTTTGTATGTTATGTCTGGATTTTCAAGATACAAATGTATTATGTCTATAAAATATTTGTAATTCTTTTCACCGAATATCGTTTTTGCTCGTTCTGGTCTTAGCATGTCGTAAAGTTCTGTTATGACTACGTCTTTAAAGTTCTCTTTCTCTATATCTGCTTCATCTTCAATGCTATCATATTTGTAGAGATCTCCATTAAACTGCACAGAGTGTTGACGTTCTCTATTTGGAAATCGCAATTTTATGTAGACTGCTGAAAGTATATATTCTTTAAGTTTGTTAGTCTCGAACATTGCGTAATAAAAATCTATAGTGTAACGCCCTGTGTCTTGTTCTAATCGTTCAAGAATGGGCATGATTATTTTGGACGTTATCATCTCATTGTAAGTGTCAAAATCTACCGTGTGATAATTGCGACAATAATAGGGTTTGTACTTACTGTAAATCAAATTATAGTTTTTTGATATATCATCAAGTACGATTTGTTTCTTATCAAGTTGAGTCATATGTTATTTAATTTAAGTTCATGGGTATAATAATTGGTATCTTGCCTTCAAGCACTACTCCACATGCTACTATTGATTTCTTAACATTGAATTTAGCATATTCCATAGCATATGATTTGTCATCTATTCCTGACGATACGCACATACCGAATAACAAATCAATTGATGATGCGTTGTAAATGATTTCAGCCTTTGTATGAAAATGCCCGATCACTATACTTTGTCGTCTATTTAACATTGCTGCTCTTAAATCTGCTCCGCCTTCTCCATGAAAATAAAGAACTTTGTCAATTATTGTTTCTGTTTCAAATCTCCATTTTGGCGCATTAAGTACTTCATTATAGGTTTTTATCCATTGCTTTGGTAATCCTGAAGAAAATGCTTTTCTTGCTATAAGTCTATCATGATTTCCTATTGTTATGATTGCTTCAGGAAAAGCTTTTATCCAAGGCTTCAGATTATCTATTGCTTGTTGCAATTCATCCCCTGCAGAATATCCGTTTGGATTTGTTTCAAAGTATGATGCTGCGTGGTTATCAAGTATATCTCCCGTAAATATTATTTTGGTGCATTTATATTTCTTTTTTGTTTCTATGCAATGTTCTAAGTAATTTTTTCGTGTAAAAGGTGAGTGTAAGTCTGCTATACATAGGACATTACTCTTGGGTTTTTTCGTCATTTATATTTTTAGTAATTTTAGTTTCATTCATTTTGGCGAGTTCTTCGTCTAAATGAACAATTTCTTCTTCAACCTCACGAATTAGTTTATCGAGGTCTGTTTCTTGTTTATTTTTTGTCATTGTCTTTATTTATTTTATATATACACATTAAATATAACAACATTTTAACTCTATCTCTTATGATATGAGTATAAAGTTTCTTCAACTTGATTTCGATATATTCAGGGTAGTTCGCCATGTTCTTGTCTTTTTTTCAATTCTTTGTTTCTTTTACGCGATTCTGTTATATGTTGTGAGTGTAGTTTTGTTCGAGGATATTTTTTATAATGTTGTTTGCACCCTTCAGATATTTTTTCATGATGAGTACGTACATGTTCTGTATTTTTTTGTTTGTATTTCATTTCAAATAATTTAGGATAAAGTATTTTTATAGCCTCTTTCCTGATATATTGTATTCCTCGCCTATTGATGTTCTTTATTCTTGGCAATGATAGATTGTATTTATCACATAACTCAGCATTAGTCAACCCGTTGATAAGGTTATCAATGTATATATCTTTATCTTTATGCGTCATTGTTTTGAGTATGTGATTTATTGTATTGAGTCTTATCAAGTTCTCTTCATCATCAAGATAATCAGGTTCAAGATAAGATATATCTTTTTCAAATATAGTATCAATATTAAGTGTTTTGTAATCAACATTTCTAAGATAATATTTAGCATTATTGCACATAATTGTGTAACAGTAGTTGTATATGTTTGAATTGATGTCTAGGCCATCTCGATGATTCCAGATCATTACATATGTGAGAGATAGGATATCCTTTATAACATCATAATCAAGACTCGAGTATCTCTTTTTGAGTGAATTAAATAACAGGCGATACGATGCATGATAAAACTTGTTGAATGACAGTTCAGACTGTGTAGTCGCAAG
>Ga0209429_10000309_pt1 | contig 33631 bp, 33 predicted proteins | sample BarGraNGADG00212_3_FD_184493 | JGI IMG/M metagenome (GOLD analysis project Ga0209429, IMG submission 184493) | Arctic peat soil microbial communities from Barrow, Alaska - Barrow Graham LP Ref core NGADG0004-212 (SPAdes) (version 2) | ecosystem: Environmental > Terrestrial > Soil > Wetlands >... | reverse complement strand
CATTCTTCTTGGCTTTTCTCTTGACGAAAGGTGGTCTATAGTGTAAAATGTAGTTAGTTTCGAATATCACAAATTTTGAAGTTCTGTGAATGGAAGGGGGTGATGTTATGCGGGAGGTTATGCGGGAGGGTAAAAACGCGGTTGTGGCAGCGATTCTGTCATTTTTGATTCCGGGAGTGGGGCAGTTGTATGCTGGTTCGGTTGGTAAAGGAATTGCTTTTCTTGTTGTGTTGCTATTCGGGTGGGGGTTCACTTCTACCTTGATCGGCGCCCTGTTAGGCATTCCGATGTTGATCGTGGTCTATATTGGGTCACCGATTGACGCCTATATGGTAGTCAATGCGATGGCAAAGCAAACGCCACCCCATGGTTAGATCGTTTGAGCGAGGAGAGCGCAAGCTCTCCTCTTTTCTTATGAAAAATTTTGCACTATTAAAAACCCCGCCGAAGCTAAAGTTCCGGCGGGGCATTGAGGTTGGTTAGTTTTTTACGATCCAGATATCTTTGACTTCACAATCGTCAAAAGTGTGCCACCGGTCAGGGATAAATGACTCCATGTGGTAGAGATTTTGACCATTATTGAGATAGTCGGCCGGTACTTGGAAAGTGAACAGATGCCATTGATTGTCGGTCGTAATAACCCGACCAACTTCATGGCGGTTGATCCAGATAATAGGATCCTTGAATGGCGAGCCCTTAATCCACATTTTCAAAGTGGCGGCTGTTTTGCCAAAACCAAAAAGGGCATCTTTTTCCATTTCGGTTTGACTGATATCATCGCCGAGATGGAATTGGTCGCGGATGATACAGACCTGGTTGAGAGTGTTTAAGGGATCTTGTTGTTGGTTAAGAATCAAAAGATGTCGGTTTTTCCCACCGGTTAAGGTGAATTCAAACCCAGGCATCATGGCTTTAGACATATAGCCACAACCACTCACAAAATCTTTGTAGGGGTTTGGACTTTTGTGAAAATGGGGAGGCACTTTGGTCTTGTGCTGGACATTTTCTCCAAAACAATCTGCATGATCGGTCATACAGATAAATCCCACGCCGCGTTTACAGGCGGCCTCCCAGATCGATTTCAGGGAAGCATTTCCGTCTGAGTAATACGAATGGAAGTGGATAATCCCTTTTTGCCAATGGGAAGATCCGCCCGGATCGATGGTGTCTTGGCTGTTTTTCGTCACATCCAAAGTTATCGGGGAGGTAATCAGTTGGTTTTTGACGCGAAGGATATACCAGTGTTTACCTTCCTCCGCTTCCTTGTCATTGATGGTGTATTTTGCTTCATAGTTGCCACATGACTCTGCTCCAAACGCGTCTAGATATTCCCCGTCTCGATAAACAATGACTTCGGGAAATATTAACGGAATATTTTTCAAGACGAGCTTGAAAGTGAAATGCGGGTAGTTGACCTTTGGATAGTCCCGACCGATGGGGAAATTCATAGTTTGGATTTCTGCACCATTTTTAGAGGCCCAGGTTTTACCCGATTTCAAACTTTGAATCAACGCTACCGGATCGGCATAGTCACCCTCTATGAAGGTAAATCTTCCCCTGGTTTCCAAGCCGCTAATATTATGGGAATCATTGTCGCAAGTAACGGCCGGGAGATTCTTCCCACCCTCAAATCGTCGTTTGCCCAAGTCGAGGAAATACTGAACGTCTTGTTCTTCATCGCTTAGTGGAGACGGGTTGAAAATCCCTACGCCACAAACCTTATCCTTATCGGTTATTTCCAAAGGTGATGTCCAGAGTGAAGGGTGGGCGACAATGATGGCCGAATCCCCCCAGTTTCCAATCTCGGAAGTGGAGTCGCCTGCCATTTGTTTGAAAGTCGAGCCGTATTTTTGCAAAAACAACTCGTCTTCGGCCATGGCGGCGCGTTTCGCCGGTTCAGGATGGGTGTCGAAAATAGCGTTAAAGCGTTGAGCGGCAATTCCTTGACTACCAGCTTGCTTTTGGGCAATGGTGTGTTCGGCTTCGATCCGTCGAGCCATAGCGATGGCGCCGGTGATTTTGTAGCCGGCTTTAGCCATATACTTTATGCCTTGAAGATCGGCGGCTGATTCATTGGCACGGCTTCGTTTGGCGAGAGCAGCATTAGCGCCCAAAATCAGCAGTTTTGGCATATTCTTGGTAACACTTGTCAGCTCTATTGCTTTGGCGATTTTGAAGTTTTTAACCGCTTCCTTATTATGCCCCAATTCGTTATGAGCAATTTCGTGAGCAATGACAAAAGCGGCTTCGGCGTCATTGTTTTGAGTATCCGTCAGCAATCCTTCGTTCACTCGAACATGTCCGCCATAGATAGAGCAGGCATTGAAGTCACGACTGGCTAAAACCGCAAAATCGTATTTACCGTCAAGCTTGTTGGACGAAAGGATCTTGCTACCCAGTTGCTGGACTTTGGTATTGCGCTCGGGATTCTGGTCCAGGCTGTATTGCTTTTCCACACCTTGGGCAAAAAGCAAACCGATAGCATCATCTTTCATTACCAGTGGGGCGACTTTACCTATCTTATTGGCCAGATCTTTCAAGTCCTTAAGAATGTCGGTATTGGCTGATCTGCCGCCGACAAGTACCATTGCACTAATCAGTAATGTGATCGCAAACAACCGTTTCATTTTCTTTCTCCTTGGGTTGAATTGTCAATGAACAATTGACTGACAAAATTATAGTCCTTTTTTTGTGTTAAAATCAATCTGTTGTTAGAGTTTGCAAAACATTTTTAATAATTTTTTTTTGATCAAACTACATGCATTACAGATATGTAGGCGGGTAGGTGAAGTTGATTTACTTTGTAGTGATAGAGAGCTCACATTTTAAAAACGTATTATGTGTTCGCTCTCGCGGAAGATATCACATTTGAATTTTAATGTATTTTAGAAATGTGATATCTATAGGTGAATAAATATCATACATACAAAAAAGATGCGGTCGCACTAAAAATGTATGTATTTTATACCTTATATTGTAGTGTTATGAAAAAACCAACATACACCCCAGAGGTGTAGCTGGGTTAATTGAAATATAGTTTTACTGATATTATATCTGTCGTGAGAGATTAGGATGAGTATGGTTTGACTTTTGGGGGAGAAAAGTGTAAAATAAGGCCAGATTTTGTTCTGATATTCTGTCAACGAAAGGAGGACTTTGAAATGCAAAAAGAAGGAAAAAGCGCGGCGGTGGCAGTGATTCTGTCGATTCTCTGGCCGGGTATTGGCCATTTCTATCTCGGCTCGAGTGGAAAGGGAACGCAATTCCTGCTGATGGCATTGGGCGGATGGGGATTGACCTCCACTCTTTTCGGCGCCATTATCGGTATTCCGCTACTGCTCGTTACCTACATTTGGGCGCCAATCGACGCCAATCAAGTGGCGAAGGCGTAGTGTCAGGCTATCTAAACTGGGAGAGCGAAAGCTCTCCCTTTCTCATACAAAACTTTTACCCTTGCATACACCCCGGAGGTGTAGGCGAGGGTAAATTGAAATATATTCTTACCTATATTATATCGGTCGTAGAAAATAAAGTATGATTTAACCAAATAAAATAAAGAAATACAACACAAACACTTGACTTTTTGGGTAAAATATGGGAAAATGATGGCAGAATTTGGGGTTGTTTTTTTGCAACTCCGGATGAAACTTAACAAATTGGGAAGGAGTTGTCTTATGGGAGAGGCGGATGGGTTTAACGCTCAAGTTGCCTTTACCAAGAGTCAACTTGAAATATTATTATTGTCTTGTTCTGAAGCAGGCAATAAGATTGGCGAAGCGGCATGTAAAATGGCACTTTCGTCTCTGAAAATCATAGAGACCCAACAAAACCCACCCAAACGATGGGAGCCGAGAATAGAGGAAAGGGAAAATGAGCAAGATGAGTATCTGGATTCTCGCAATTCGCAAAGCTTGTCCCGCGTAGCCGGGCGAAGTGGGAGCGGATGTTCGTGAACAACATGAGGAGGCAGAAAGATGATAAGCATAAGACCGGCTATCTCGGATGATATCAACGATGTGATCGGAGTATGCGACCTTGCTTGGGATGGTATATGGCATGGAAGCCGGCATATGTTTATCGATCGAATCCTCACCTTTCCTGAGTGTGGAATAGTGGTGGGTGAAATCGATGGTCATATCGAAGGCTACGTGTCAGTTCAGTTGACCAATGAGAGTATTCCGTGTGGAACATGGAACGAAGCAACTGATTTTGGTCATATCAAACATACACATAATCCTGAAGGAAGTTGGCTTCACGGTGTAGGTTTGGCTCTAACACCTAAGGGTTCGAAAAATGGATTGACTATCGAGCTGATCAGATATCTTGGCGAATACGTTGTCAAGAATAACAAGCTTGGAGCCATGTTTGTAACCAGAATGCCTGGTTATTATCGTTACAGGGAAACGATGACTCCTGGAGATTATGCTCTGTATCGTAAGAATGGTAAGCTAATCGACCCTGAACTTCGAGTTCTTGAGAGGTGCGGTTTTAGACCGGTTCATCCTCCTATAATTATGGAGGGTTATGTGGAAAATGGAGGCGATCCAAGATCATGCAACTACAGCGTTTTGGTTAAGCGGCTTAGTCCAATTAAGGGTGGACCTCCACTTTAACTGTTGGCAGTACTTGTTCTGGGGACGTGTCATGTGATACGTCCCCTTTTTAAAAATTGAAATTGTGTTGTAATTAGGATATTCTAAGTATGTAACTAGTTTATATTTATTGTTTATTTTTTTAATATTAAGTTTATCAAGGAGAGTAGTGAACTTTGATTTTATTGTAACATTGATGGTCGGACTTTTGAGCCTGTCATTAGGTGTTATTGTAGTTGCTCAAGATTCTAAGAATGCTAGTAATAGATTATTCTTTGGGTTTAATTTTTTTACAGCATTATGGATATTTTCAAGTCTTGTCGCAAGATCGTTAACTGCCACTAGTGTATCTCCCTTTATGATTATAGGGTACTCATCTGCGGCGTTAATGGCCTACTTTTTTTTGATGTTTTGTTTGACATTCCCCGAAAAGCCCAAAAATTATTTTTTTTGGGAGTACGTCTTAATCTTATTGCCTGCAATTTTTATTATTCTCTCTGCTCTACACTTGGTAGCTGTCATAACAACCGATAGTAGTTCAAGTTTTAGAATAGTGTCTGGACTGTTTTATGGTTATTATTCTATCTTTTTATCATCCTACATAATTGCTGGACTTATTTTGCTGATAATTAAATTTAGCAAGTCAGAAGGAATTTTTAAAAAACAAATTTCGACAATATTATTTGGTTTCTTTCTTTATGCCTTTTTAGCACTTCTTTTTAATTTTGTTTTGCCACTCGTAACTAATGACCCAAATGTCTATCGCTGGAGTATATATTCTATTGTATTTTTTTTGTTTTTTACTGCGGTTGCAATAATAAAATATCAGTTGATGGAAGTAAAAGTTATCTTAACCGAAACTGCCGTGGTGATATTGGTAATATCTTTGATTGCTCAGACTCTGTCTTCTGGCAATTCAAAAACAGGTATTATCAATGGAGTAGTACTGATTGCGGTTATATACGGTGGTTATTTAATTATTAAATCTGTTCAAAGTGAAATTCGGCAGAAAGAGAAACTGCAGGTTTTGTCTACTCAACTTGAGCAAGCTAATCAACATCTAAAAGAACTCGATGCTATGAAGACGGAGTTTGTATCATTGGCGAGTCATGAATTACTCACTCCGGTATCGGCAATTGAAGGTTATTTGAGCATGCTTTTAGACGAAAAAATGGCGCGGGTAGATGACCCGAAGGCGAAAAAGTATTTAGACAATGTCTATTTGTCGGCCAAGCGTTTGGCGCGTTTAATTGCCGATATGTTAAATATCTCGCGGATTGAAGAGGGGCGACTCTCGGTGGAAAAAAGCGAGGTTAATGTCGGCGATACAATTGATCAAGTTATTGCTGAAATCAGGTTTAAGGCAGAGGAGCGTAAGCAAAAAGTCGTCTTTAATCGCGACCCACAAGCTAATTATTCAACCTTTGCTGACCCGGATAAAATCAAAGAAATTGCGATTAATATTATCGGAAATTCAATCAAATATTCCAGGGACCCTGGGACAATTACGATTACGGTTCAAAAAGTGCCTCGTCAAATGGTTGATTCCACCTGGGCTAGAATTGAAGCCGACATTAAAGCTCGACCATTAGATGATCAGGAGGCGATTAAATCGTCAGTGGATCCGCATTACCGTGAATTGGTGGGTGAGGAGCAATTGATGATTTCAGTTAAAGACCAAGGTGTCGGTATTCCGCGTGAAGAATTGCCACGATTGTTTAAAAAGTTTCATCGGGTGGGGAACTACTCGACCCAGGAATCGCAGGGCACTGGTTTGGGCCTCTATATCTCACGTGCTCTTGTAGAACTTCAACACGGTCGTATCTGGGCCGATTCCGAAGGTGAGGGCAAGGGTTCCACCTTTACATTCACTTTGCCCGAACTGGCCGTTAAAGATCAGATTCTTACTTTAGAAAAAGAAATTCCTATGGATAAAGAACAAATGAAACCGTTGGCAAGACCCATGAAATCTGCGGCGGAAGAACTCTAATTAGTTCAAAGTTCATCAAGTTTATAATTTGCAAAGCAAATTTCCGAAATTGCTAAAGCAATTATAAAGTCCATAAAGTTAGATGAACTTGCAAAATTTGACAGCTGAAATATGCAGCGTGGTGTAATCTTTATACGATAATAAAAAAAGAGGGCAAAATGATCGAAAAAGATAAAAAAGAATTTAGGTTAATGATGGGTGAAGTACTGGAGGAAATTGTATTACCTCAAATTCAGGAGGTTCGCGATGATATTGCTGCTTTTAAAGCTGAAAATAAAAAAGAACATAAAAATATGAGAGAAGATATTGATGACCTTAAAGATACTACCGCTCGCACTGAACTTAAACTAAATTCTGTGGTAAAGCGCCAAGATGACCAAGGCGATCAAATTACCAAAATTAATAGAGCCTTGAAGGACTCGCGGAATTTTCTGTGAAAATATAAAGTACTCAAGTTAGAACCAAAAACGAACTAAAAAACTATTTATTTAGAATTTTTTTGTAGTCCATCTGCATGGCTTCGCGAACTACTGCCATCGTGGCTTTACCTTCTTCGCGGGTCCGCTTGATGCCTGCGTTGAGGATATCACCGATGAGACCGGGTTTAGCTTCGAACTCCCGTCGGCGCTCTTGTATTGGCGCCAGGAATTCGTTGAGAATCACGGTTAGTCGCTCCTTGACGGCGACATCACCAATTGTACCGGCGCGGTATCTATTCTGGAGATCTTTGAGCTCGGCTCTATCTTTTAGGAAAGCATCCAAGTAGGCGAAGACCACGTTACCTTCGATATGTCCCGGGTCAGTCGCTTTGAGTCGCATCGGATCTGTATAGGCCCGCTTGACTTTTTGAGCGACTTCCTCTGGAGAATCAGAGAGATAGATGGCATTGCCTCGGCTCTTACTCATCTTCTGTCCCTCAATACCGGGTAGACGAGGAAATTCACCAAGTTTAGCTTCGGGAATAGGCAGGACATTACCGAAAAGGTGATTGAATTTTTTAGCGATTTCTCGTGTCTGTTCCAAATGAGGTAGTTGATCTTCACCGACGGGAACAAGATTTGCTCTGACGATCAGGATGTCTGCTGCTTGAGAAACCGGATAGCCAAAGAACCCGTATGACATCTCGTTTTCCTTTATGCCGACTGCCGCTAGTTCCTCTTTGACGGTGGGATTGCGCTTAAGTTTTCCAATGGATACAAGCATTGATAAATACATGGTGAGTTCGGCAATCTCAGGTACCATCGACTGAACGAAGATGGTGCTCTTTTCGGGATCGATACCGACTGAAAGGTAATCCAAAACGATCTGACGGATGTTTTCTGAAATCTTGGTTGTATCCTTAAGATGGTCGGTTAGGACCTGGAAATCGGCAATGATGAAGTAGCAGTCGTATTCATCTTGTAATCTTACTCGATTGGCGAGCGAGCCAACATAGTGGCCTAAATGCAAGGGACCGGTTGGTCTGTCGCCAGTTAGAATTCGTTGTTTCATTTTGTGTCTCCTCCCTGTTATCATAGTACAGATTTATGCAGACATCAAGACCATTTTTTGGCTTTTTTGAAATTTTACTTTTTACCCTCTTTTTTATACAATAAACTTATATGAAAAAATATTGGGTTTATTTTATGGTAAGTTTCAAAAACACTTTGGCCTACAAGGCCGATTTTATTATTTATATCATGGCTAATATGATCTTCTTTTTCATATACTTTGCTCTTTGGAAAAATATCTATACCTCATCGGGTGTTACCGAAATAAGCAATTATTCACTTTCGCAAACCATCACATACTACTTTATTGTTGCTCTTATTTTCCGATTTGATCCGGTTGATTCAATGTATTTAGGTAATACGATTTGGAACGGCAATTTTACTAACGATTTAATTAAACCCTGGAATGCTATTTTTGTAGATATTGTTTACACTTTCAATGAACTATTATTGAGCGTTTTACTTTATATTCCTTTTTGTTTATTTATTTTTGTGGCGGCTCACCAATATATAAATATTTCTAGCCCCGTTAATTTAATTTATTTTCTTATTACCTTACTCTTAAGCGTTTTTTTAGCCATGTCTTTTTACTATATTATTCACGCTTTTTGTTTTCATTTTGGGGATCAAAATGCCAATCTCAGTTTAATCAGTTATATTGTGGCTTTTTTAGCCGGTGGTTTTTTTCCATTGGCATTTTTGCCAGGGGCCTTAAAAACAGTTTTTATTTTGTTGCCGTTTAGATTTTTATTTGATGTGCCAACTAACATTTATTTAGGTAAAATAGCTCCAAGTGAAATATTTTTATCTTGGGGTCAAATGATATTATGGACAATTTTATTTTTTAGCATTTTTTACATGGTTTATAGAACAGGTATCAAAAAATACACAGGAACTGGCCGATGATTATATATATAATCAAAAGGAAATGGGAAAACAATGATTAAATATCTGAAAATAAATTGGATTTTATTTAAAAACGCTTACATTCGTGATTCAAAAATTCCTGGCGTGATTTTGTCGAACGTCACTTTTCATCTTTTAGATATTGCTGTAACTATCGTCTTTTTTAAGATTATTTTTTCTAATATCAGTGAACTGGCCGGTTGGAATTTTTACCAGGTCTTATTTTTATACGCTTTTGCTAAAGTAATTATTTCTATTAATAATGGTTGGTTTAGGGGTGGTTTAAAAGATTTTGCGACCGAATTAATTCGCCGGGGTGATTATGATTTTTATTTAATTAAACCTGTTGATTCGATGATTTTGGTTTCCATCAGCCAGCCCAGGATTTACAATTTTATTGCGGCTTTATTCGAAATTGGTATCTGTTTTTATGCCGTTTGGGCCGGTCACATCCAAATCGGTTTAATCAATTTTCTATGGTTTTTATATTTGTCTTTCTTCGGCTTAATCCTGTATTATTTTTTATCAATTTTGACTATTGTGCCGACATTTTGGTTTATCCGACTTTGGTCATTACAGGATTTAATGGGTCGGTTAAGTCAGGTGATGCGCTACCCCAGCGGGGTTTTCCCACCGTTTATTCGGACGATTTTGATGACGGTCTTTCCGATTGTCGCCGTAGCATACTTACCTGTCTATACGCTTTTTTATCCACCCAAAATGGAGTATATTATTTATATCGCCTTGATTACGATTGTTTTTGGAATTTTGGCGAATTTTATTTGGCAAATAGGCAATAAACGCTATTCTAGCGCTTCGAGTTAAAATGAGTATAATTTCGGCTTCAAACATTTCAAAAGATTTTACGAAAGTCCAATATGGTTGGCCTAATTTTTGGTCGCGACATTTGGAAACAAAGACCGCTGTCGATAACTTAAGTATTCAGATTGATGAGGGTGAATTGGTGGGTTTTTTAGGTCCAAACGGTGCCGGTAAAACTACTTTTTTAAAAATTCTATCTGGTATTATTCACCCGACATTGGGTCAAGCTAATGTTTTAGGTTTTACGCCGTGGCAAAGAAACCACGATTTTCTGCGTCAAATTGCTATTGTCATGGGCCAGAAAAATCAACTTTGGTGGGATTTACCAGCTATTGATTCATTTAATATGCTCAAAGAAGTTTACGAAATTCCGACTAGGAAATATCATAAAAATTTAGATCAAATGGTCGAGGTCTTAAATATGAAAGAGTTGTTGACTAAAAGATTACGCAACATGTCGCTAGGCGAAAGAATGAAATGTGAACTGACCGCCTCGTTTTTGCACGACCCTAAAATTATTTTTTTAGACGAGCCGACCATTGGACTAGATGTGATTTCAGCCAAATCGATTAGAACTTTCTTAAAAGAAATTAATAAGACCAAAAAATGTACTTTAATTCTAACCAGTCATTATATGGGTGATATTGAAGAACTTTGTAAGCGGGTGATTATTATTAACCATGGTCAAAAGATTTACGATGGCGATTTGGCGGAACTAAAAAATAAATATGCTCCGGAAAAGGAGATTATTATCTTGCTGAACGATTTAGAAGATAAAAAGAAGTTTGCTCATCTTAAGGGTAAAAATAAAAAAATTATTGAAAATAAAGGCATAATTAGGGTAGGTAAAGAAGATCTTGGATTGGTTGTCAGTGAGATTTTTGACAATTTTGAAATTGAAAACGTGGTGATTCAAGATATTGAAACTGAAGAAGTGATCACGAGAGTGTTTGAGAAGAAGCAAGAATCGAGCGCAAAAAATTAAAATCTAATTTAAAAAGAAGCTTGAAATATCTAAAATATAATCAAGCTTCTTTTGTTATTTTTATTTTTTATCAATTTTAATATGAAGTTCTTTCATTTGAGCTTCATCTACACTGGACGGTGCGCCCATCAAAAGGTCGCGCGCGTCGCCGGTTTTGGGAAAAGCGATGACTTCGCGAATACTTTTTTTGCCAGCTAGTACCATGCAAAATCGATCAAGACCAGGAGCAATACCGCCGTGGGGTGGTACACCATATTCGAAGGCCTCCAGTATATGACCAAAACGATCTTTGGCTATTTCAAGAGGAATACCAACCAATTGTAACACTTTTTCTTGGATTTTTGGATCAGTAATTCTAATACTGCCACCAGCAATTTCAAAACCATTTAAGACCAAATCGTGTTGCCAACTTCTAACTTTAGCCGGATCTGTATCTAATAATGGCAAATCTTCTTGTCTTGGATTGGTGAAAATATGGTGGTGTGGGTCCCAACGATTTTCTTTTTCATTCCACCCAAACATTGGCCAATCTATAATCCAGGCAAAGGCCAACTCATTGGGGTCATTTCTATCTTTTCTTAAGTCCGGCTTATCAGTTTTATATTGAGCCATCACGTCGTCATATTTTAATCTTGGGAAAGGAATTTGAGTAATCTTTTTTTCAGGAAAAAGCTTTTCCATCATTTCGAGCAAAAGATTTTCGTAAAGGTCTAAAATATCATTTTGGGTGACAAAACTCATCTCTAAATCCAATTGGGTAAATTCTGGTTGTCTGTCTCCTCGCGGGTCTTCGTCGCGAAAACAACGAGCAATTTGGTAATATTTCTCAATTCCTGCCACCATCAATAATTGTTTAAATTGTTGGGGTGACTGTGGTAAGGCATAGAATTCACCCGGATATAGTCGGGCGGGGACTAAATAATCCCGAGCGCCTTCAGGGGTGGCTTTCGTTAAGACCGGGGTTTCGATTTCAACAAAGTCTCTTTCGTTTAAATAATTTCGGATAAATTTAATAATTTCGTGACGCATGACCAGATTTTTGGTCATTTGCGGTGATCTGATATCTAAATAGCGATATTTCATACGCAATTCTTCAGAAACTTCAGTTGGATTGTTAATATCAAAAGGCGGTGTTTTGCTTTCTGCCAGAATTTCTATTGATTCAACTTGGAGTTCGACTTTACCGGAGATGATTTTAGAATTAACCAACTTTTCAGGACGGGCTTTGACTAAACCCTCAACTTTAATTACAAACTCTTGACGCAACTTTGAAGCAGTTTGATAAGTTTTATCATCAAAAACTAGTTGAGTGATACCCCAGCGGTCTCGAAGATCGACAAAAGTGATTTTACCGTGGTCACGTCGAACCGCTACCCAACCATACATTACGACTTGTTTACCCTCAAATTCGGTAATATTTTTTGATAAGACCTTTTCCATAAATCTCCTTAGAAAGAATTATTTCTTATTGGTCTTATTATACACATTTTTCTCCTTAAATCAAAGAATCATTCTTCCATTTCATTGACCCCCACACCTATTATAAGTTTAATCCAGTTGGAATTGGAGACGATGTTAAATATAGGTGTGGGGGTTGACCAAAACTCTTTTTTGGTATAGACTTTGGCTAATCAACAGACAGTTCACGATAGGGGGTGAACCAGGTGATTATCGAGAGGTTTTTGGCTAACACTAGTGAAGTGTCGCCGGATTTTGCGGCTAAACTATGGATTGCTACTTCTCTTGTCTGCCGTTGGCAACATAAACAGTTTCGTGATTCAGGCGAGTCGTATCTTGATCATCTTTTTGATGCGGCATTTCAAATCTACGAGATGGGATTGGGCGAAGAATTTGTTATTGCCGAGATTATGCATGACATTTATGAAGATACCAAGATCAATCCAAAAGAGATTAGCGATTTGTTTGGTGATAGTGTACTTGCCAATATTATGGCGGTATCTAAGAATCGCGATATCAAAGATCGTGATGCTAGAGTTGCTGAATGGGAAGCTCGTTGGAAAGTTGCTTGTGATGAAAAGTGGCAAAGAATCTTCATGAAGATATCTGATGTCCTACATAACCTTCTAACGCTTCACGGGCTCTTTGGTGACCCAGAAAAACGCCGTCGAGTAGCAGTGTATACGCTCAACTTCTATATTCCTTACCTTAAGGGCGAAGCAAGAGAAATAGTGCCTAAGGAATATCATCATAAGCTTGATAGCTATATCACCAAGCTATCTAACTATGCTTTAGCACAACTTACACTTGATAACCCGGCCTAACAGTCGGGTTTTTGCTTGACGCGGAAAAGTGTTGTATAATTAATACAGTAGTATTAATGCGGAAATTTCTAAAGAAATTATAATTGGCAATAGCCAATTTCTTTAGAAATTATAATTAATATAAGAAAATCAAAAAGGAGAGGGGATTATATGCCAAAAGGCAGTCGTGTTTTGATGGCCGACGATGATAAGATGCTGATTGATATGTATAAAGAGCGTCTGGAGTTGGCCGGCTATATTGTCACTCTTAGTCGTAATGGCGAAGAGGCGTTGAGCAAAATTCGTGAAGTTAAACCGGACATTGTGCTTTTGGATATTATGATGCCGAAAGTTAACGGCTACGAGGCATTAGCTTCGATTAAAAGTGATCCGGCAACTAAAGATATACCAGTGATTATGCTTTCGGCCTTAATGCGTGACTTTAATCGTGAAAAAGCAGTGGAGGCTGGTGCTGATGATTATTTGATTAAATCTGAAGCGATGCCGGCCGATGTTATCACTAAAATTGAACAAGTCCTAGCTAAATATAATAAAACTGCTGTCCCGGGAGTTATCCCGTCTAATATTTCTGTACCTTCTGCGACACCGCCAGGACCGGCGGTGACGTCCTCGGCTCCATTACCTGATCTACCGCCTAGTCCACCTGAAATAAAGCCACCGGTAGCACCAGCACTAATTGAACTATCTGTGCCTTTTGTTCCAGCAGCGGTACCTACCGCTTCTGCAGTACAGTCTGGCACACCACAATTGGATCAAAATAAAATTATTTTTACTCCGAATAATCCCGAAAAGCCAAACGAAGAGGCTGATATGGAAAAAAAATCAGAAGTAGAACCAAGTAAAGAACCTGAAAAAATCGAAGAAGTGCCTGTTATCAAAATCAATCCGCAAGTAGTGACGATGGCGCCAACAGTTCAGTCATCTTCGCCTATGTCTAGCTTACCTTGGGAAAAGAATCAACAACCCGTAATTGATTCGGAGAAGCCGGAAAAAAATGAACGGTCGACTGCTTCAATTGCATTAATAGTGGTGATTGCGATATTACTGACTACTTTAGTTAATGATTTAGTAGTTTATTTCTTTTTCTTTGCGAAAAAGTGAAGCCGACCCCGCAGCAAGCCACGGGGTATCTGGGCGGCTTCCTTTCGACAAAGTGTCGGCTCCGCCGCCGACTGTTTATAGGCCTTCATCCCCGATACAAGTATCGGGATATTCGGCCAGTGCGAATAGGTATTTGACATAATAGTTATTAGATATATACTGGAGATAGAGAGCTCACATTTTGAAAACGCATTATGTGTTCGCTCTCGCGAAAATTTCTGAAGAAATTATAGAGAGCTCACATTTTGAAAACGCATTATGTGTTCGCTCTCGCGAAAATTTCTGAAGAAATTATAGAGGGCTCACATTTTAATTTTAATGTATTTTAGAAATGTGATATCTATAGAAAGGCCATTATGGAAGAAGGAAAAACAATTTTATTAGTTGATGATGATTTGACCTTACGTGAAATGTATGAGGAACGTTTGAAGATCGAAGGTTTTACAATTGTTCAAGCATCGAATGGTGAAGAGGCCTTAACTCAGGCTAAAGATATAAAACCGAATCTTATTCTGTTAGATATCATGATGCCTAAAATCAACGGTTTTGATGTTTTAAAGGGCTTAAAATCGGATTCTGAATTAAAAGACATACCGGTGATTATTCTAACCGCGTTAATTCAAGATGTTGATCGTGTTCAAGGTGATAAACTGGAAGCAACTGACTATATTGTAAAAAGTGAAACTATGCCAGGTGAGGTTATTACTAAAATCAGAAGTGCTATGGGCCAGAAGTAAAACATAAATTATTAAAAATAAAAAGAAATCCTAATGGGTTTCTTTTTGTTTTGTTTATCTTTCTACTGAACGGCGTCGAAAGGATTAGCGCGACCAAAACCAGATTCGGTAGGCAAGTTGATAGGTGTGCCATATGATTTCAAGTTTTGAAACTTATCAATTGTTTCTTGGGAAATTTTAATGTTATCCAATGTTGTTTCTAGACTGCTACCTTCTTTCCAGTAAGATGTGCCGGAAAGTTGAGCTATGAAGGCTTTATCAGTCTGAGAAAAACTCATTTTAGTGAAGGTAATTAATCGTGATGATGTTTCGGTGCTTTTCAAGAAAATTAAGAAGTCGGGAAAAGCGCCCGAAACTGTCATGGTAAAAGTCAATTCCTTAGTGCCAGCGGTAGTGGCTGGTGCTATACTATTAAAAGTTAATTGATCAACTCCGAGCTTTGACTCATTAGCTATGGCCGAAAGACCAATGACTAATTCACTAGAATTATCACTCTCTGGAATGTATTTCGAGGCAATATCAAATAAATTGTTTAATTGACTATTATCGGCCAATGCTGTTAATATCTCTTTCTTTTTCGAAACTTGAGTTAAATCACTTTTGGCGGTTTGAGTATCTTTATAAATTTTCCAAGCACTCGTTATATTTGGTCTGGTAAGGAAAAAACCTATGCCAAGGCAAATAACTACAGTTACTGCCACAAAAATCCAACTGGTTCGGTTCATTTGGCCGCCTGACTAGCAGTAGCGTGTTCAAGATTAAATTCTAAAGTAAAAGTTAATGTATTATTTGTACCGTCTACTCTTGTTGAAGTGGAACTTTTAAAAACGACGTTTTTGAAAAATGATGAACTTTCTAATTTATCTTTAAACTTTATGGCGTCGCGTTCGGAAACAGTAGTGCCTTGTAAGGCGAAATTAGGTTCTTTGGCCGGGTCTGCAGTCAGCGAGACGAATTGGACATTGCTAGGGGCGTCGTTAATCATATCTTGTAAAACAGGTGACCAAGCTGGGTGACTATTTTGAATTGTGGTAACAACCTGTGATCGGTCATTTAAAAAGAGCGCTTTTTTTTGTAAATCTTCATAATTTGTTAGACTTTTGTTAGCATTAATAATGTCGGCTTTATAATTATCTAATTGGGTTTGAAGAAAACTAACCTTATATTGAAATAATAAAAAATTAATAGTAATAAAACCGATCACAACTGCAAGGCAAATACCAAAAATACTGGCTGATTGTTTTGACTTTTTAATTTTTTGTTTAACTTCTGGTGGGAGAAGATTAATATTTATCATTTTTTCTCCTGATAAATTCCGCGACAAGCGGTAGCTTGGCCATATTTATCATTTAAATATCCCTCATAGCTAAGCCGATGGCAGTGGCAAAACGAGGATCGTAACTTTTAATATTCATTTGAGGCTGACCGATTTCTGTTTTGATTTTAATTAGTCCTTCAATTGCTTCAGGGATTTTACTGATATTTGCGCCACCGCCGGCTAAAATAATCTTGTGAAAAATTTGCGCTTGACCAATTCGGTTCTGGTAGTATTTGATTAAATGAATAATTTCTTGCGACAAGGCTTTCACTCCGCCAGCAAAATCGGATTGCAGTTTATCGCCACCAATGGCGATTGTGGAAGTAAGTTTGATAGTTTGTTGGTCGTAACAGGTTAAACCTGTAGTTTTAGCACCGATATCTATGACTAGGTAAGTATTTTTATCTTGGGGATCAATTAAAGCTCGGGTGATACTGACAGGTTTAGTTTCTAGACCCATCAACTCTAGTGCAGCTGAAGACATAACTTCCGAAAGGGCATTCACTAAAACTTTGGGTGTAGCCACGACTAAAACTTCTGTTTTGTCGTCATCTTGTCCCACCACTTGCCAGTCCATAAATGTTTCCTCTGGCGGGATAGGAAAAAATTCGGTGGCTCTGTAGGGAATATTTTTATTAATTTCTTTCAGTGACATTTTGGGTAAGTCGATGGATTTAGTAAAAACTAATGATTCTGGCAGAGCAGAAGAAACAATACGGGCGGCAATGGCATGAGGTCTAGCGGTATTCATGGCTTGGCGGATGGTCTGGGCTAATTTTTGTTTTTCCCTAACACCATCTTTACTTAAAACACCGGCCATAATAGGAACTTCAATTGCGCCCAAAAGCCGGGCATTTTTACCATGACCCTTAATTTGTACCAATTTCATAGTTTGATAACCAATGTCTAAACCAAAAATCGGTTTCTTGATACCTAATATGCCTTCAAACAAAAGACCCCTCCTATTGATATTGCTATATTAATTATATCAAACTAATACTCTTCTTCCCAATGCTGGAATTTAATGATTGGTGTTGAACCGCTACCCCCACCTGTTAACGTTTCGCTAACCCAGTCTTTTTTGAAATTAAGTTGTAGATTAGCGTTATTGCCAGAAAAATCATGAGCCAATATGGCACCGGTAACAGTAATATTCGCATTGGTACTCACGGCCGATTGGACGCCAATGTAAACCAAACCTTCAATATTAAGGGTAGCGTTGGTTACGCTTAAATTTCCTAAGGTAATCAAGCCTGATGGTTCCGGATTATGATATACGTATAAGCTGGCGTTAGTAATTGTAATGGTTCCTTCGCTGATCAAAGCGCCGTTAAAAGTCAAATTCTTATTTTTAATTGTTACTCCGCCACTTCCTGCGACATAAACGATGCCGTTAAAGGTGGTTTTGGTTTTAATCAAATTAGCGAATGCAGCGGAAGTGTAGTACTGGTTGTGACCAATGGCTTGGCTTTTATAAGAATTTGGATTGTCGGAACTAACATCGATGCCGGGCATTGTGAAAGCGGTCGGGTAATTTGCCTGTTCGGTTCCACTGTAGGAAACATTAGAATTATGGGTTGAAATACTGCCGTTAGCTAAAATATCTTTAGTCACGTTAATGTTGGCGTTACCAATATCAATACTACCGGCGCTAACGATACCTCCGGGGTCGAATCCGGTGCCGTAAGTGATATTCATATTATGGATATAGGCATTACCACTATTCGGGCCGCCAACTAAAAGAGCAGCGTCATAGGAGTAAGCGCCGGCCGTCGCTGTTTGAATTACATTTAAGCTGATTTTTCGTTGGGCTTGTCTTGCTCCGAACTGGTCAAATCCGGTGGCGGTAATGGTAGCGGCTGCCGGGGCAGTGCTTAAAATATTAAACTGGTATGAACCCCCTGTAAGGAGTGCTTGAGGGTGTGTAATATTAATATTGGCTGAGCCGGCAACGAATGCATCTTTAGTTGTAGTGTCATTTTGAATCCGCCACATGGCTTCTTGTAGCCCAGCCTCGGCCAAATTCAAAGAAACACTTGCCGCTTTTTGGTTACGGGCGATGCCGGTCTCAGCAAATAGAATAGTGGATGAATAGTAAATCATAACCATCATGATGGCCATAATAACTAGGGTAAAAACTAAAATATACCCAGGTTTATTGGTTTGATGATTAATTGGCTTTTGTGCTTGAATTGTTTTGTTACTTTTCATATGACTTAGATATTTCTACAGTAAACTTCTGTTTGGAAATTTGTGCTATTATTTTGGTTGTCGGTGACAGTGATTTCTATTGTTACTGTCGTGTCACCGTAGAATTTCAAATCAGTAACTTTGTTGGCTTTAACCATATCCTCGTCTGTGGCAGGGGATGCCGGAATATTGAAAGCGTCTGTCGCATTCCATACTACCCATTCCGAAGTGGGACAGGGATTTGGAGAAGATGCGAAACAATAATGAATTAGTTCGCGGTGTAGCTCACTTCCTACTAGTGAATATTTAATATATTGAATTCGATTAGTATTGTTTCCATCTTGAAACATGATGGACGATGGCGGGTTGGTGTTATCTAAAGGCAATTCTGTCGCAATGTCGGTGGCTTGTCGTAGGTCCCGAGTGATACGTTCCAAACTTATACGTCCATTTTGATTTAACTCCGCTTTAGCGGCACTTTTGACATATAATTTATGACTAACAATATAAACACCATCAAGTGCACCTAGAATAAGCAAGCTTAAAGTAATGGCTACCAACACTTCAATCAAAGAAAAACCCTTATTAAGATTATTCTGTTTTAATTGTCGACATTTGTACATTTTTTGCCTCTGAGCCTTCTGTCCAGTCAATGGTTACATCAATTTTCTTTAATCCGACACCCGGTGCGTTGACGGTGGCAAGGTTTTGATCAATTAACGTGATATTTACTGTCTCATAATAAATATGATATGGACTTGCCGGGTCGGTAGAGAAGGCGACTCTCGTTCCAGTGCCTGGCAAAAGTTCGTTGTACGACTTTGCTAGCTCAGTATCAACTACCCCTTGGACTAAATTACTCGCGGTTGTGGTGTGGTTAGCGTAATTAGTTGCTTTAAGGGATAAACTAAAAAACACGGCGATACCCAACACTCCGACTGTTAAAACTGTGATAGCCACTATAACTTCGATAATTGTAAACCCCCTTACCAAATGTTTCGGTGTTAGAGTTAACTTTTTCATTGAATATTTTGGTGGGGGGGTGAAAGCTTTTTTAGTCATTTTCTTAATTTGTTATATTGATAAAGCCGGCTGGTGAGATATTAATTATTTTGGAATTGGAATTTAGCATTAAAGTAATATTTGCGGCTGAGCTCGGACCGCCGTCGGGGGAGAAAACAATTCGGTTATTAATAGGTGAAGCAGGGAAGGGCGGACCAAAATTATCAGTAATGGTTTGGTTGTTATTGTCGAGAATAGTCATGCTTTCACTACCTCTCAATGTTTCTCTTCTGCAAGAAGTTTCTGTTTTAGCGACTAAATAGCAAATTTCATAGTATGGCGCGCTAGTCGGATAAAAATGAACAAGGTAATTTTTTTGTTCGGTGATGGTTTTTTCTTGAGCTTCTCTCAACGTGCTCGATAATACTTTGGCATCGCCGTTAAGTTGAATGCCGGGTAAATAATGTGAAAGGGTGGGTACTATGGTAGCTGAAATAGTACCAATTACAGCAATAGTGACTAAAATTTCTACTAAAGTGAAAGCTTTTTTCATTAATACTCTTTTAAATGACATTGACCAGTGAATATATTGGCATAATAATAGCAATAATGGCAGCTCCAACTCCGGCACCGATGACAATAATTAAAATCGGCTCGATTAAAGATGCCATATTGGAAGTCATGGCTTCAACTTCTTTATCGTAAAAGTCAGCTAGTTGTAATAATATCTCATCGATCTTACCGCTTTTCTCGCCGACGGAAATCATCTGACCGATCATCACCGGAAAGACTTTGTGTTTTTTCATGGCCAGCGAAAGAGGCACACCGCCTTCAACGTCCTTATAAATTTGGTCAAAAACCGGTCGATAGAATTTATTGTTTACAATAATTTTGTCTGTTTCAATAATTTCAAGCATTGGTAAACCTGAGGAGATCAAAGTGGCCGTGGTTCGTGTGAACCTGGCTAGATAGATTTTTCTGACCAAATCGCCAAAAATTGGCACTTTAATTTTCATTTTATCCAAAGCTAATCCACCCGATGGAGTTCTGCTCCAAAAACGAATTAGTAAAAATAAGCCAATAATAATAACAACAACGATATACCAATAAGTGATTATAAAATTACTCATGCCTAATAAAATTCTGGTGGGCAGCGGTAAAGCAACACCCATATCGCTAAAAATTGACTTCATTTTTGGTACGACAAATACCAACATTAAGACCATAACACCAATTAGTGCACTGACAATGACAATGGGATAAGTCATAGCGGTTCTGACGCTACTAACTAAATCGTAATCCTTCTGCAATTGTTCGGCCAATCGGTTTAAGACTTCGTCAACTTTACCACTGCGTTCACCCGAGTACGTAACAGCAACATAAAGATCGGAAAATATTTTGGGGTGTTTTGCTAAGGCTTTAGAAAGAGACTGACCGCCACGAACATCTTCGATAATGGCACTAATTGCTTTTGAAAATTCCTGATTTTCTGTTTGGTCTTTTAAGGCGCTTAAAGCATCTACCAAAGGTAGACCACCCTTAACCATGATGGCCAACTGCTTGGTAAAAATAATTTTATCTTTAAGCGAAACTTTTTTCTTAAAACTTAATCCACTTAATAAACCACCACTTTTATTTTTAATAGAGACTACAAATAAATCCTGCTTTTTCAGCTGTTCTATTGCCTCATTTTCATTTGTGGCCATCATTCGACCAGTTAATTCTTCACCTGACCTACTTTTGGCTTTATAAATGAATTCCATGAATTAGTTTTTCTAGTCTTTAGTTACTCGCCAGACTTCTTCCAATGTAGTTAAACCATCGATTGCTTTTAAGATACCGTCTTGGCGTAATGTTACCATTCCATTGGCGATCGCTTGGACACCGATTTCTGTACCAGAAGCCTTTTTTGACACTAAAACTTTGATATCATTAGTTAACTCAAAAACCTCATAGATGCCAATGCGTCCTTTATAGCCACTGTTTTCACAAGCGGCGCACCCTTTGCCCATGAAAAATTGAATTTTTTCGGGTCGTGGTTCATTTTTGGGTAAACTTTCTATTTCATGGCGCACAAAATCGGAATTAGCCTGATCGAGTTCAAGAGGTGCTTTACATGACTCACAAATTTTTCGGCATAAACGTTGGGCGACCACAACATTCAAGGAAGAGTTAATTAAAAACGGTTCAATTTTCATATCCATAAAACGGGGGATGGCACCAGGCGCATCATTTGTGTGTAAAGTGCTTAAGACAATATGACCGGTTAATGCTGAGTGGATAGCCATATCGGCGGTTTCATAATCACGAATTTCACCAACCATAATAATGTCGGGATCTTGGCGCAAAACAGAGCGTAATCCGGAGGCAAAAGAAAAACCGATATCAGCTTTAATTTGCCCCTGATTAATAGTGGAAATACGGTATTCGACTGGGTCTTCTAGGGTGACAATATTAACTTTTTCATTCATTAATCTTTGTAAGATAGCGTACAGGGTAGTGGTTTTACCAGAGCCAGTTGGTCCGGTGGATAAAATCATACCGTGTGCTTTGGTAATATTGTTTTCTAACATTTTAAAGGCACTACCACGAAAACCCAGCTTTTCTAAAGAGATTATACCAGCGGATTTATCTAAGATTCTGGCTACGACTTTTTCGCCATTAACGGTTGGGAAGGTGGAGACACGGAAATCGACTTCACTTTGGTCGATAACTGTTTGAAATCGGCCATCTTGGGGAAGACGGGTCTCGTCAATTTTCATACTGGACAGAATTTTAATTCGGGAAACAAGAGCCGGTAAAATCTCTATAGGTAACGTAATAATTTTTCGTAAGATACCGTCAACTCTGAACCTAATAATTACTTGTTCCTCGGTTGGTTCGATATGAATATCAGATGCTTTTTCACGGACAGCGCGTTTAACGATTGATTGGATAATTTTTGCTGCTGGTGCCGTTTCAGTGATTTCATTGGCATTGATTTTTTTCTTTTCTTGATCTTTCGGTATCGCTAACTCGTCATCCCCAACTGACTCGACAATCTGTTTGAGCTCACCACTCATGCCGGAATACTGATCTAGGACGTGATTAAGGTCGGATTGAGTGCAAAGACGCAAGTCTAAATCAAGACCGGTTTTTTTCTTGATAAACTCAATTGCCTCGCGATCTTCCGGATCGATCATGGCGACGATAATTTTATTATTTTTTAAATCAATTGGTGCCGCTTGGTAATGCCGGGCGACATGCTCTGGGATTAGCGCTAGGATTTTCTTGGGTACAGTAGTGTTCGATAAATCGACATAAGATATAAAAATACCATTGTCGGTTGGATCTTTAGTGTCAGGACCTTTATTATCGTGATTTATTTTATCAGCCGTTGTATTTTTAACGGCGGCTGTGAGCTCTGGGTGAGGTCGAAATTTTGCTACCTTAGCGGGTAAAGTGACAATTTTTTGTTTAGGATCTCGGGGGTTCAAAACAGTGTGGCTGGGGTAGCTGACTATTACGAAATTACCAAATCCGGAGATTTGAACTTCGCGGCCGGCATTTAATTCCTCGCCAATTATATTTTGAAAGTTATTTAACGCTGTTTTGACTTTTTCTGAACTTAAGCCAGTAGAAACAGCGACTTTACTAATTAGTTCGCTTGCAATCATACCCCTCCATATTGAATATTCGTAATACTATATTAATAGTAACACAAAGTTGTCACATTTTCGACATTGTCTTTTTTTGTTTTTCCACGTATATTTGGTTTGTCATGTCATATTATCGCAAATACCGTCCCCAAAAATTTATAGACCTGATTGGTCAAGATCATATCCGTCAGACTTTAACTAATGCTCTCCAGGCAGGGAGTTTTAGCCATGCCTATCTTTTCTCTGGTCCTAAAGGTTCGGGTAAAACCTCTACCGCCCGATTGTTGGCCAAAGCCTTGAATTGTCAGGGTCGGGCGTTGGGGATAAATGCATTTGAACCTTGTAATAAGTGTGTTTCGTGTAAAGAGATTGTTTTGGGTTCGAGTTTAGATATGTCGGAAATTGATGCTGCTTCGAACAGAGGTATTGATGAGATGCGTGAATTGCGTGACAAGATTAGATTTGCGCCCACTGCGGGTCATTATAAAGTTTATATTATTGATGAGTGTCATATGTTAACCAAAGAAGCATTCAACGCGCTTCTTAAAACTTTGGAAGAACCACCACCCCACGCTATTTTTATTTTGGCCACGACGGAAATGCATAAAGTACCGCCAACTATTCTTTCTAGAACTCAAAGTTTTGAATTCAAAAAAGCCGACCAGGCGGAAATGATGAAACTTTTAAATTATATTGTTAAAAAGGAAAATCTCAAAATTGAGCCGGAGGCTCTGAGGCTAATTGCTCGACTTTCTTTTGGTGCTTACCGCGATGGATTAAGTATGCTCGACCAGGTGGCATCTTTACAGGTGGATACAGTTCACACTATCGCTTTAAATGAAGTTCAAGCTGTTTTAGGGCAGACTGCCGAAGGACTCTCTTGGGAATTTGCAGTATTCTTAGCTAAGAATCAGCGTCAAAGTGCGCTTAAAATGGTGGAAAAAGTTTATTTTGAGGGAAAAGATCTGGAAAATTTTGTTTCTCAAGTGATTACGATTTTTCGTAAAGTTATGCTTTGCCAAGCAGACTTAACTTCGGAATTTGAAGCATCTAGTGATGAACAAGAAAAACTTAATCAAATGGCGGAAAGTTTGGACTTGGAAAGAATTGTGCTAATCATTGAAAAACTATCAGAGTTAATAGGTAAATTAAAGGCCTCAATTTTAGGCCAATTACCCTTAGAAATGGCAGTGGTAGAACTGACCGAAGGAGAAGCTAAAGGTCAAAAGCTAAAAGTCGAAAGTCATAAAGAGATTAAAAAAGAAGAGATTAAAATAGTAGAAGAAATATCGAATGTGGTGGAAATGAAAACAGTAGCACCGAATTGTCAGTTAATAGAAGAGATAGTTACAACAGAGTCAAAATTAAAATCCAATCCGGTGATTCAAAAAGATCCACCCCCTGCAATATTAAGTTCATCTTTTGATAAATGGCCAGAGGTTATTTTGGAAGTAAAAAAACAAAACAATACTTTAGCGGCACTTTTGGGTGGAGCGCAAGTGAGGGATATTTCAGAAGATCAAATTAATTTAGTCGTTCGCTTCAAATTTCATGCCGATCAAATTTGTAACAAAAAGAATCAAGGTCTAATAGAGGCCGCTTTTTTAAAGGCGGCGGGCATTTCTAAAAGAGTCGACTGTTTAGTAGATAAGGATTTGGAGATTAAAAAACCCCTCGGAGCAGAGGAAGAAGTTCTCAGTAATGTAAAAGATGTTTTTGAGGTTGAGTAGAAAATTTACTATATTGGATGTCTAAAATCGGTCATTTGCTCTGTGCGACCAATTTTTCCCATTAATTGTTTCTTTTCATCTAAAAGGCTATTAATTTCTTTTTTGTAGTGTCGTCGATCCTCTTCGACTTGCGCTCTATCTAGGTCTGTTTCTAATCTGGAAATTTTTTCGTCAACATAATGAATTTGATCGCGAATTTCTTCAAATTCAATTCTTGACATAAATTTACCATCAGTAATTTTGACGAAATCTGGGTGATCCGTTAATTCTTTTAGGTCGGGATTATTTTCACTTCCTTCTTGCTCAGGTTCTTTACTCGTTCTATCTTGTTCTACTAAACGATTTAATCTGTCTAGATCAAACTCATTTTCACTCATAACCGTTCCTTTTTATTGAACAAACTTGAAAGAACTGACGATATTATCTAAGTCACTAATTGTTGTTGCATCGATAGTACCGTTGCCATTGAAGCTGACAGAAGCAGCATCGAAATTATTTGGGTCGATATAAGTGGCAGCGTAGAGTGTTTGACCGCTACTATTTTTACCGTAATTTCGGTTAAAAGTTAGGGTGCTGGCGGTAATATCTTTAGCGTTTTTTAAATCGTATCCTGTAGAAGGAATGGCTGTAGATGGATTATCAAAACTAAATTCTACACCAGTATCAGTTTTGATTTTAACGGTCTTCTGGGTAATATCAGGATTACCATCAAATGGGGTGTTAGTGGAAGAGGAAATTGTCCAATCTTTAGGATATTTGAAAGTGAAATTAAAACCGTCTTTACTAAATGAAAGCAAATCGGCTGTTTGGGTGGGAGCGGCAGAATTATCATCGGTTTTGGTTGGAGTAGTAGTTGTTGTTGAGGTAGATTTTTTCGTTGTCGTACTGTTGGTAGTTTTGATATTTGGATTAGTATCGCTTTTCAAAAGGTACCAACCAAAATAAACTAAACCTATTAAGATTAAAACAACGAAGACAACACCGACACGTTTGGATTGATTTTTATTCATAGTAGCTTTACTATACTCTATTTTATCCCCACTTTCCACATTCTCCACAAGCGCTTGACTCTTACTACCACAAAGCATAATGATAGTAATGCAATAAGGAAGGGAAATTCTCATGTCTAGTCAGATGACCAAAATTCCACCCCAGAATGTCGAGGCCGAGCAATCGGTCTTAGGATCATTACTCCTAGACAAAGAAGCTTTAAATAAAGTGGCAGATTTTTTAAAAGCCGAAGATTTTTACCGTTCTGATCATACTGAAATCTATCGGGCTATTTTAAAACTTTACGAAAAACGCAAACCGTTAGATGTGCTGACCTTGACCGACTATTTAGAAACGGTCAAAAAATTAAAAGAAGTTGGAGGCGCGTCTTACTTGGCAACACTAGTTAATTCGGTGCCAACGGCCGCCAACGTGGTCACCTACGCTCAAATTATTCAGCATAAAGCCACTCTGCGTCGTTTAATCTCTGTGGCGTCGAAAATATCAGAACTAGGTTATGATGAAACAACCGAAGTGGAATCGGTACTGGATATGGCGGAAAGCTCATTGTTCGGAGTGAGCCAAAATTACATCAAACAATATTTTACCCCGATTAAAGATATTTTGGCTGATAGTTTTGACCGAATTGACAAACTTCATCGCGATAAAGGTACTCTTCGTGGCATACCGACCGGACTTCGCGACTTGGATAATTTGACCGCTGGTCTTCAACAATCAGATCTGATTATTGTTGCAGCTAGACCGTCATTAGGAAAATCATCTTTGGCTTTAAATTTTGCTGATCATATTGCTTGCGATGAGAAAGTTCCAGTCGGTATTTTTTCTTTGGAAATGAGTAAGGAACAGGTGATTGACCGATTACTTTGTTCGCGCGGTTCGGTGGATTCATGGAAGCTCCGAACCGGTAATTTAGACGATGAGGACTTTGGCAAACTCAACTATGCTATGGGTATGCTTTCTGAAGCACCTCTTTTTATTGATGATTCGCCAATCATCAATGTGATGGAAATTCGGACTAAAGCACGACGTTTACAAGCTGAGCACGGATTAGGTCTAATTATCATTGATTATCTTCAGCTTTTACAGGGTGGGTCAGGAAAATTTGATGGTCGGGTTCAAGAAGTTTCGGAAATTTCCCGCAACTTAAAGTCGTTGGCCAGGGAGTTGAACGTACCAGTGATAGCACTTTCGCAACTTTCACGTTCGGTTGAACATCGGGATAATAAAAGACCAATGTTATCGGATTTAAGAGAGTCGGGTTCGATCGAACAGGATGCAGATATCGTCATGTTTTTATACCGCGATGATTATTATGATAAAGAAACTGAAAACCAAAATATTGCTGAACTTTTAATCAAAAAACACCGCAATGGTCCGACCGGCGATATTGGACTCTTTTGGAAACCGGAATATATGCGGTTTAGTACGCTGGATAAAAAGTTGGCCCCGAGTGAATAGAATCAAAAGTAGTCAAGTACATCAGGGAGACCGTTGACAACATTCTTCTTTTTTGATAAACTAATATACTCTGAAGGTCGGTAACACTTGAGACGAGGTGAGATGGTTGAAGTCATGCGAGATTCTTTTGGTGCCACTAGGGAGTGTCGAGCCAATTAACCGGCTGAGCGAAAAAGACACTATGATTCGAATGCGGGAAGGTCTTGAGATGTGGAGATTGGGTTGTTGGGATTTTCTTTTGGTGACCGGTGGCGTTTTCACTTCAAGAAAGATCATGACGATGCCCGGCGCCAAAGTGATGGCCGATTGGTTTGTTGATCAAGGGGTGCCGCGAAATAAAATCATGATTGAGGGCAGATCGCGGGATACTTATCAGAATGTGGAGTTTACTATTGGAGTCATCAGAGATCGTTTTCTTCTTAAAAAAGTGAAAATTACGGTTGTCACCCAGTGGCAACATGCGATCCGGTTCTGGCTAACTTTCAGGTCTTGGGGTATCAAAGTTGCCTTGAGGAAACTCCACTATCCGATGGGTGTAGTCGGAATCATAAGAGAATTTGTTTTCATTGCGGTGACGGCGATTGACCCAAAAGGCAAGATTGTCGGTCGGGCAAACCAGTGTTTTTTTCGTCAGCATCGATAACTGTTACGCTCATTAGTCAAACCGCGGAGTTTTCCGCGGTTTGTTTTTTTGTTATACTATTGTATGTGACCGAAAATAAAAATATCTTAGGTGGATTAAATTCTCAACAAAAAAAAGCGGTGCTGGCGACGGAGGGGCCGGTTTTGATTTTAGCCGGCGCGGGCTCGGGTAAAACCAAGGCGTTAACTCACCGGCTAGCTTATTTAATTCAAGAAAAAAAAATTCATCCTCAAAATATTTTGGCGGTGACTTTTACTAATAAAGCGGCCGAGGAGATGAAAAAACGTATAGCGGCCCTAATGACGGTTAATAGTCAACAGTCGTCAACTGTCTTGCCTTGGATGGGAACTTTCCATTCTATTTGCGCTAAAATTTTGAGGCGTGAAATCCATAATTTAGGTTTTCGCCGATCGTTTATAATTTACGATAGCGATGAGTCCGTTTCGGTAATTAAAAATGTCATGGATGAACTTAATATTGACAAGAAACAGTTTAATCCCAAAGTAATTAAAAATTTTATTTCTGGTGCTAAAAATGAACTCATGAGTCCAAAAGAATACGCTAAATATTCCAAAGGTTATTTTGGCGAAATAGTGGTGAAGGTTTACGAGCAATATCAAAAAGATCTCAAAAGTGCGAATGCTCTGGATTTTGATGATTTACTCCTTAAAACCGTGGAATTATTTCTAAAATTCCCCGAAATTTTGCGTTCTTGGCAAGATTTATTTCGTTATATTCTTATTGACGAGTATCAAGACACCAATACCGTCCAGTACCGTCTAGTTAATTTATTGGCGGAAAAATACAAAAATATTTGTGTGGTGGGCGATGATTTTCAATCAATTTATGGTTTTCGGGGAGCGAATTTTAAAAATATTTTGGATTTTGAAAAGGATTACCCAGAAGCGGTGGTAATAAAAATGGAACAAAATTACCGCTCGACTAAGAATATTTTAGCAGCGGCCCAAGATGTGATCGAAAAAAATACTTTGCGAAGTGAAAAAAAACTTTGGACTGACAACGAAGAGGGGATGAAAACTATCGCTTATGAAGCCAAGAACGAGATTGATGAAATAGAATTTTTAAAAAATGAAATTTCAGCTTTTTCGCGCGTTAATTCCTTGAATGATTTTGCTGTGCTTTACCGCACTAACGCCCAATCGCGTATTATTGAGGAAATATTTTTGCAAAACCAAATTCCTTATCGACTTATTGGTGCCTTACGATTTTACGATCGCAAGGAAATTAAAGATATTTTGGCCTATTTAAAACTGATTCATAATGAGAGCGATAAGGTATCATTGCGCCGGATTATCAATACGCCAACCAGGGGAATTGGCAAAAAAGCGCAAACTTCAACTTTGCAAATACAGAACGATAATCCCAAAATCAAAAAATTTAATGAAATGATTGAAAATTTTCGTAAATTAAGCAAAAAGTTAAAAGTTGATGAACTGATCGATGAAGTAGTCCTGACAACGAATTATAAAGATTATATTTTAGATGGCACCGAAGAGGGGGAAATGCGTTGGGAAAATATCGAAGAATTAAAATCGGTGGCGCAAAAATCAGCCAATTCGCCTAACGGCGAGACAGGCTTAGAAGAATTTTTAGAAAATGTGGCCTTAGTTTCCGATATTGATAATTATAATAAAGACGCGGAAGTGGTGACACTGATGACTTTGCACAATGCTAAGGGTTTAGAATTTCCAATTGTTTTTATGATTGGGATGGAAGAGGGCTTATTCCCCCACGCCAATTCATTTTTTGAACCGCAGGAAATAGAGGAAGAACGACGTCTTTGTTATGTCGGCATGACACGAGCCCAAAAACGGTTGTATCTAACTCATGCCCGTTCACGTATGATTTATGGTTCCAGTTCGGCTAATTTACCTTCACGTTTTTTAAATGAAATCTCTGAAGATCTCATTGATAGAATCTAAAAGTAGCAGGTTAAACTTTGATTTTTAAGGGCTTTTCCGCTACAATCTAAGGTGATACTTCAAAAGGAGCATCTATTTTAACTATTATTATTGCCTTATGGTTTGTTTTTCAACCGCACCCACAAATAGCAGGTGAACAAACGGTAAAAGCGGATCCGAACCACCCAGTGGAAGTTTTTTATGGGTCGGTCGCTTATAAAGATATCAAAGAGATGATTTCGGGGGCAGGGATCACGGTTTACCCGGAAGATAAAGTTGAGACGGTGCCGCCGCCGGAGTTGGGGATAGGCAGTAAAATTATTATTACTCGTGCTACGCCGATCCAGGTGGTGGATGCCAAAAAATCATTAACCTATTATACCTGGCAGACAACAATTACGGATCTTTTGAAAGAAAAAAAGATCGAACTCTTAGGTCAAGATAGCGTCTCCCCTACTTTATCAACTCCAATTTCTTATGCCATGAAAGTAACTATCACCCGTGTGGCTGAAGTAGAAGTAACTGAAAATCAGCCAATTGCTTTTAAAAAATTAACTAAAAATTCGGTTGATTTGGAACGTGGCCTCACGGAAATTGAAACAAGAGGGAGAGACGGCGAAAAAGAGGTAATTTATCTAGTGAAAAGAGTTGATGGTGAGGAAGTTTCAAGATCTGTGAAAGACACAAATATAGTCAAGGAACCTGTGAGCGAAGTTAAAATTATTGGCATTGGGCCAAAATTAGCCAAATCCGGACCTTATAAAGATACGATCAATGCGGCGGCCAAGGAATATTTAATCAATGGCACGGCGCTTTCTTGTCTGATGATGGCAGAATCTGGCGGCTCGACCGACACTGGTTATCCAGATGGCGACTATAAAGGACTTTTTCAGTATACCGATGGTTTTTGGGCTGATGCTAGTGTCGCCGCTGGTTATGGTGGTAGTAGCATTTATAACGCTGAAGCTCAGATTTTTTCAACGGCTAGGGCTCTGACTCATGGTCAATCTGGCCGCTGGCCGCCATGGAATAGATGTAGTAACAAATAAAATGTTCAAACCAAAAAAACAATTAGGGCAGAATTTTCTGATCAATGATGATATCGTAACTAAAATAGTTGAAACGGCGGAAATTACGCCAGATGATACCATTGTTGAAGTCGGTCCCGGCACTGGTATTTTAACCGAAGAATTAGTTAAGACTGGGGCGGCGGTTTTGGCGATTGAAAAGGACTTTGATCTCATTACTAAACTCAAAAGAAATATTGGCGAACCAAAAAATATCAAAATTATTCATCAAGATGCGCTGTGGTTTGACTTATCAAATTTAGAAAAATACAAAGTGGTGGCCAACATTCCTTACAATATTACTTCGCCGCTAATTCGAAAATTTCTTGAAGGCGATCACAAACCCGAATTAATGGTTTTAACCATCCAAAAAGAAGTGGCCGAGCGGATTACGGCTAAACCCGGGTCGTCGGAGCGCGGGCTCCTTACTATAATAGTAGAGTTTTACGCGGACGCCGAAATTATCATGGAAGTTCCACGCAAGAACTTTTATCCAGTGCCTAAAGTCGACAGCGCCGTCATCAAAATTCAACCACACATACACCTCAGAGGTGTATGTGGTGATAATAAAGCAGTTGAACCGAAAATGTTTTTTAAAATTGTCAAAGCAGGTTTCGCGTCAAAGCGGCGTCAAATCCATAATTCATTGGCAGCGACTTTCCATTGGACGCAAGAGGAAACTAAAAACATTTTAACAGAGGCGGAAATCAATACAACGGATCGCGCTGAAGATTTAACTTTGCAAAATTGGTTGAAATTGTACGACGTTTTAAAAAATAAAATAGATAAAATTTAAAAACTTTATTACAATAGAGACATAGGTAAGATTACTTGCCGCGGAAATTTTTCACAAAATTATAGACAAACAGTAGTTTGCCGCGGAAATTTTTCAAAGAGTTTAAAAAATTATGTCAAACGAAATAAAAAATCCAGTGGAATTCGGTAAAGATGCTTTAAAAACGGGCGCGGCAGAATTTATTGTGGCCGAGAAAGTGATGGAAGATATGGCTCATGATGTATCTGAAGTGCCACCACTAAAGCAAGCTAAACATTTTTGGCATGGGCTTGGACCGGGGTTGATCACTGGTGCGTCTGATGATGACCCGTCTGGCATTGCCACATATTCCCAAACAGGTGCTAAATATGGTTTTCAACTTTTATGGTTGGCGGCTTTTACATTTCCCCTCATGGCTATTGTTCAGGAAATGTGCGCCAGAATTGGCCTGCAAACTGGCCGGGGTTTAGCCTACAATATTCGTCAATATTTTCCTCGTTGGGTTTTATTGACTGTTGCCGTTTTAGTTCTTTTAGCTAATTCATTTAATATTGGTGCTGATTTAGGCGCATTAGCTCAAGCCACTCAACTTCTTTGGCCAGCAGCCAACTATAGTTATCTGATTGTTTTTTTCACGGCATTCTGTCTACTGCTTCAAATCTTCATCTCTTATGATAAATATGCCAGATATTTAAAATATCTGGCTGTGCTTTTGGGCGTTTATATTATCACTGCCTTTGTGATGCAGGGTTTTCCCTGGTGGGATGTTCTAAAACACGCCGTTGTACCGTCATTAAGTGCTAACAAAGAACAAATTATTTTGATTTGTGGTATTTTTGGTACGACCATCTCACCTTATTTATTTTTCTGGCAGACATCGCAGGAAGTTGAAGAAAAAATATCCAGTGGTAAAACGCCGATTCAAATTGCTAATGAAGAAATATCTAATAAAGATATTCGTAAAATGCGGTTGGATGTATGGGTCGGGATGCTTTTTTCTAATTTAGCCATGTTTTTTATTATCGCAGTTTGCGGCGCAACATTGTTTCCAGCCGGCATTACTAATATTAATTCAGCCGCAGACGCGGCGGCAGCTTTACGCCCCTTAGCCGGTAATTACGCTTATATTCTATTTGCCTTGGGTATTTTCGGTGTTGGTCTTCTTGGTGTACCGGTTTTGGCCGCCTCGGCTTCTTATGCTATTAGTGAAAGTTTCGGTTGGAAAGAAGGACTGTACAGAAAGTTTTCTGCCGCTAAAGCGTTTTATGGTGTAATTATTTTTTCCATGTTGATTGGACTGAGTTTAAATTTTATAGGCTTAGATCCAATTAAAGCTTTAATTTATGCGGCAGTAGCCAATGGTCTAGTTGCACCGGTGATTTTAGTTTTAATTGTTTTGCTTGCGAGTAAAAAGAAAGTTATGGGATCAAGAATCAACCATCCTTTTACCACGTTTATGGGCTGGGTGGCCACGGTGGTGATGATTATTGTTGGTATTGCCACAATTTATTCATTCTTTTAAAATTTTAAGGAATTATTATGGAACGAGGTAGATTTTTTATCACGACAGCAATTGATTATGTTAACGCGGCACCGCACATTGGTCATGCTTATGAAAAATTGGCAGCTGATATTCTAAGTCGTTACTGGCGCAAGCGTGGTGCGGAAGTTTTCTTTTTAACAGGTACAGATGAGCATGGTCTGAAAGTGCAACAAGCGGCAATTAAAGCCAACATTGCTCCAAAAGATTTTGCCAATAAGGTATCATTGCAATACCAAGCTGCTTGGACTGCTTTAAATATTAAATACGATTATTTTATTCAAACGACGCAGCCTAATCACGAAAAGTTTGTGCAAGATTTTTTACAAAAACTTTACGATTTGGGCGAAATTTATAAGGACGAATACAGGGGTATATATTGTATTGGTTGTGAAGAATATAAAATGATTGAGGAGTTAGAACCTGGTCAAA
>Ga0209429_10000308_pt1 | contig 33658 bp, 24 predicted proteins | sample BarGraNGADG00212_3_FD_184493 | JGI IMG/M metagenome (GOLD analysis project Ga0209429, IMG submission 184493) | Arctic peat soil microbial communities from Barrow, Alaska - Barrow Graham LP Ref core NGADG0004-212 (SPAdes) (version 2) | ecosystem: Environmental > Terrestrial > Soil > Wetlands >... | reverse complement strand
GCCGTCGCGCTCGCCCGACATGCCGCGCTCGTCGGGGCCCGCGCGCTCGACGACCACCTCGTGGACCACCTCGCGGCGGGGGAGGGCGAGCGGGATCTTCGCGGCGGCGAACCGCTCCCGGATCCGACCGCGCAGGGCTCGCTGCACCACCCACTGCTGGGCCGGCGCCACCTTGATCATCAGTCGCAGCCGCACCGACTCCGCGCTGAGGTCCTCGAAACCGGTGACCTCGGGATCCCCGAGCAGGTGTGGGCCGAGGTCCTCGTCGGCCGCGATGTCCTCGGCGGCCTCCTGGAGCACCTGCTTGGCCCGCTCGACGTCACCGTCGTACGCGATGAGGACCTCCACGCGTGCCCGGGACCAGCCCTGGGTCATGTTGCCGACCCGCTGCACCTCCCCGTTGCGCACGTACCACAGCGTCCCGGACAGGTCCCGGAGCTGGGTCACCCGCAACCCGATCGCCTCCACCATGCCGGTGGCCTGCCCGACGTCGATCACGTCGCCGACGCCGTACTGGTCCTCGATCAGCATGAAGATCCCGGACAGGAAGTCCTTCACGAGCGTCTGAGCACCGAAGCCGAGGGCCACGCCGAGGACACCGGCCGAGGCCAGCACCGGACCCAGGTCCCAGGCGTTTATGTTGGCGAGGATGGTGATCACGACGATGCCGATCACCAGGGCGGCGGTCGAGCGCAGCACCGACCCCATGGTCTCGGCGCGCTGGACCCGGCGGGCGATCACCAGCGGGTCCGAGTCCCCGCCCGCGACGCCGGTGCGGACCAGCAGTCCACGGGCCTTGCGCCGGACCGTCGACCCGCCCGCGACGACGGACCGCACGGTGCGGGTGACCAGCCACCGGGCGATGCTCAGCGCGACGACCGCGGCGGCGATCGTGATCAGGGTCTGCAGGGGCGCGCCGACGATCCAGTCGAACCACCGGACCGCGCTATCGGTGACCTCGGCAGGGACGGTCGGAACGGGGATAGGTGTCACCCCGGCAGGCTACTGGCCACCGGGAGGCGGTGTCGTGGGGCGGCGGCGCCGTCGCCGCTGTTCGCCTGACTTGGCGCTGCACCCGAGCGCCGCGCGTGCGGGCCCTTCAGGCTCTGGCAGGATCGGGAGCGTGGCTGAGCCCGATGCACCGATGCCTTTGCTCGCCCTGGCTGAGCGGTACGGGGTCGTGCCCGACTACCGGGACTTCCGCGGTGGCCACCGGCACGTCACGGCGGCGACCCTGGTCGCAGTGCTCGGTGCGCTGGGAGTTGACGCCTCCTCGCCGGAGCGCGTCGACGTCGCGCTGGAGAACGTCGAGAACGAGGTGTGGCGGCGGATGCTGCCCCCCGTGATGGTGCTGCGCTCCGGCGCCGCTGGGCGGGTAGCGGTCCACGTCGACGACGGCGCCCCGGTGGAGGCCTGGATCGAGCTCGACCGGGAGTCCGGTGGCGGGCACCGTCCGCTGGCCCAGCTCGACGTCTATGTCGCACCTCGCACGGTGGACGGGCGGCTGGTCGGACGGGCCACCGTCGAGCTGCCGGACGACCTGCCGCTCGGCTGGCACACGATGGTGGCCGAGAGCGGCAAGACCGCAGCGCGCTGCGCCGTCGTGGTCACCCCGGACCGGCTGCAGCTGGTGCGGGGGCTGGACGAGCGGCGCGCCTGGGGCTTCATGGCGCAGCTGTACTCGGTGCGGTCCGAGCAGTCCTGGGGGATCGGCGACCTGGCCGACCTGCGCGACGTCGCCTGGCTCGCCGGGCGACGCACCGGAGCGGACTTCCTGCTGATCAACCCGCTGCACGCGGCGGAACCCGTCACCCCGCTCACCCCGTCGCCGTACCTGCCGAGCACCCGGCGGTTCGTCAACCCGATCTACCTGCGGGTCGAGGAGATCCCGGAGACGGCGTACCTGCCCGTCGCGGAGCGCAGCCTGGTGGAGTGGCAGGCCGAGGCCGCCCGGCCGCTGAGCACCGACCCCGGTCCGATCGACCGGGATGCGGTCTGGGAGGCCAAGAAGGTCGCCCTCGAGGTGGTGTTCGCAGCGCCGCGCAGCCGTGCCAGGCAGGCCCGCTTCGACGCGTTCCGCGCCGAGCAGGGCGAGGGGCTGGAGGACTTCGCGACCTGGTGCGCGCTGACCGAGCACTTCGGCGGGCAGGAGTGGCCGCTCGAGGTCCAGGACCGGCACTCCGACGCCGTGCAGCGGCTGCGGACCGAGCTCGCCGACCGGATCACCCTGCACTGCTGGCTGCAGTGGGTGGCGGACGAGCAGCTCGCCGCTGCGCAGGCCGACGCACTGCAGGCCGGGATGCGGCTGGGGATCATGCACGACCTGGCCGTCGGCGTGCATCCAGAGGGCGCCGACGCGTGGGCGATGGTCGACGTGCTGGCGCAGGGAGTGTCCGTCGGGGCGCCCCCGGACATGTACAACCAGCAGGGCCAGGACTGGTCGCAGCCGCCGTGGCGCCCCGACGCCCTGGCCCGGGCCGGGTACCGGCCCTATCGGGAGATGCTCCGCACCGTGCTGCGGCATGCCGGCGCCATCCGGATCGACCACATCATCGGCCTGTTCCGGCTGTGGTGGATCCCTCAGGGCCGCGGCGCCCGGGACGGCGCCTACGTGCGGTACGACCACGAGGCACTGATCGGGATCCTGTGCCTGGAGGCGTACCGGGCCGGCGCCGTCGTGATCGGTGAGGACCTTGGCACCCTCGAGCCGTGGGTGCGGGACTACCTGAGCGACCGCGGGATCCTGAGCACCTCGGTGCTCTGGTTCGAGCGGGAGGGTGACGCGTTCCGGCCGCCGGAGCAGTACCGGCGCCTGACCCTGGCCACCGTGACCACGCACGACCTGCCCCCGACAGCCGGCTACCTCGCCGGGGAGCACGTGGAGCTGCGCCAGCGGCTTGGCCTGCTCACCGAGCCGGTCGAGGCGGTGCGAGCCGACGCCTGGGCCGAACGGAGCGAGATGCTCGAGCTGCTCGGCCGCCGCGGGCTGGTGGGCGCGGATCCCTCCGAGCGGCAGGTGATCGAGGCGATGCACCGCCTGGTGCTGGCCTCACCTGCGGTCCTGGTCGGTGTGTCGCTCGCTGACGCGGTGGGGGAGCGTCGGGCCCAGAACCAGCCCGGGACCGACACCGAATACCCCAACTGGAAGGTCCCGCTGGCGGACTCCGCCCAGCGCCTGGTGATGGTCGAGGACCTCTTCGACAACCCCCGGCTGCGGTCGCTGGTCGCGGCCCTTCGGAGGTAGGTCGGCCTCGGGCATCCGGACGGCGTCTCGCGTCCGGACGGCGACCGCCACACCGGCGGCGACCAGGCGGGCGACTCCGCGGTACCAGAGCACGAAGGCCACGGCCGTCATGATCACCGCCTGGTAGAGCAGCGTCGAGCCCTCGACGACCGTCGGCGCGCGCACGCGCTCGGGCGAGACGAGCGCGCCTGCTGCGAGCAGGACGTCGCCCGCGTCCTTGCTGCGGAGCTTCGCGACCTCAGGGGTGCGCGCCGGTGACCGCTGTCGGCCGGACCTGTCCCAGGGTCTCGATCGCGACGACGTACTGCCGGGCGGCACGGATCGAGGCGACGAACGCATCCACGCACTGCGGCTCGACACACATCTTCGGGTCGTGTGTGGCATAGGCGACGATGGCGGCGGCCTTGGCGCCGAGGTCGTGGCCGCTCACGTTCGCGGCACGCCGCCAGCTCGGGTACCCGGCGTAGGCCACCAGGGTGTGCTCGGCGGGAGACATCCGAGCCGCCTCGTGGGCGAAGAAGGCCGTCGCGGTGTGGTCGGCGTTGTCGCCGGCGCCGAACTCGATGGTCCAGTCCTGGGTCCGGACCGTGCCTGCCCCGAAGTCGTCCATGAGCCCCGTGAGGGTCCGCTGCAGCGACTCGCGGTCGTAGGTCGCCGTGCCGTCGACCGCGCTGATGGTCGGGATGTCGCCCTCCCACAGGCGCTTCAGGCTCTCGAAGTCGTGGATCCGGTTGCCGGTGCCGCGGCGGTTCCCGTCCGGCAGGCGCATGAAGACCAGGGAGATCGCCGGGGCTGCGTCGAGGGTCACCGTCGTGAGGTCGTTCCCGGCGATCGCGATGGTCGTCGCGGTCCACGCGTCGTCGGCCCCCGCCATGATCGCGTAGGCGGCCCGGACCCCGTCCTCGCGGCGCGGCCAGTAGGAGTCGTCGCGGTTGGCATCGCCCGTTGTGACGAACACGGTCCGCACGCAGTGCCCCGCCTCGATGTCGCGCAGGATGTCGGGGTTCACGAAGAGCAGGTCGTCATCGGGGTGGGCGACGATCTGCATCGTGTGCGCCGTGCAAGTCTCCGGGGTCGTCACCGTCACCGTCACCGCCGCCGCCGCCGTGGCACGCAACGCGGGCAGCAGGAGCGTCACGGTGGTCACTCCCATGCTGATGACGACGGCGACGATCAGCATGACGGCGGTGGGGAGCACGACACTGAGGCCGACGGCGACAGCGCGCGACCGCCGTCGGGACCTCGTGGTCACGTCTCGTCGCCTCAGTCCGCCATCGGTGGGTCAGCACGGTCAGGGGTCGACCTCCGATCGGCCAACGGTTCGGGCGAGGGTCACGTCGAGGTCGGCCGGGTGGGGAGTGGACCGGGACAAACGATAGCGAAGAGCCCAGGCTCGTCTGGGCGGCGGCGGGGGTGAAGTCGCGTGTTGTTCGCTCGGCCCCTGCGCCGTCAGGCCCGGTCGCGCTCCTGCGCCGCCAGCGCTCGGCGCACGCCGTCGCGGTTCTCCACGACCAGCCGGCGCAGGGCCGGGTGGCGGTCGCCGAGCTCGCCAAGCCAGGCATCCGTCCGGGCCAGCAGGTCGACCCCGGTCCCGGCGAGCAGCGTGGGGTACAGACCCACCACGATGTTCTGCGCCATCTCGTTGGTCCGCGAGGTCCAGACCCGCTCCAGCGCCTCGAAGTAGGGCTCGACGAACGGCTCCAGCAGGGCGACGTCGTGCACCCGGTCGAACCCGCCGATCGTCGAGGTCTGCAGGGTGTTGCTCAGGGCGTCGGCGTCCACGACGGCCGCCCACGCGGCGGACTTTGCCTGTGCCGTCGGGATCGCAGCCCGCGCCGCGGTTGCGGCCCGCTCCCCGGAGGCTGTGGCGTCCCGTTCCAGCTCCGCGGCGATCTGGGCCTCGCCGGCACGCCCACCCGCCACCAGCGAGATCAGCAGGTCCCACCTCAGGTCGGTGTCGACGCTCAGCCCGGCAAGGGGTGCGGTCTCCCCGAGGAAGCCCGCGACGGCGTCGAGCTGGGCCGTGGTGGCCGCCCGTGCGGCGTACGCCTTGACCAGCTGCAGCTGCGCGTCGCTGCCCGCCGGGGCGGCCCCGGCCAGCTCCCGGAGCCGGTCCGCCGCCGCTGCCGACGTCGCCGCCCGGTGCTCCGGGGCGAGGTACAGGTCGATCGCGGTCGTGAGCTGGCGCAGCAGCACCAGCACCACCGAGGAGTCCGTCTCGTTGGCGATGTTGCCGAGCACGAGGTCGATGAACCGGCGCGCGGCCCACTCGCCGTCGCGGGTCATGTCCCATGCGGCCCCCCACACCAGCGTGCGCGGCAGGGAGTCGGTGAACGCGTGCAGGTGCTCGGTTGCGACGGTGAGGGAGTCGGCGTCGAGCCGGACCTTGGCGTAGGCGAGGTCGTCGTCGTTGACCAGCACCAGTGACGGGCGGCTCCGGCCGAGCATCTCCGGCACCGAGGTGCGGGGACCGTTGATGTCCAGCTCGGCGCGGACCATCCGGTCGAGCCGCGCCTTGCCGTCCGGCCCGGCGACGACGTCGTACCCGCTGACGGCGAGCCGGTGCGGTCGCTGCACGGGGTGCTCGGCCGGCACCTCCTGCAGCACCTCGAACGCGGTGATGATGTCGTGGGCGTCGGTCTCCATCTGCGGGCGCAGCAGGGTGACGCCGGCGCGCTCCAACCAGAGCGCCGACCAGGCCCGCAGGTCACGCCCGCTGGTCCGTTCGAGCTCGACGAGCAGGTCGCGCAGCTCGGTGTTCCCCCAGGCATGGCGGGCGAAGTAGGCCCGGACGCCGGCGAAGAACTGCTCCTGACCCACCCAGGACACCAGCTGCTTGAGCACCGAGGCGCCCTTGGCATAGGTGATCCCGTCGAAGTTGACCTGGACGTCCTCCAGGTCGCGGATGTCGGCGACGATCGGGTGCGTCGAGGGCAGCTGGTCCTGCTTGTAGGCCCAGGACTTCTCCATCGAGGAGAACGTGGTCCAGGCGCTGGTCCAGCGGGTCGCCTCGGCGGTGGCCAGGGTGGACACGTACTCGGCGAAGGACTCGTTCAGCCACAGGTCGTCCCACCAGCGCATGGTCACCAGGTCGCCGAACCACATGTGCGCCAGCTCGTGCAGGATCGTCGCCGCGCGGCGCTCGACGGTCGCTTCCGCCACCTTGGACCGGAAGACGTAGCTCTCCAGGAACGTCACCGCCCCGGCGTTCTCCATGGCTCCCGCGTTGAACTCGGGCACGAAGACCTGGTCGTACTTGGCGAACGGGTACGCCATCCCGAACAGGTCCTCGTAGAACGCGAAGCCGGCTCGCGTGATGTCGACGATGTTGTCGGCGTCCAGGTGCTCGGCCAGCGAGGCCCGGCACAGCACGCCGAGCGGGATCGTCCGTCCGTCGCTGCTGGTCAGCGCCGACGTCTCGCGGTGGTACGGGCCGGCGATCACGGCTGTCACGTAGCTCGCCAGGCGCGGCGTCGGCTCGAAGGACCACGTTGCGGCGCCGGCGTCCTGCCCGCCGTTGCGGTTGACGCCGCCGGGGACGGCGACCGGGGCGGGCGTGGGGGAGTTGGAGGTCACGGTCCAGTGCGCCGGGGCCGTCACGGTGAAGCGGAAGGCCGCCTTCAGGTCAGGCTGCTCGAACACCGCGAACACGCGTCGGGAGTCGGCGACCTCGAACTGGGAGTACAGGTACACCTCGTCGTCCACCGGGTCGACGAACCTGTGCAGGCCCTCACCGGTGGTCATGTACGCGCAGTCCGCCGCCACGCGCAGCTCGTTGTGCTCCGCGAGGTCGGCAAGCGCGATCCGGGAGTCGGCGACCACACGGGCGACGTCCAGCTCTCGGCCGTTGAGCTCGACGGTGTGCACGCGGGGGGCGATCAGGTCGATGAAGGTGCCCGCACCCGGTGTCGCGTCGAACCGCACCACCGTGCTGGACGCGAACGTGTCCGGTCCGGTCGTCAGGTCGAGCACGACGTCGTAGGACTCGACCTGGACGACGGCGGCGCGGCCGTGCGCCTCGGCGCGCGTGAGGTTCTCTGCGGGCACGGTGGTGCTCCTCGGATGATCAACATGTGGGCGTTCCGGCGATCCTCCCACGTCACGGCTGCCTGGCCGGTCGGGCGGCCCTCCGGGAGCAGCGCCGGCTCGACGGGCGCCGGGGCGTCCCTTGCCGTCGGCGGCCTCGCGTCACCCGTTCCGTCGTGTCATGCTTCCGTCGGTGGTCGGGCGAGGAGGAGAACAGATGGCAGGTCGTGGGGAGCTCCCACAGGCACGCCGTCCGGGTGCACTCGCCGCGTTGGGGCCACGTACGACCACCTTCCTGGTGGTCGACGCGATCCTGCTCCTCACCTTCCTCGTCCTGACGGTGATGCAGGTGTTGAACAACCCGCCGACGCCGAGGGCCGAACCGGCGGCGTCGTCGTCGTCCACGTCCGAGCCGGAGTCGACGCCCGAGCAGACCGCACCGACCATCCCGGCCGACAACCAGACACTGACGGAGTTCGTGCTGCCCAGCGGCAACATCTGGTGCTCGATGACGGAGACGTCCGCAACCTGCGCCATCGGTCAGTTCAGCTATGCCGCCCCGACGCCCACCGCCGCGTGCACCGGAACCGTCGGGTCGGTGTTCTCGGTCACCGCGGCGGAGGGGGCCACCCTGCCCTGCGTCGACGCCGTACCGCCTCGCCCGGAGGGTGCGACCGTGCTCGAGTACGGCCAGGCCTCCACGATCGGCGAGATGACCTGCCTCAGCTCGCGCAACGGCGCCACCTGCCGGCACAACCCGACCGGCGCGGGCTTCTCCGTTGCGAAGGCGGGCTACACGATCCTGTGACCGCCGGCGCAACGCGCCGGAGCTGAGCCGCAGGTCACCAGATCCGCACGCGCTCCCGCGGCGGTAGGTACAGGGCATCGCCCGGCTCGACGTCGAAGGTCTGACGGAACTCGGCCAGGTTGCGCACCACACCGTTGCAGCGGAACTCGTTCGGGGAGTGCGCGTCGGTCGCCAGCCGACGGATGACCTCCTCGTCGCGGCCCTTGGCCTGCCACACCTGCGCCCAGCCAAGGAACAGCCGCTGCGCCCCGGTGAGGCCGTCGATCACCGGCGCCTCGGCCAGCGGTCGCCGCAGGGCGATCCGGTAGGCCCTCAGGGCGATCGACAGACCGCCGAGGTCGCCGATGTTCTCCCCGATCGTCAGGTCGCCGTTGACATGGTGCGAGCCGCCCAGCTGCACCGGAGAGAACGCCGCGTACTGGCTGACCAGGGCGCCGGTCCGCCGTTCGAACTCGTCGCGGTCGGACTCGGTCCACCAGTCCTCGAGGCGGCCGGCGCCGTCGTACTTGGAGCCCTGGTCGTCGAAACCGTGCCCGATCTCGTGTCCGATCACCGCACCGATCCCGCCGTAGTTGACGGCGTCCTCCGCCTCGGGGTCGAAGAACGGCGGCTGCAGGATGGCGGCGGGGAAGACGATCTCGTTCATCCCCGGGTTGTAGTAGGCGTTGACCGTCTGGGGGGTCATGAACCACTCGTCGCGGTCGACCGGCCGGCCGATCTTGCGCAGCTCGCGGTCGTGCTCGTAGGCGTCGGAGCGACGCACGTTGCCGACCAGGTCGTCGGCGTGCACGGCGAGCCCTTGGTAGGACTTCCAGCGCTCCGGGTAGCCGATCTTCGGCCGGAACGCGTCGAGCTTGGCAAGGGCCTTCGCCTTCGTCTGCTCGCCGAGCCAGTCCAGAGCGGTGATCGACTCGCGGTACGCCGCGATCAGTGTGTCGACCAGCTCGACCATCCGGTCCTTGTACGCGGGCGGGAAGTGCCGGGACACGTAGACCTGCCCGACGGCCTCGCCAAGGGCGCCCTCGACGAGCGAGACGCCGCGCTTCCACCTGTCGCGCAGCTCGGTCGCCCCGGTGAGGGTGCGCCCGTAGAAGTCGAAGTTCGCCAGCACGACGGCATCGTGCAGGTACGGTGCGCGGGCGGACACCAGGTGGTACCGCAGCCAGGCCTGCCACTGCTCGACCGGCAGCTCGGCCCAGGCGCGCGCGAAGCCGACTGCGAAGTCCGGCTCGCGGACCACGAGCTGGTCAAGGGCGCCGTCGGGGGTGCCGAGGGCGGTGGCCCAGGCGTGCCAGTCGAACCCCGGTGCGCGTGCTGCCAGCTCGGCGAGGGTCATCGGGTTGTAGGTGAGGTCCGCGTCGCGGTCCCGGACGACGTCCCAGTGGTGGGCGGCCAGACGGGTCTCCAGGTCGACCACGAGGTCCGCCGCGGCGTCGGCGGCAGCCTCGGTGAGCCCGGAGAGGGCGAGCATCCGCGCGACGTGCGGGCGGTACTGCTCGCGCACCGCCGCGTACGTGTCCTCGCGGTAGTACGCCTCGTCCGGCAGCCCAAGGCCTCCCTGGTGCAGGAAGACGACGTACCGCTCGGGGTCCTTCGCGTCGTTGTCCACCCAGAACCCGACGGCGCCCGCGCCGCCGGTGCGCTGCAGCTCACCCAGCACGGTGACGAGCTCCGCCCGGTCGGCGGCGGCGTCGATCCGCTCGAGCTCGGGGCGGATCGGGTCGAGGCCGAGCGCCTCCACCCGTTCGGTGTCCATGAACGAGGCGTAGAGCGCGCCGACCTGGGCAGCCGGCGTGCCGCCGTCCGCGGAAGCGTTCTCACCGAGCTCGGCGATGATGGCCCGGACGTGCTCCTCGGCCCGGTCGTGCAGCAGGCGGAACGCGCCGTCCACGGCGCGGTCGGCGGGGATCTCGTGCTCGGCCAGCCAGCGTCCGTTCACGTGGCGGAACAGATCGTCCTGCGGTCGTACGGCCGGGTCGAGGCTGGACGTGTCGATGCCGCTGCGCAGCCCGGTCCGGGCGGGGGAGGTCGTCATCGGGCCAGGCTACGGGCTCGGTTCAGCCGATCCGCACTCCGGTGACCAGGACCCGGTCCGGACCCAGCCTGCGCTCCGGCCCGAAGACCGCCAGGTGGCCGGTGAGCCGCAGGTCCGTCGACGACGCACCGACCGACAGGGCCGCGCGGTGCGGCGCGACCGTCCAGCGCCGGTCGACGCCGACCCAGGCGAGGCGGTCGGCGTGCACGGTCCAGGTGACGTCGGTCGACTCGCCCGGCTCCAGCGGCACCCGGGCGTAGCCGAGGAGGGCGATCTCCGGTCGGGTGACCGGTGCGACGACGTCGTGCAGGTACAGCTGAGCCACCTCCGCACCAGCGGTGTCGCCGGTGTTGGTCACCCGCACCGTCACCTCGACGGTGCCGTCGGTGGCGATCGTGTCCGCGCTCAGCCGCAGGTCGGTGTGGCTGAAGGAGGTGTAGGTGAGGCCGTGGCCGAACCCGAAGACGGCGGTCGGGTCGAGGTTCGTCACGGTGGCCTTCCCGGCGAGCCGGACGTGCCGGTAGGTCATCGGCTGCATCCCGGCAGACCGGGGGAAGGACAGGGTGCTGCGACCCGACGGGTTGATCCGGCCGCTGAGCACCCCGGCGACGGCGGCGGCGCCGTCCTGCCCGGGGAACCATGCCTGCACGATCGCGGCGCAGGTCGAGACGGCCCAGTCCAGGACGTACGGCCGGCCGCTGACCAGGACGAGGACCACCGGGGTGCCCGTGCCCAGCACGGCCTCGACCAGCGCCCGCTGTTCGCCGGGCAGGTCGAGGGAGTCGACGTCGCAGCCCTCACCGACCGTGCCGCGCCCGAAGAGCCCGGAACGGTCGCCCATCACCAGGACGGCGATGTCGGCGTCCGCGGCGGCGGCAGTGGCCTCCGCGAAGCCGTCGCGCCCGGGTTCCCGGACGTCGCAGCCGACGGCGTGCCGGACCGTCGCGTCGGGCAGCTCGGTCCGCAACGCGTCGAGCACCGTCGGCAGGACCAGGCCCGGCTCGACCTCGGGGTAATGCACCTCGACGTGGTTGGTGAACGAGTAGTCGCCGAGCAGGGCGGCGCCGCTGTCGGCGTTGGGCCCGATCACGGCGATCTGCCGCGGAGCGACCAGGGGCAGCGTGCCGTCGTTGGCGAGCAGGATCACCGACTCCTCGGCGACCCGGCGTGCGAGTGCGGCGTGCGCCGGCGGGTTGAGGTCGATGGGTCCCTGGGGGAGGTCGCCGGGCTCGTCGAGCAGGCCGAGGCCCGCCTTGAGCTGCAGGACCCGGCGCACGGACCGGTCGATCGCGGCCGCGACCTCCGGGGTCACGTCGGTGTCAAGGGTCGGGTAGCAGTCGGCGTTCGGCAGCTCGACGTCGACCCCGGCGAGCAGGGCGCGCTCGGCGGAGGCGCGCTTCCCGTCGCTCACCGCGTGCAGGGTCTGCAGGAAGTTCACGCCGAAGTAGTCGGCGACGACCGTCCCGGAGAACCCCCACTCGTCGCGGAGCAGGTCGGTCAGGATCGCCCGGTCCCCGTGCACCGGCACCTGGTCGATCTCGGAGTAGGACGGCATGACGGCGCGGGCACCGCCCTCGCGCAGCGCGACCTCGAAGGGGTACAGCAGCACCTCGGCGAGCTCTCGTTGCCCCATGTGCACGGGCCCGAGGTTGCGGCCACCCTGGGAGGCGGAATAGCCGACGAAGTGCTTGAGGGTGGCGACGATGCCGCCGCTCTCCAGACCCCTGACGAACGCGGCACCGAGAGTCCCGACCAGGTACGGGTCCTCGCCGAAGCACTCCTCGACACGACCCCACCGAGCGTCCTGGACCACGTCGAGCAGCGGGGCGAGCCCCTGGTGCACCTCGAGCGCGCGCATCGACTCCGCGATGGCGGCACCGACCTGCTCGATCAGCCGGGGGTCCCAGGTGGCGCCGTAGGCCGGCGGGGACGGGAACGTGGTCGCGCCCCAGGTGGCCACGCCGGTCAGGCACTCCTCGTGGGCGATCGCGCCGACGCCGGTCTGCGCGCGCAGGTCCGACTGCATCCGCCGAAGGGCGGCGCGCCCTTCCATCGGGTCGAGCGGCCGGGTGCCGTACAGGCGGGTCAGGTGCCCAAGGCCGCTCGCGGCCAGCGTCTCCCAGTCGGGGCTCGTCGGCATGTTCTCGTTCTGGGCCGGAGCGACAGCACCGGTCGTGGCGTCGATCCCGATCCAGGCGCCAACCAGCTGAGCGAGCTTCTGGCTCGGCGACATCCGGGCGAGCAGAGAGTCCACGCGGGTCTGTGCACTCGTCGTGAGGGCCATCGGCGTTGCCTTCCACCTGCGGCGCGTTGCCGCCATCGTGTGCGAACGGGGCGAACGGGGCGAACGGGGCGAACGGGGCGGACGGGGCGGCCGCGGTGCCTCGGTGCATCGGCGGTACCCCGTGTGCAGCCCCGGAGAGAGCGCTCTCTGGGGTGCCTCACCCAGACGATACGGGACGGCGGGACGTCGCCGCTACGACCAGATTCCGCCGCGCCGGTTCCGAGCCGCCGTTGTTCGGGCCGGCGCGAGAGAGAGCGCCTTCTGCAAGGTGCCCAGATGACCACCTGGGCGCGCCGACATCTGCCACGATGGGCGGGTGCAGCAGGTGCAGACGGCGCGCCGTGGCGCGGTGACGCTCGAGCATGTCGCCGCTGCCGCCGGGGTCTCCCGGGCGACCGCGTCCCGCGTGCTGAACGGCGTTCCGACGGTCCGGTCGGCGTCCGTCGACGCGGTCCGCCGCGCCGTTGCCGAGCTCGGTTACCGGCCCAACCCGGCGGCGCGGTCGCTCGCCCGCGGGCGGCACGACTCGATCGGTCTGGTCCTGACCGAGCGCGACCTCGCGGAGCTGCCGCACTCGTTCTTCGCCCAGCCGCTGCGGGGGGCGACGGCCGCCGTGGCGCGGCACTCGATCCAGCTGGTCCTGCTGCTCGCCGGGCAGCCCGACGACGACGCAGCCCTGCTCCGCTACCTCGACGGCAGCCACGTCGACGGCGCCCTGGTGATCCTCGAGGCGCACAGCACGCACCTGCCTGGGCTGCTCGGGGACACGGCCGTCCCGGTGGTGTACCTGGGCCGGCCGGTCGACTCCGACCCACGCGTGCACTCCTACGTCGACGTCGACAACTACGGCGGAGCCAGGCTGGCCACCGAGGAGCTGGTCGCCGCCGGCCGGCGCATGATCGGGACCATTGCGGGGCCACCGGACATGGGTGTCGCGGTGGACCGCCTTGCGGGCTGGCGTGACGTGCTGGTCGAGCACGGGATGTCGGTGCCGCAGGCGGCCTACGCCGACTTCACCGCCGACGGCGGGGCCAACGCGATGGTCCGCCTGCTCGCCGCCCAGCCGGACCTCGACGGAGTGTTCGTCGCATCCGACCTGATGGCCACCGGGGCGCTGAAGGTGCTCGCCGCCAGCGGGCGCCGAGTCCCCGCCGACGTCTCGGTCGTCGGCTACGACGACTCCATCCTTGCGACGACGGCCAGCCCACCGCTGACGTCTGTCCGGCAGCCGTTGGAGGAGATGGGCCAGCTCATGGTGGATGTCCTGCTCGACCGGATCGCCGACCCGGACGCGCCACCGGTCCAGCGCATCCTGCCGACGCAGCTCACCAGGCGCGAGTCCGTCTGACGGGCGTCGCCCGCTGAGGCAGGATGGGCGCATGCGGATCCACATCGCCGCCGACCACGCGGGTTTCGAGCTCAAGGTGCACCTGATGGAGCACCTCCGGGCGGCGGGGCACGACGTCGTCGACCACGGCGCCCTGGCCTACGAACCCGACGACGACTACCCGGCTCTGTGCATCGCGGCAGGCGAGGCGGTGGTCGCAGAACCAGGCAGCGTCGCACTGGTGATCGGTGGCTCCGGCAACGGTGAGCAGATCGCCGCGAACAAGGTGCGGGGCGTCCGGGCCGCGCTGGCCTGGAACACGGCGACCGCCGTCCTGGCCCGCGCGCACAACGACGCGAACGTGCTGGCCATCGGGGCGCGCCAGCACTCCATCGACGACGCGACGGCCATCGTCGAGGCGTTCCTTGCCGAGCCGTTCAGCGGCGACGCACGCCACCAGCGACGGATCGACCAGGTCGCCGCGTACGAGAACCGGCGCTGAGGCTCACCAGATCCACGAGCAGACCGGCAGCACCGGCCAGCCGAACGCGACGGCGGCCTGCCGCAGAGCGCCGGGTGCGTGCTCGGTGACCAGCCCGGCACCCGCCAGCGCGGCGAGCGAGACGCCGCCGAGGTAGGCCGAGCCCAGCTCGCGCACGTCGATGCTCAGGTCGACGGACGCGTCCGCGCGAGTGACCTTCGCCCCGTCGGCACCTCCGACCAGGCGCCATCGACCGGCGTTGGCCGGCAGGCGCTCGTCCGTGACCTCGAGCACCACGTCCACCGGAGCGGAGTAGCGGCGGGCGGCCAGGGCGGTCGGGACGTCCAGCAGACGGATCCACAGGTTGTCCGAGATCCGCGGCTGCGCGGCGCGCGGGTCCACCAGCAGGAACCACAGCGGGTCGTCAAGGGCCAGCAGCCAGGTCTCGACGGTCGCCATCAGGTCCAGGTCCAGCAGCACGCCCCACAGCGCCCTTGCGGTCGCGGCGTCCTGCGCGACGGCCTCCCGGACGTTGACGATGCCGCGCGGTCCGGCGTCCTGCCAGGAGCTCTTGCGCCGGAACAGGGCGTAGCCGAGCGCGGTCTCGTCCGCGGCGGACACAACGGCGATCCGCATCGACTCCGCACCGTCCCGCCAGTACTCCGGGTCGGACACGTAGGCGGCGAGCTGCTCGGGGGTGTGCCGGGTGACCCAGCCAGGCCGATCCACCCGTCCGTGCACCGCCTGCATGAGGGGTCCGTGTCGGTCGGGGTCGAGGCGCTCGAGCCGCACCCGGAGCCCGTCGGCGCCGGGGACGTCCCGCAGCGCGGCGCCGCGGGGGATCTTCATCCGCAGGTCGCTGGCGGCCAGCCCGTAGCCGAACCGTCCGTAGATCGCGGGCTCGGCGGCGAACAGGGCGGACACCGCCTCGCCGCGGTCAAGGCTCCGCGTGAAGTGGTCGTCGATCATCGAGCTGAGCAGTCCCCTGCGACGGTGCGCGGGGTGCACGCCGACCCAGGTCAGCCCGGACACCGCGGTGCGCGCGCCCGGCACCGGGAACTGCTGGTACGGGTAGGAGCCGTGAACGGCGACCAGCTCGCCTTCGTCGGTCTCGACGCCGCGGGCACGGTCCCAGGTCAACGACATGGGCAGGGCCTCGAGCTGGTCGTCGGTCACCGTCGACGGGAACGCCCAGGTGTCAAGGACGAGCAGGTCGCGGTGGCGGGACTGGGGCACCTCAACGGTGCGGTAGCCGGCAGGAAGGGGGGTCATGGTGCCCATCGTGCCGGGCCGGCGGCGTGGATGGGTACGGGATTTCGCGCGTACCGGCGGGGCGCACCGATGGTGGATCTGGACGGTGGTGCGGTGGACCGCAGTCGTTGCGGTCCGGTTGCCGCAGCTGAGCCGCCCGATCATCTCCTCGCACCGGCCTGCGCGGGATAGCCTCGCCCGGTGACCACCACGGCCTCACGCGCGTCGACATCGCGTCGACGTCGGACGATGTTCGCGCGCGGGCTGCGCTGGACCGACGTCGTGCGTCGCCGCAGGCTGATGGCGCGTCAGGTCAGCGCGACCGCGATCCTGGTGTCGCTGTCGGTGCTGGTCGCTCTGGGCATGACGGCCCAGCCGCACTGGGTGACCCCGGGCACCACCTTGTTCATCGTGCTGCTCGGCGTCTTCGGGCTGAAGCTGCCGGGGATGATCGTGCTCAGCATGGCCCTGCTGGCCCAGGTGATCGGCCTCGAGGCGAGCGGGCTCGCCGAGTTCGAGCCGGGCGCTCTGCTGGTGCTCGCGGTGGGCATCCTCGCGGCCCTGCTCTTCGTCCGGAGCCGGGACCGGCTGGGTCTGCAGGGTGCCGCCAGCGACCTGATGCTGGTCGACCTGCGCGACCGGCTCGTCGCGCACGGCCGCATCCCGGCGTTGCCCCCGCCCTGGCGGGTCGACAGCGTGGTGCGGTCCGCCTACGCGGAGGCCTTCTCCGGTGACTTCGTTGTCGCCTCGCGCAGCGGTTGCGGCACGCTGCTGGAGATCGTGCTGGTCGATGTCTCCGGCAAGGGCCAGGACGCCGGCGTGCGCGCGCTGCTGCTGTCCGGGGCGTTCGGTGGGTTGCTCGGCACCATGGAGGCAGAGCGGTTCCTGCCCGCCGCGAACGCGTACCTGCTCGCCCAGGACTGGCCGGAGGGCTTCGCCACGGCTGTGCACGTTGCGGTCCGGCTGGACACCGGGGTCTTCAGGGTGTCAACGGCGGGCCATCCGCCGGCCGTGCACATGCACGCCGGGTCGGGGCTCATCGAGCCCCTCGACACCACGGGCGGGCCGGCACTGGGGATCGTCGAGGCGCCGACGTTCGCCGTTCACGAGGGCGTGCTGGAGCCGGGCGATACCTTGATGCTCTATACGGACGGCCTGGTGGAGACCCCGGGCACCGACGTCGAGCTCGGCATCGACCGGCTGATGGGCGAGGCGGAGCGGTACGTCGCCACCCGCAGCGGCGGGGCCGACGCGGTGATCGCCGGGGTTCGAGCCGGGGACCACGACGATCGCGCGCTCCTGCTGCTCTGCCGCGAGTGATGGACGACGACTACCTCGAAGCGGTGCTCGACCTCGTGGCGGACGTGCCGCCTGGGCGCGTGATGACCTACGGCAGCATCGCCGAGGTGCTGCGCGACCGGCTCGGTCGGGGTGGTGCCCGACAGGTCGGCCAGGTGATGGCGTTCGCCGGCGGCGGGGTGCCCTGGTGGCGGGTGGTGAACGCAGCGGGGCAGCCGCCGGCACGGCTGCGTGCCACGGCCCTCGCCCGGCTCCGCGAGGAGGGCTGCCCGCTGACCGACGACGAGCAGTCCGACGACGTCGACGCGCGTGTGGTCGTCCGACGCGCGGTGTGGTGGCCGGAGGCCTGAGCAGGCCGGGTCAGCGCAGGGAACGGCGTGAGCTGATCACCCCGGTATTGAAGCCGGCCAGGTGCAGCCCGCCGCTGAACCTGGCGTGCTCGATCTTCACGCACCTGTCCATCACGACCTCCAGGCCGGCAGCCGCATCGAGCCGGGCGACCTCCTCGTGCCAGGAGCCGAGCTGCAGCCAGAGCGTCCGGCCCCCGACGGCGAGCGTCTCCTCGAGCACCGTCGGCAACTCGTCGTGCCGCCGTACTGCGCCGCCGAGGCGACAACGTGGTCGCCCGCGCCGACCAGGGCGGCGAACGTGATGAACTCCGCGGCCATCCCCGACGCCGTCGCGACCGCCCCGATGCCGCCCTCCAGCGAGGCGATCCGCTCCTCGAGCGCTGCCACTGTCGGGTTGCCGATGCGGGAGTAGATGTTCCCGTACTTCTGCAGCGCGAAGAGGCTCGCGGCGTCGGCGGTGTCGGTGAAGACGAAGCTGGTCGTCTGGTAGATCGGGACGGCCCGGGCGCCCGTGGTGGCGTCGGGGGCGCCCCCGGCGTGCAGGGCGCGGGTCCGGAAGCCCCATTGCCGATCGGTCACGTGACGACCTCCTCGGTCGTGTCCAGTTCGGCACGGCGAGCACCGCCTGGCTGCGGGTGAACCGCGGTTGTGTCCGGGGCAGCTCAGATGTAGATCGCGGGGTCCACCGCCAGGTAGGCCTCGCGCGAGCCGGGGCCGGGCCGGATCACCGCGGGCACGCCCACCGCGACGGCGCCGGCCGGCACGTCCTTGACCACCACCGCGTTCGCGCCGATCCGGGCACCGTCGCCGATCCACACCGGGCCGAGCACCTTTGCGCCCGCGCCGACCACCACGTTGTCGCCGAGGGTCGGGTGGCGCTTGCCGTGCCTCATCGACGTCCCACCGAGCGTGGATCCGTGGAAGAGCACGACGTCGTCGCCGACCACGGCGGTCTCGCCGACCACGACGCCCATCCCGTGGTCGATGAACAGCCGGCGACCGATCTGGGCCCCCGGATGGATCTCGACCCCGGTGGCGAAGCGGGTCAGCTGGGAGAGCAGGCGGGCCGGCAGCCGGAGCCCCGGCTCACGCCACATCCGGTGCGCGATCCGGTGGGACCACACGGCGTGCACGCCCGGGTACCCGAGCGCGACCTCGAGCGCCGAGCGCGCAGCGGGGTCGCGGGTGCGGGCCGCCTCGAGGTCCTCCCGGAGCACGGCGAGGAAGCGTTGCAGGCGTCTCATGGCTCAGTCCATCAGGTCGGCGTAGAGGACCGAGGACAGGTAGCGCTCGCCGAACGACGGCACGATGACCACGATCAGCTTCCCGGCGTTCTCCGGCCGATGCGCCACCTGCACGGCCGCATGGATCGCGGCACCCGAGGAGATGCCGACCAGCAGGCCCTCACGCTTGGCGGTGTCCCGGGCCACCCGGATGGCGGTGTCGGCGTCGACGTCGATGATCTCGTCGTAGACCGTCGTGTCAAGGATCTCGGGGACGAAGTTCGCCCCGAGGCCCTGGATCTTGTGCGGGCCCGGCTGGCCACCGTTCAGGATCGGGGACTCGGCGGGCTCGACGCCGATGATCTGCACCCCCGGCTTGCGCTTCTTCAGTACCTGCCCGACGCCGGTGATGGTCCCGCCGGTGCCGATGCCGGCGACGAAGATGTCCACCTGACCGTCGGTGTCCGCCCAGATCTCCTCGGCTGTGGTCGCACGGTGGATGGCGGGGTTGGCCTCGTTGGCGAACTGACGCGCGAGGACCGCCCCCGGGCGCTCCGCCGCGATCTGCTCGGCGCGGTCCACGGCGCCCTTCATCCCCTCGGAGCCCGGGGTGAGGATGAGCTCGGCACCGAAGGCCCGCAGCAGCGCCCGACGCTCCTTCGACATCGTCTCCGGCATGGTGAGCACGACGTCGTAGCCGCGTGCCGCGCCGACCATGGCCAGCGCGATCCCGGTGTTCCCGGAGGTCGCCTCGACGATCGTTCCGCCCGGTGGCAGCTCACCGGAGGCCTCGGCGGCGTCGACGATGGACACCCCGATCCGGTCCTTGACCGAGCTGGCCGGGTTGTAGAACTCGAGCTTGGCGGCGACCGTCGCCCCGGCACCTTCGGTCACGCGGTTCAGGCGGACCAAGGGCGTGTTGCCGACCAGGGCGGTGACGTCGTCGTAGATGCGGGTCATGATTCCTCGTCTCGGTCTGAAGGGGATCGCCGCTGGCGCCAACCGTGCATGGGGCATCGGCATTCCCCGGTGGGGAAGCCTCGGTGGCGGGGCGGGGAGCGCTGGCGGGAGCGGCAGGGGCGGCCGACGACGGCTGCGGGGGAGCCAGCGCTCTACAGACAGTGGCAGGTACGGCAGGCGGAGATGGCGGTGGCGGTCACGCGCATCTCCTCCCTTGTCGTCCGACGCCGCTGACGGTAGCCGCACCGCACGGGAGATGCAACGGTGCGCCCACGCCAGGCACGCCAGGCACGGCTGGGCAGACGCGGCTGCCCCGTGCCGAACCGGTCCCTACGGTGCGGGCGCTCCCTCGACGGCAGCCAGCCACGCCTGTGCCAGGAGGCCGTGCCCCGCGGTGGTCGGGTGCACACCGTCGGCGCACCACTGCTGTGCCGTGGTCCTGGCGGCGGCGGCGCGGAAGACGTCGGCGGCCGGCACCAGCACCGCCTCGTACTCGGCTGCCAGGCGTTGCACGACGGCGATCCGGGGCGCCAGATCGTCCCACCACAGCTCCTGGTCCCGACTGACCGGGGCCAGGAACGGTTCGATCAGCACGAACCGTCGCACGCCGCGGGCGACGGCGGCGTCGAGCACGGCCCGGTAGTTCTGCTCGTACGTCTGCGCGCTCGTGCTGGCGCCCTCGTCGTAGCGGCGCCAGGTGTCGTTGATCCCGACCAGTACCGAGATCACGGTCGGCTCGAGGGACAGCACGTCATCCGCCCAACGAGCGCGGAGCAGGTCCGAGGTGTCGCCACCGACGCCGCGGTTGGCGAACGTCAGGCCGAGCTCGGGGTGCCGTGCGCCCAGCAGCGCGGCGACGATGCCGGCGTAGCCGTGCCCCAGGCTGTCCGGGTCGGCCCGGTCACGGCCCCAGTCGGTGACGGAGTCCCCGGTGAGCACGACGCGGTCGCCCGGGCGCAGCAGGGCCCGGCGCTGGATCTCGGCCTCGTTCACGATCATCGATGCTAGGGCCCGATGGTGTCCCGATCGGCATGTCGGGGGAGCCGGCCGGTCGGACCAACGTGCGCGCCCCGGATGCATCTGGAGCGGGCGACGGGAATCGAACCCGCATGACCAGCTTGGAAGGCTGGAGCTCTACCATTGAGCTACGCCCGCAACGTCCCGCAGGACGGCGGACCAAGGGTAACGGCTCCCGGGCGCCGATCGCTGCCCGGCACCCGGCTGCGTGGTCCTGGCGGCACCCTCGTCCGCGAGCCGCACTAGGCTTCGCGGTGTCACGGGATGTGGCGCAGTTTGGTAGCGCGTCCGCTTTGGGAGCGGAAGGTCGTGGGTTCGAATCCCGCCATCCCGACCGAGGATCCGACCGGTGAGGCCTTGGCTGCCGGGGGCGGCTGCGCTCGCAGTCGCGCGGGTGCCGCGGGTAGGTGCCGTAGGATCATGGGGCCGCGCGCCCGTCCCGGTGCGCCGATCGAGGGCGCAACGCCCGTCGTCGTCCACCTGCCCCGCCCGAGGGAGACCACTGCTGTGAAGAGTGCCGTCGAGACCCTGGATGCCACAACGGTCAAGCTGACCGTCGAGGTGTCCCACGACGAGCTGAAGCCGAGCATCGACCACGCCTACGAGCACGTCGGTTCGCAGGTTGCGATCCCCGGCTTCCGCAAGGGCAAGGTCCCACCGCGAATCCTCGACCAGCGGGTCGGTCGCGCGACGATCATCGAGCACGCGGTGAACGACGGGCTGCCGACGTTCTACCGCCAGGCGATCACTGAGGCGAACCTGCGCCCGCTCGGCCAGCCGGAGATCGAGGTCACGGCAGTGCCGGCACTGACCGAGGCCGACGGTGGGCTCAGCTTCACCGCACAGGTCGAGGTCCGCCCCGAGCTGGACCTGCCCGACCTGGCCGGCCTCACCGTCATCGTCGACGACGTCACGGTGGCGGAGGAGGACGTCGACGCCCGGCTCGACGCACTTCGGGAGCGGTTCGGCTCCCTCGTCGGGGTCGACCGCCCGGCAGCCGACGGTGACTACGTCGTCGTCGACCTGCGCGCGGTGATCGGCGACGAGGAGATCGACTCGGTGAGCGGGATCTCCTACCAGATCGGCTCCGGGAACCTGCTCGAGGGCCTCGACGAGGCGTTGAGCGGGCTCTCCGCCGGCGAGACCACCACCTTCCATGCGCCGCTGGCCGGTGGCGAGCACGCGGGCAAGACCGCCCAGGTGACGGTGACCGCGACGTCGGTCAAGGAACGCGACCTGCCGGCCGCCGACGACGAGTTCGCCGAGCTGGCCAGCGAGTTCGACACCCTCGCCGAGCTGCGCGCCGACCTGCGCGAGCAGGTCGGCCGGATCAAGGCGCAGAGCCGCGCCGTGCAGGCGAGGGACCGGCTGCTCGAGCAGCTGCGCGCGAGCGCCGAGGTCCCCCTGCCGGCCGGCGTGGTCGAGGACGAGATCCACCGGCACCTGGAGTCCGAGGGCCGGCTGGAGGACGAGGCGCACCGGGCAGAGGTCGAGGCCGAGACCCGGGCCTCGCTCGCCGAGCGGATCCTGCTGGACACCCTCGCCGAGCGACTCGCTGTCAAGGTCAGCCAGGAAGAGCTGCTGGAGTACCTGGTCAACGCCTCGACCCAGTACGGGATGGACCCCAACGCCTTCATCGAGTCGGTCGACCAGCAGGGGCAGATCCCGGCGATGGTGGCCGAGGTCGGTCGGTCGAAGGCAACGGCCGTCGCGTTGCGGCGGGTGCGCGTGGTCGACCCGGCCGGCGACGTCGTCGACCTGTCCGAGTTCATCGGCAAGGAAGGCGAGGCCGACGCCGCGACGTCCGTCCCGGCTCCCCAAGACCTGGCCGAGCCGGACGACGCCGCGGACGAGCAGGCCTGAGCTGGCGCGGCAGCCCGGCCGCACCGGGCCGGCCCGACCGGCCCTGACGGCAGCGGGACCACGCACTGCGCCGTCAGCGAAAACCCGTCCCGGCGGGACGTCGTGGCTCGACGTGCCGCGTTAGGGTCACAGCGGATGTCGAGGCGCCGGCGGTGACCGGAGTCCGGGAGCAGCACAGAGGACGCGAACGAGGGAGAGCCGTGAACCAGACCATCCAGGGCGAGCTCAGGCGGGAAGCGCGCGGTGACGGTCCGAGCCTTGGCCTGAACGACCACATCTACAACCGGCTGCTGCGCGAGCGGATCATCTGGCTGGGCACCGAGGTGCGGGACGAGAACGCCAACGCGATCTGCGCGCAGATGATGCTGCTGGCCGCCGAGGACCCGGACAAGGACATCTACCTGTACATCAACTCCCCGGGCGGCTCGATCACCGCGGGCATGGCGATCTACGACACGATGCAGTACATCCAGCCCGACGTCGCGACGGTGGCGGTCGGCGTGGCCGCGTCGATGGGGCAGTTCCTGCTCTCCTCAGGTGCCCAGGGCAAGCGCTACGCCACCCCGCACGCGCGGGTGATGATGCATCAGCCGTCCGGCGGCATCGGCGGCACCGCCACCGACGTCCGGATCAACGCCCAGCTCATCCTGCACATGAAGAAGGTGCTCGCCGAGCTGACCGCCGAGCAGACCGGCAAGTCCCTTGAGCAGGTCACCGCCGACTCCGACCGCGACCGCTGGTTCACGGCCGAGGAGGCGATGGAGTACGGCTTCGTCGACAAGGTCGTCACCCACGCCGTTGCGGTCGCCGGCGGCGGCGGGACGGCCTGAGCGCAACCCGCGCCAACAGACCCTGAGCATCGAAGGAGCACCCGTGAGCACCGAGTACCAGTTCATCTCCCGAGCGGCGGCCCTCGCCGGTCCGGGCGGCACCGCACTGCCCTACGGCCCGCCGTCGTCGCGGTACGTGCTGCCCCAGTTCGAGGAGCGCACGGCCTACGGCTTCAAGCGGCAGGACCCCTACACCAAGCTGTTCGAGGACCGGATCATCTTCCTTGGCGTCCAGGTCGACGACGCCTCGGCCGACGACGTGATGGCTCAGCTGCTGGTCCTGGAGAGCCAGGACCCGGACCGGGACATCACCCTGTACATCAACTCCCCGGGTGGCTCGTTCACCGCGCTGACCGCGATCTACGACACGATGCAGTACATCAAGCCGCAGATCCAGACCGTCTGCCTTGGCCAGGCGGCCTCCGCCGCCGCCGTGCTCCTGGCCGCCGGCGCGCCCGGCAAGCGCCTGGCCCTGCCCAACGTCCGCGTCCTGATCCATCAGCCGGCCATCGAGGGCGGCGGCTACGCCCAGGCATCGGACATCGAGATCCATGCCGCCGAGCTGATCCGGATGCGCGAGTGGCTCGAGGCGACGATCGCCTTCCACACCGGGCAGACCGAGGCGCAGGTCCGCGCGGACATCGAGCGGGACAAGATCCTCACGGCGATCCAGGCCAAGGAGTACGGCCTGGTCGACCAGGTGCTGGCCAGCCGCAAGGGCGTCGTCGTCCCCGTCGTCATCCCCACCGCCTGAACGGGCGCCCACACCGGGTGAAAGGACACGCCGGTGGGCCCTTCTGCGGCTGACATGGGGGCCTTCGTGGTGTGCAATGGTCGTAACAGGGGACCCGGGCACCCGCGCCCCAGGAAGGAGCTACGCAGTGGCACGCATCGGTGACGGCGCTGACCTGCTCAAGTGCTCCTTCTGCGGGAAGAGCCAGAAGCAGGTCAAGAAGCTGATCGCAGGGCCGGGCGTCTACATCTGCGACGAGTGCATCGACCTGTGCAACGAGATCCTCGAGGAGGAGCTGGCCGAGGCCGCCGAGGTCGGCATGGTCCAGCTGCCAAAGCCCCGGGAGATCTTCGAGTTCCTCGAGCAGTACGTGATCGGACAGGAGCCCGCCAAGCGGTCGCTCGCCGTCGCGGTCTACAACCACTACAAGCGGATCCAGGCCGGCGAGGGGCTGCGTCCCGACGTGGACGACGTCGAGCTGTCGAAGTCCAACATCCTGCTCATCGGACCCACCGGCTGCGGCAAGACCTACCTCGCCCAGACCCTCGCGAAGATGCTGAACGTGCCGTTCGCACTCGCCGACGCCACCGCCCTGACGGAGGCCGGCTACGTGGGCGAGGACGTCGAGAACATCCTGCTCAAGCTCATCCAGGCCGCCGACTACGACGTCAAGAAGGCCGAGACGGGCATCATCTACATCGACGAGATCGACAAGATCGCCCGCAAGGCCGAGAACCCGTCGATCACCCGCGACGTCTCCGGTGAGGGCGTCCAGCAGGCCCTGCTGAAGATCCTCGAAGGTACGACGGCGTCCGTGCCGCCGCAGGGTGGCCGCAAGCACCCGCACCAGGAGTTCATCCAGATCGACACCACGAACGTGCTGTTCATCGTCGCTGGAGCCTTCGCGGGCCTCGAGGACATCATCACCTCGCGTTCGGGCCGGCACGGCATCGGCTTCGGCGCCCCGCTGCACTCCCCGGACGACACCGACGTCTTCGGTGACGTGATGCCGGAGGACCTGCTCAAGTACGGTCTGATCCCGGAGTTCATCGGTCGGGTGCCGGTCATCACGACGGTGTCCCCGCTGGACCAGAACGCCCTGGTCCGGATCCTCACCGAACCCCGCAACGCGCTGATCAAGCAGTACGAGCGGATGTTCCAGATCGACGGGGTGGAGCTGGAGTTCACCGAGGGAGCCGTGTCCGCGGTCGCCGACCAGGCATTGCTGCGCGGGACCGGTGCCCGGGGCCTGCGCGCGATCCTCGAAGAGGTGCTGCAGCAGGTGATGTTCGACGTGCCGAGCCGGGACGACGTCGCCCGCGTGGTGATCACGCGCGAGGCGGTCCTGGAGAACGTGAACCCGACGATCGTGCCGCGCGAGGCGGCTGCGCCCGCCAAGCGCACCCCACGGGAGAAGTCCGCCTGAGTTCAGCCTCCCGAGGGGTGGCGCGCGGCGCCTGACTGAACAAGGGTGGACAGGGACAGGGGCCGGCTCCGGTCGGCCTGGCCGAAGGATCCCGAGGTGCTCGATGAAGCTCGACCCGCTCAAGCCGCTGCTCGACCATGACGGCCCCCTGACGACGGTGTGCCTGGACGTCACCAGGGCCGAGGAGGCCGGGGATCGCGAGCTGCGCAGCAGGTGGAACGGGCTGCGCAAGCGACTGGAGGCGGCCGGAGCACCGTCGGAGACGATCGACGCCCTCGCGGAAGTGGTGCTGCGCACGACCCACGTGCCCGGGCCGCACGGCCGGTTCGTCGTCGCGTCGGGCGCCCGGATCCTGTACGACCGCGTGCTGTCCGGCCCCCCCACCCACGAGGAGGCCTTCCACGACGGCGTCCCGGCGCTGATGCCCGCCGCGCAGGCCGAGGAGGACGCGGTCAGGTACCTGCTGGTCGAGGTCGACCGGTCCGGCGCCGACCTGACCTGGTCCGGCACGGACACCCCGGCGCCCGAGCCGGACGCGGGCCATGTCGAGGGTGGTCACGACGTGCTGCACAAGGTGCGCGCGGGCGGGTGGTCCCACCGACGGATGCAGTCCCGGGTGGAGGACTCCTGGGAGCGCAACGCCGAAGCGGTCGCCGCCGAGCTGGACCGTGCGGTGGTCGACCACCGTCCGGAGCTCGTCCTGATCACCGGGGACGTCCGGGCCGTCGCGCTGATCCGGGAGGAGCTCGGCCGGCCGACCGCCGACCTGCTGGTGGAGGTCCCGGGCGGTTCCCGTGCGGACGGGGTCAAGGAGGACGTCTTCGGCGGGAACGTGCACCAGGTGCTCGAGGCCCATCGGGCCCGGCGCCGGGCGAAGATCACCGACCGGATGCGCGAGGCACTGGGCCGTGGTGAGGGCGCGGTGACCACTCTCGCGGACGTCGTGGAGGTGCTGCGGCGCGGTCAGGTGGCCGAGCTGCTGTTCACGGAGGACGCGGCGGGGCGACCGGCTGCCCTGGACGAGCGTCAGGTCTGGACCGGCGCGGGGCCGCTGGACATCGCCCTTCGCCGAAGTGAGCTGGCTGCCCTTGGCGTGCCTTCCGGCGAGGCGCGCCAGATGCGTGCCGACATCGCGGTGCTCCGCGCCGCGACCGCCCAGGACGCCGGCTTCACGTTCGCACTGGAGGGCAGCGTCGACCTGGTGGACGGCGTCGGCGCCCTTCTGCGGTGGAGCGACCAGGCGACGCCGCACGAGGCGGCCCCCAGCTACACCAAGGACCGCAAGCGGCTGGGCCACAGCTCCGGCAGGCGCTGAGCGGCGCGCTGAAGGAGGTTCCCCGCTCGCCGTGCGCCGCCGTCACGGCTCGTACAGAGCCTCCACCTGCTCGGCGAAGTCCCGCAGGACCGCCGCCCGCTTCACCTTCAGCGAGGGCGTGAGGTAGCCGTTCTCGACCGTGAAGTCCTTGTTCAGCACACTGAACTTGCGGATGGACTCGGCGCGCGAGACCGCTTCGTTGGCCCGCTCGACGGCGCGGTCGAGCGCCGCGAGCACCGCGTGGCTCTTGGTCGCACTGGTGACGTCCATCGCGGGCAGGCCGTGGCCGGCGAGCCAGCCGGGCAGCATCTCCGGGTCAAGGGTGACCAGCGCCCCGATGAAGGGCTTCGCGTCACCCACCACTACCACCTGGCTGACCAGGGGGTGGCCGCGCAGGCGGTCCTCGAGCACGGCGGGGGCGACGTTCTTGCCGCTCGCGGTGACGATGATCTCCTTCTTGCGGCCGGTGATCGTCAAGAAGCCGTCGGAGTCCAGGCTGCCGAGGTCGCCGGTCCGGAACCAGCCGTCCTCGAAGGTCTCGGCGGTCGCCGCCGGGTTGTTGTGGTAGCCACGGAACACGTGATCGCCCTTGACCTGGATCTCGCCGTCGTCGGCGATCCGGATCGAGGTGCCCGGCATCGGGGGTCCGACGGTGCCGATCCTGAACGACTCGGCCCGGCCGACCGCCGTCGGTGCCGTGGTCTCGGTCAGGCCGTAGCCCTCCAGCACCCGAAGCCCGAGACCGCGGTAGAAGTGCCCGAGGCGCTCACCGAGCGGCGCGCCACCGGAGATCGCGTACTTCGCCTGGCCGCCGAGGGCGTTGCGCAGCTTGTGCAGCACCAGGCGGTCGGCGAGGGCGTGCTGGGCCTTGAGCGCGGCATTGGGGCCCTCCGTGCTGTCCAGGGCTCGGGAGTAGACGATGGACGTCTTGGCTGCCCACCGGAACAGCTTGAGCTTGCTTCCGCCGCCGGCCTTCTGCTCGGAGGAGTTGTAGACCTTCTCGAAGACCCGCGGGACGGAGAGGATGAACGTCGGCTTGAAGGTGCCGAGGTCCGCGAGCAGGTTCTTGGTGTCCGGCGTGTGCCCGATGACAGCGCCGGTGGCCACGCAGAGCACCTCGATGAACCGCGCGAACACGTGCGCCAGCGGCATGAAGAGCAGGGTGCGTGACCCTGGGGCGGCGCAGACGTCGTACAGGCCCCGCTGGCCCTCGAGGCTGAGCATCACGAAGTTGCGGTGGCTGAGCTCGGCGCCCTTTGGGCGGCCGGTCGTGCCGGAGGTGTAGATGATCGTTGCCAGGTCGTCGGGGCTGGCAAGAGCGCTCCGGCGCTCGATCTCGGCGTCGCCGACGCCTCGGCCCTCCTGGGTGAGCTCATGGATGGCTCCGTCGTCGATCAGCAGCACCCGGCCGAGGTCGGGGAGCTGGTCGCGCACGGACTCGGTCAGGGTGGCGTGCGCCTGGGACTCGACGATTGCGAGGCGCACCCCGGCGTCGGCCAGGATCCACTGCACCTGGTCGGCCGACGAGGTCTCGTAGACCGGGACGGGGACCGCGCCGGCCGCCCAGATCGCGAAGTCGAGCAGGGTCCACTCGTAGCGCGTGCGGCTCATGATCGAGACTCGGTCACCGGGCTCGATCCCGGACGCGACCAGACCCTTGGCGACCGTGGTGACGTTGTCGGCGAAGGTCTGGATGCTCATCGGCGTCCAGGTGCCGCCGAGGCCGGCCTTGAGCTCCAGGAAGGTTCCGGCGGGCTCACGTGCCACCCGATCGGCCAGGAGCCGGGGGATGGACACCACGGATTCCGGGGTGATCAGGCTCGGGCTGGTCATCTCGCGCACGGCGTCTCCAGTGACGTCAGAAGGCGGCCGGGGGAGCAGGCCGTCCCGGTGACGATATCGCGGGGACGGGAGTGCGGGACCGGTCCGACGCCGGGCTTCGGCCCGGCCGCGCGGCCGGGGTCAGGTCGGGTCGATGTGCGTGGGGTCCAGCACCCGGCGCAGGAACGCCTGGGTGCGCTCCTCGCGCGGGGCGCCGAGCACCTGGTCCGGGGGACCTTCCTCGAGCACCACGCCGTCGTCCAGGAAGATCACCCGGTCGCCCACCTCCCGGGCGAAGATCATCTCGTGCGTGACCACGAGCATCGTCATGCCCTCCTCGGCGAGCGTCCGCATCACCGCGAGCACCTCACCGACCAGCTCCGGGTCAAGCGCGGAGGTCGGCTCGTCGAAGAGCATCAGTGCCGGGTCCATGCTCAGCGCCCGGGCGATCGCCACGCGCTGCTGCTGGCCGCCGGACAGCTGGCCCGGCGCCGAGTTGGCCCGGTCGGCCAGGCCGACGTGCTCGAGGTTCTTCATCGCGACGGCTTCGGCCTCGGCCTTCGACCTGTGCAGCACCTGGCGCTGGGCGAGCGTGCAGTTCTCCAGCACGCTGCGGTGCGGGAACAGGTTGAACTGCTGGAACACCATCCCGACGTGGGTGCGGACCCGGTCGATGTCCACGTCCGGGTCGGTCACCTCGGTGCCGAGCACGTGGATGGTGCCGGCCGTCGGCTGCTCGAGCAGGTTGATGCAGCGCAGCAGGGTGGACTTGCCCGAGCCGGAGGCGCCGATGATGCAGACCACCTCGCCCTGGCGCACGGTCAGGTCGATACCGCGCAGCACCTCGCGCTCGCCGAACGACTTGTGCAGCCCGGCGATCTCGACGACGGGGCCTGGAGTGCTGGTGCTCATACGTGTCCCTTGTAGCCGGTCGTGCGCTCGAGCCAGCGGGTCAGCGAGCTGAGCGGGATGGTGATCAGTAGGTACATGACACCGACAGCGAGAATCGAGGTCAGACCGCCTCCTGCCTGGCTCAGCGCCCCCCTGCCAAGCCTCGTCAGCTCGAAGGTGTCAGGCGTGAGGCCGAGGACGAAGACCAGCGAGCTGTCCTTGAGCAGCAGCACTGCTTCGTTGGTCAATGGCGGCAGCACGATCCGGAACGCCTGCGGGACGACGACTCGCGCGAGCGTGGCCGTTGCGGACATGCCCAGCGAGCGAGCGGCCTCGACCTGGCCCTTGGGGACCGCTTGGATTCCGGCGCGGAGGGTCTCGGCGATGTACGCGGCGGAGACCACGCCGAGGGCTATCGCGATCTGCAGGATGATGGAGTCGAACCTGATGTCGAAGGCGGCGGGCACGCCGTACCCGAACGCGATGACGACCAGAAGGGCCGGAATCCCGCGGAAGAACTCGATGTAGCCGGTGGCAATGACCCGGTACACCCGCACCGTCGACAGCTTCATCAGCGCGAGGACAAGACCGAGTGCCAGTCCGACCGCGAAGGCGGCCGCCGTGTAGACGACCGTGTTCCCAGCGGCATGGATAAGGCGGGGAGCGATCGCCTCGATCGCCACCGGGTTGAAGAACGCCGAGCCGACCCGCTCCCAGTCGGCGGTCATGGCCAGCGCCACCGCGATGAGGATCAGGATGGCGTACTGCACCCGCCGGGAGAGCCGGGCTCGTCGGCGCGGGCTCATCCGCGCCCGGCCCGCCAGGGCGGACCGGGCGTCGGAAGGAGCGGTGGTCATCAGTCCGAGGTCGGCTCGGTGCCGATGTACTTGACGTAGATGTCGTCGTACGTGCCGTCGGACAGGATCCGAGCCAGGGTGTCATTGACGGCCGCGAGCAGGGCGGTGTTCCCGGTCTTGACGCCGAGCCCGTACTGCTCGCCGGTCGGGAAGGTGGCGCCGACCTCGAACTCATCGCCGGCGAACGGGCCGAGGACGGCGATGTCGTTGATCACCGCGTCGACCTGCCCGGAACGCAGCGCCTCGATCTGCAGGCCGAGGTCCTCGAACTCGAGGGTCTTCAGGCCCTGCTCCGTGGCGTAGTCCGCGCCGGTGGTGGCCTGTTGGACGCCGACGGTGAGGCCTGCGAGGTCCTCCACGGACGCGAGGCTCGAGCCGGCAGGCACGAGAAGGCCCTGGTCGGCGTCGAAGTAGGGCTCGGAGAAGTCCATCTTCGACTCGCGGACATCGTTGATTGAGATGCCGGAGGCGACGATGTCGCAGTTGCTCGAGTTGAGGTCCTCGCCGGACTGGATGCCCTCGAACAGGGTGACCTTGATCGCCATCTCGACGCCGAGGTCCTTCGCGACCTCGTTCACGATGTCCATGTCGAGGCCGACGACCTCGCCGTCCTTCTCGAACTCGAACGGCTCGTACGGCGGGTTGGTGCAGACCGTCAGGGTGCCGTCGGTGATCAGCGAGATCTGATCGCCGCCGGTGTCGTTCGCCGTGGAGCTGCAGGCGGTGAGCAGCAGGGCGGCCGCGGCCACCGGGGCCACGATCCGAGCTGGGGTACGCATGGGATGGTCCTCTCGTGACGGTGTCTCGCATGACTATACGACGGCAACGATAACTATGCACAGATGCTATGGGGAGGGACGCTGGTCCCAGGACCGTGATCTTTGCAGAAGTCGCGTCACCGGGAGATGGCGATCACGTTTCAGATTGCCTCGAGGCTTACCGACAGCACGGTGGGGACATCCCGGGCGTCGTCCCCGAGCAGGACCAGGTCCGCGACCCGGCCGGCCGCGCGCACGTCGGAGGCGGCCGCCTGGACAAGGGCCAGCTCGGCCGTCGGCACGGCGACCTCTGCCCGGACGATCCCGGTCCGCATCGAGACCTTGGCCTCCGACTTGACCTTGCGCAGGGCAGCCAGCGCCCGACCTGCGGCGGCGAGGGTGCCGGGATCGACGTCGTCGGCCGCGGCGCGCAGGGGAGCGGCGTCGGGCCACGGCGCGCGGTGCACCGAGCCCTCCCGCCACCACGACCAGACCTCCTCGGTGGCGAACGGCAGGACGGGTGCCAGCAGCCGCAGGATCGTGTCGAGGGCAAGGACCAGGGCCGCCCGGGCCGACCTTGTGGGCTCAGTCGCGTCTGCCGGGATCGACTCGCTGCCGTACGCGCGGTCCTTGACGAGCTCGAGGTAGTCGTCGCAGAACGTCCAGAAGAACGTCTCGGTGGCCTCGAGGGCGCGGGTGTGGTCGTAGGTGTCGAGGGCTTGCGTCGCGGTGTCCACGACGTCGGCCAGCGCGGCGAGCATCCCGCGGTCGAGGGCCTCGGTTACCCGCGAGGCGTCCGGCAGGTCGTCGCCGGTGATCCCGAGGACGAACTTGCTCGCGTTGAGCACCTTTATGGCCAGCCGCCGGCCGATCTTCATCTGGCCGACCTCGAAGGCCGCGTCCGTGCCCAGCCGGGCGGAGGCCGCCCAGTACCGCACGGCGTCGGACCCGTGCTCCTCCAGCAGCCCCATCGGCGTGACGACGTTGCCCTTGGACTTGGACATCTTCTTGCGGTCCGGGTCGAGGATCCAGCCGGAGATGGCGGCGTGCGCCCACGGCAGGCAGTCGTGCTCGAGGTGCGACCGCACCACCGTGGAGAACAGCCAGGTCCGGATGATGTCCTGGCCCTGCGGCCGCAGGTCCATCGGGAACACCCGGGCGAACAGGTCCGGGTCGCGCTCCCAGCCGCCGGCGATCTGCGGGGTGAGCGACGACGTCGCCCAGGTGTCCATCACGTCCGCCTCGCCGACGAAGCCGCCCGGGACGCCGCGCTGGTCGGCGGAGTAGCCGGGGGCGACGTCACTGCTCGGGTCGACCGGCAGAGCCGACTCGTCGGGGACGATCGGGTGCTCGTGGTCGGTCTCACCGTCGGTCGTGACCGGGTACCACAGTGGGATCGCGACGCCGAAGAACCGCTGGCGGGAGACCAGCCAGTCCCCGTTCAGGCCGCCGACCCAGTTCTCGTACCGCACGCGCATGAAGTCGGGGTGGAAGGCCAGCTCCTGGCCGCGGGCGAGCAGCTCGGCGCGCAGGTCACGGCGGTCCCAGTCCCGCCCGCCGTTGCGGATGTACCACTGGCGGGAGGTGACGATCTCCAGCGGCTTGTCGCCCTTCTCGAAGAAGTTCGTCATGCGCTGGGTCGGGGTCGGCTCGCCGTCCAGGTCGCCGGTCGCGCGCAGCGCGTCGACGACGGCGGCCCGTGCCCCGTACATGGTGCGCCCGGCGAGCTCGTCGTACCGGGCCCGGCCGCCCTCGGTGGTGATCCACTCGGGGGTCTCCGCGAGCATCCTGCCGTCCCGGGCGATCACCGACCGGGTGGGCAGCTGCAGCTCGCGCCACCACTGGACGTCGGTCAGGTCGCCGAAGGTGCAGCACATCGCGATACCGGCGCCCTTGCCCGGCTCGGCCGCCGGGTGGGCCAGCACCGGGATCTCGATGTCGAACAGGGGAGCGCGCACCGTGGCCCCGAACAACCCCTGGTAGCGCTCGTCGTCGGGGTGGGCGATCAGCGCGACCACCGCGGGGATCAGCTCCGGCCGGGTGGTCTCGATGAAGATCGGGGCGCCGTCGCCGGCCGTGCCCACCGGGTGGAACGCGACCCGGTGGAAGTGCCCCGGGTACTCGCGGGCCTCGAGCTCGGCCTGCGCGACGGCGGTCTGGAACGTCACGTCCCACAGGCCAGGAGCCTCGGCCTGGTACGCCTCGCCGCGGGCCAGGTTGCGCAGGAACGCCCGCTGGGCGGCTGTCCGGGCCCGTTCGTCGATGGTCTGGTACGTGTGGTTCCAGTCGACCGAGAGCCCGAGCCGTCGCCACAGCGCCTCGAACTGCTGCTCGTCCTGGACGGTCAGGCGCCCGCACAGCTCGACGAAGTTGCGCCGCGAGATGGGCACCTGGTCCGCGGACTTGATGCTCTTGCCCTCGCCGCCCTCGCGCGGGGGCGTGAACGCGGCGTCGTACGGCAGGGACGGGTCGCAGCGCACGCCGTAGTAGTTCTGCACCCGACGCTCGGTCGGCAGGCCGTTGTCGTCCCAGCCCATCGGGTAGAAGACCTGCCGCCCACGCATCCGCTGGAACCGGGCAAGGACGTCGGTGTGGGTGTAGCTGAAGACGTGCCCGACGTGCAGCGACCCGGAGACCGTCGGGGGCGGGGTGTCGATCGAGTACACCTGCTCGCGGGTGGCGGTCCGGTCGAACGCGTAGGTGCCCTGGTCGTGCCAGACGCCGCCCCACCGGTCCTCCAGCCCGTCAAGGCTGACCTTCTCCGGTACCCGGGACGCCGGCGTCGGCGTGGTGGGACGGGGGTCGGTGGGGCTCTGGTCGCTCATGGTCGCCGATTGTCCCAGATGCGTGACGGGGCCC
>Ga0209429_10000305_pt1 | contig 33759 bp, 26 predicted proteins | sample BarGraNGADG00212_3_FD_184493 | JGI IMG/M metagenome (GOLD analysis project Ga0209429, IMG submission 184493) | Arctic peat soil microbial communities from Barrow, Alaska - Barrow Graham LP Ref core NGADG0004-212 (SPAdes) (version 2) | ecosystem: Environmental > Terrestrial > Soil > Wetlands >... | reverse complement strand
TGAAATAATGGTGTCTCATATCATTAAAGGAAGAGTGCCTGATGCCATTTATAAGCCTGTAATTGAGCTTTTAGATGCAGATAAGACCATCTATTATGAAAGGATGGCTTTCTGTTTTGAAATACCCTCCATTTTTGAGGATATTGAAGGCAACAGGGTCAACCTTAGTATTGGTGGAGTAAGGTCATACAATCATGAGAACTTGTTCAGCAAAAAATCATCCGAGAAATTCAAGGTTTTTATTGGATTCAAAAATATGGTATGCTGCAATTTGTGTGTATCCACTGATGGAATTAAAGGGGAATTAAGGGCAATGAATAGTTCAGGTTTAGAGAAGGCTGTATTGGAGTTGTTCAGGGGATACAATCCTGCCAAACACCTGCATCTGATGAATTCATTCAGTAACTCATATTTGAATGAGCATCAATTTGCACAGCTAATTGGAAAATCCAGATTGTACCAATACCTCCCACCCAAAATGAAGAAAGATTTGCCAAGTATGGAGTTTACAGACAGCCACATCAATTTGATGTCCAAAGCTTACTATCAGGATGAGAATTTCTGTAAGGATGCAAATTCAGGAGATTTGAGCCTGTGGAACCTGCTTAATCTCTTCACAGGAGCCAATAAGAACAGTTATATTGACAACTTTCTGGATAGGTCGCTAAATGCCACACAACTCACTGAGGGGATTAATATGGCCTTACATGGAGATGACAAGTATAGGTGGTTTATTGATTAAGCGAATCCTTATATTTTTTACCTACTAGGGAAACAGTCCCCTTGACCACACAAACAACATAAGTATTAAGTCCACACCCCTGTATGAAATATTTTCATATAGAAGTTTTAGCGTTTGCTATTCCTTGTAGTTCCAGAAATTTCGCCAAAACTTTTCCATACAACTACGCAAGAAATATGTAAATGCTCATGCCATGGGTGTGGGCTTTCTTATTGTGTTGTTGTTATGATGTACAGGAAAAAACTGAACTGAATTTGATTAATCAATTCAACAGTTTATAAAATTGATATTTAATGAAGAAATAATTAACCAAGTAATGAATTAGTAATATGAGTAGTAAAAATGGCGGCACAATTGCTGCAATAGTCTTGTTAGGAACAATAGTAATCAGTGTTATTTCAGGTATTTTATCTTGGAACTGGGTTGAACCAGAGGGATTTGGAGGGTTCATTCTCTTCATGTTCATTTGGGGAATATTGAGTACAATCGGCCATTTCATTGTATTGGGTTTAGCATCCATGTTCTCAAATGAATAGATGGAAGCAGATGAAAAGGTTCAAATTGTTTCTTTAGATGTCAGTCTTGAGAAAGTTGGATTACCTCTAATAATAGTACTAGTAGTTGATAATCACCTTTGCTTTTTATTAGACACTGGAGCAACCAACAACTTGATTGACCTAAGGGTTTATGAGTACTTAAAAGGCCATATTGAAGAGTTGAATGAAGGAGCAATGATTGGAATTGATGGAACTAAAAAATCTACTCCAAAAATAAAGCTCTCCTTTACTTTTGAAGGTCAGGACTACTCCCCTATTTTTCATGTGTTTGATTCTTCAAAAGCCTTTGATGTAATAGAGAAGGAATCAGGTATTCAGATTCATGGAATATTGGGTAGTATGTTCTTTTTGGAACATGGATGGATAATTGATTTTGAGAAAAAAGTAGTTTACTTATAGCTACTAACTTTTTTAGTATCTCTTAGTATAGGAAAAAAGTTAGTAGATCAAAGTAAAAAAATTGGGCTTTACTGATAATAAGGTTTATGAATGCAGATAAACTGGGGTTTTCACTTACCCTGCTTACCCTACAACCCTACCCTATATGAAAATGGGGGGGATTTGCCCGCCCCCCCCTATCTCATTTCATTTTTGTTTTAAAGCATAAACATATCGACCCCTCTTTTTCAGTCGGAGAAATTTTTTGGCAGCGAGCACCTTTCCCATTTTCAAAATGGTAAGACTTTCTCCAGGAACTCTTTCTCGAATATATTGTACGATTTCTGTCGTTGAAAGGAAATCCGTAGCATTCAATTCAGTACATTTTTCGAAATGAATGCTTAGCATATCCTCTTCCGATGTTACAAATCGGTATTCATTGTTTTTTAGGTTAAGCTCAGCAATCTCAACTTTATCGAACCAGAATTGAAATCCAGAATTTAATAAATTTTTAGCTTGGGCGTAAAGTTGGTCTAACGGAATTCCATGAGCCTCATTTATGGACATAGCCTCGAAGCAAAGAAAGCGCCTATTGCCAGTTGTGTCATGGAGGAACTGTTTGTCATTAACAGTGCCAGCGAATGAGGCGCGATGCTTGTAGGCCTGACTCCTTGTTGTATACGCTCGCCTCATGAAGGTGGTCTCTTGTGTTATAAGTGCCTTTATATCAGCAATGTTAGCCGCTGACATATTCTCAAGTTCGTCCATCAAAATAAGGCAGCATTCGGAAATTTTTACGTTCACTTCACGATCCTTCGGCTGAATATAGCCCGATGAAAAATACTCCAACAGGCTTTCTGGGATTATTGATCTAAACCACCGCGTCTTTCCAACCCCCTGCTCACCAGAAAACACAATAACAGTATGATTGACAATTTTATCATCATACCATCCCCCCAACATTGCTACGATCCACTTCTTCAAACAGAAGTTCCAGTATTCGTTATCAGTGGTTTCAACAGATTGCGCCAATTGAAGGATGTAGTCAGTACCATCCCACTCAGACAAAGAATCGACAAACGATATATACGGTTCAAACCCATTTACAAAGTTTGATTCCAAGATCATCCGCAATGTGTCTTTAGCACATTTAATGTGTGCCCTTTTTATGTCCTTCAATATCGTATTGAAGTCGAAGTCCCTCATATCCACAAGGTTAGAACTTTCCGAATTCAAAGATCGAAACAAGACACGGTTCGTAACAAAGTTATACCGAAACTCAAATTTATCATTCAGATAATCTTGAATTATGTCAATCTGACTGGCATTTGTGGCATCAGATTCAAGCGTAGATTCATCAAACGCAACAGATTGATTCTCTGCATATTCAATTACCAAATTATCATTCTGCACCGTATTCATAACTCACCCCCCTCACTTTCGTGGATTAAATGCATAAACTGCTGATGCGTGAGATACAATTTCCCACAGACGTTAATTAGTGGTAACAGATTCTTTGAACGCCATGTAAACAGGGTGCGTTTAGTCACCTTGAATATGCGTTCCAGATCTGCAAGATCATATAATTGGGGATCTTTGCCCTTTGCCAAATTTTTCATGCACGTATCGTCCTGATGCTGCATGCCAGTTTTGGCTACTGGAAATCGACTGTTTTCATTGTTTGTCATTTAAATAATTGTTAGCGTTAATAAAAATAAAAATGTAATTTAAATTTTCCATATAAAAAATATTTATGCTTTAGCTGATGGCACTCAAGCAGTTATTAATGATACCAACCCATCAATTTGGTTTTTCAAAAAAAAGAATACAAACAATACAGCGGATTCAACTCTGCTATAATTTGTTTGTATACTAGCCATCATCGACATTAAAATGTTATCAGATGACTTTTTTACATCGAGATTATCTGTCCCAATGTTGTCTATGTTGTTTCTTCAATCTATCGCCTTATATTGGCTGAGAAACAAGGGTACAAAGGTAGGTAACAATTCCATATCTGCAATATTTTTTTCAACTCTGCAACCATTTTCCACTCTTTTCTTATCTTTGCATCATAACAGAGTACAAGGCCACATTATTATTAAGGCAGGTGTATCGTTGGACTTTGCGTTGGACTAGGGTTTTTTGAACATTCTAATTAGCTGGTTAATAGCTATATAACTGAATAGGTTCGAATCCCGCTTTCTCCGCAAAGAAATGATGAAATGAATCGAGCTTCAGCTCGTAGCATCAAACGAAAAAGGACCGCATCAAGCTTGCTTGAATGCGGTCCTTTTTCGTTTGATGCGTTCCTCCGTCAGGAGGTTCATTTCATCATTTCTTTGCAAGGTTCCCCCTCGAGGATCGCGGCGCTCACGCGACGCAATTCCGTTCTTCAAATACCTTCAAACTCTTTAATATATTTGGAGTTTATTTTAAACGCAGCTAGCACCTACAAACTATTATTCCCAAATGATACTGATAACTGTGTCATTGAAAGTTGGGTATATACATTTTTCAAATAATTGTATTTTTCGTATATCTTCGTAAGATCTGAACCAATCAGATGCAAACACTATTTCGGCATCATTATAGGTTGTTTTATCTGCAAAATATTCACTCGCGACTGTGTTTATTGGGACTTTTTGTAACGAATTGCAATTTAGAAATTTATAAGGAAATGAATCTGAACACCACTTGAATTTTACGATATTATTTTTAGAATAGATGACCATAATAGGATAATTTCCCGATTCGACAAATCTGAAAAGTGTTGCGGATAAGCTTATTCCAAAATATTTAGAAATAGATTCTATTACTGAAAAATTAAATTTCTTTCTATGAATGAAATTTGCAAATCTGGGTGGTGGGGCTAAAAGATTTGAAGCAAAACAATCAGCTTCTGTTTCTACAATATTTTTAGGAAGTAAACTACTATAAGACTTATGCAAAGAATTTCCTTTTTTTAAAAAATTCCTATGATCGTCGATAAAATAGTGGCCTAACTCATGCGCAAAAGAAAAGCGTAATCTTTCTGGATATTGGACGGAGCATGTATTCAAAAATATATGAAAATCACCTGATTCATGTTCTAATATACCATCAAAATAATTTTGATAATCGCCATAATTATATGAGACACGAGACAAATCCGCAATTACTTCTGGCATAACCATGCAATCAGGGCAGTATTCTTCAGCTATAAACTCTGCAAGATCTGCAATTTCACTCTTTCTGTAATTACTTAGCTGCTCCATCTCTTTTCGACCGAGCATTTTCTTTGTCTTTTTTCATTTTGCATAAAATGTCATTGGGCAAGTCCTTTCCTTCTCTTGCTGCAATTGCCCAATTTGATTCAGCAGCTTCATTTATTTGATTTTGGAAAGAGATTCCAAGTGTTTTACGTTCATTGTTGAACACAAAATCAGGAGATTGAAACTCTTCCGGTAGTGATTGAGTACCAATTCTTTTCTCAAAAACAGTCATCTGTTCATCTGTTTCAGGAAAAGCATATCCTAAAGACTTTAGACCTTCATTTACATAGTGCTCGAATTCGGCATCATGCATATCAGCTACTTTCTTCATGATGATTGTTTATTTAATGATTGATAATCTACTATGATTTACGATATGATCTTTTATCTTCTTTAAAGATCGACTTTTAATTTGCTGTATATTCTGTTGTGTAGTTGAATACTTATCAAGTAGATGCTGGCGCATTTCTAGTGGAAGTTGTTTTTTGCCATCTTCATACATGACATAAGTAAGTAGTATTTCTTGTTCCCGTTCAGAAAGAGATTCTATAGCTTCTTGTAATGCTTTTTGTTCAGGAGATTTAAACTCAAAATCAGTTTCTGATTTATCATCAACTACGCTCTCTAACAAAACTTCCAACTTTTCATCAATTCGGTATTCTTTTATACCACACAAAAGCTGACATAGTTCACCTTTAGCTATTCGCGACATCCACGTAGTAACCCTGCTCTTTTTCGGATCAAAGGTATGTCCATAATTGTATATAGAAATCATTGTATTTTGAAATAAGTCCTTCGCCAACTCTTCGTTTTCTGGAGTTTTACAATTATAGCATACGTAACAACAAAGTTTCCAAAGAAAATCCTTGTGTCGACTGTGAAAGATGGTGAATGCTTTCTTCGCTTCAATTTCATTATCATCTTTGTAGGACATCAATATAAACAATTCTTCATCAGAATAGTTAGTTAAAACTTCAACATTTATATGTGATTCCTTATCCATGAGCATTATACGTTTAATATAGTACCAAGCATGACAATCTTTAATTATGAGACTAATAAATATAAAAGTAGGAAAAATTGTCACGCTTACATCTATATATGGATGAAAACTCAAAATTTGTCAAGAAAGATTGAAAATTATAATGATACACTTGTCACGCTTTGAGCTATATTATTACAAACGAATTAAGAATAGCCATAAGATGTATATAATAGTTAGGTTTACTAAAGGTATCACGGCTCTTGCTAGGCATTGTTTATCTAAGGATTTATCAAACAAGCTTGATTTTTACATCTTAATAATATAAATATTTTTAAAGCAAATTACAATCTATTCCAACAAAGAAAAAAAAGTCTAATGTATAATTATTAAATAGTGTAAAAATGGATATAAAAAATGGGGCGCCAAATACGCAAATACCAAAAGTACCTCTAAGATTTGTAATTGAGGGAAAGCAATATGAAACTTTTGACCAGTATAAATCTGGTGCTGAACTTAAAGAATTGGCAGGAATTCCACTGGAAACAGAACTATTCTTATCAATCTCGAAACCATATGCAGACGAATTGATAGAAAATGACAAATCAGTCAATCTTGCAAGACCTGAAACAGAATACTTCTTCGTAAAAAAGAAATTGATATTTACGATTAATGGTGTGCAACACACATGGTATAAACAATTTATACGCGGTATACAGATTCGGAGTTTGGGTATTATCCCTGAAAATGAAGATATTTATCTCGATCAACCGGAAGGTTGGCAAGATGATAAAATCGAAAACGATGAAATTGTTGATTTGGCTCGTCCAGGTGTTGAACATTTTGTCTCAAGAAAAAATAACCTTGAAATAGAACTCGTTATTGAAGGTCATCCTATAAAATTCAACAAACCAAAAATAACTTACAAAGAGGTAGTTGAATTTGGATTAGGGCAATATGACCCGAATCGTGGTTACACCGTAAAATACACTAATGGCCCAGAGCAAAACCCCAAAGGTGTTATGGCTACCGGAACTGATGTCTATGTTAAAGATAAAATGAGATTCAATGTCGCAAGCTGTCATAAATCGTAGTCCAGACCTTTTGAGGTTGCAGAATGAAGATTTTCAAATCGAAGTAACTGGTGGATATTTAGCTATCCACCAGATACCATATCTGAATTCAAAAAAAGAGATCAAATCTGGAATTCTTGTTATGAGTTTAACTGATGCTGGTAATATAGCCATTAAACCCAAAGATCATACTGCATTTTTTGTTGGTGAGCACCCATGTAATATTGATGGTAGCTTTGTGACCTCACTTGTTAATTCACCTCAGGAAACAAAGCTTTTCGGGAATATAACAAGTGATTTTTATCTTTCATGTCATCCTGATGGTCGGACATATTCTGATTTTTACGATAAGGTTTCCACTTATGTAAATATAATTTCTTCTCCTGCTTTATATTTTGACAAGGATGCATGTGATAAATTAAAGAAACCTATATTAGTGCACGACGACGATAGTCCCTTTGTTTACATGGATACAAACGCAAGCCGCGCAAACATTACATTTATGAATGAACTATTCTCGCCATTAAAAATTGCGATTGTAGGAGTTGGTGGTACCGGTTCATATCTACTGGATTTTATTTCGAAAACGCCAGTTGCAGAAATCCATTTATTTGATGCGGATGTTTTTAATTCTCACAATGCATTTCGTGCTCCGGGTGCAGCATCTGTTGATGAATTGAATGAGCAGCCATCCAAGGTTGAGTTTTTAAGTCGAAAGTACAGTAAAATGCATAAACGGATAATTTGTCATAATGAATTTATAACTCGTGATAATATTGAGATACTCGAAACCATGAGCTATGTTTTTTTGAGCATTGATAGTGTTGACGTTAGAAATGAAATTTCAAAATACATGATAGACTCAGGCTTGTCTTTTATCGATTCAGGGTTAGGCATAAATCTGTCTGACAATAAACTCTCTGGATTAGTGCGTATAACATCGGGATTTCCCGGACATTATTCTCACTTAAAAGAAGCATTTAGAGGTGTCGATATTAAAGATGATATTTACGAAAGTAATATTCAAATAGCTGAACTTAATGCTTTTGCAGCAATACAAGCAATTATAAAATGGAAGAAAATGGTTGGATTCTATCGGGATTATTTATATGAAACAAATTCTGTCTATTCCATAGATGACAATGACATATACAATGACAATGGAAAAAGTTAGAGATTTCAAACTTGAATTTGTCCATTATATGCCTAAAGAATTAAATCAAGGGGTATTGTATGTCTCTATGGAATACTCCTTGGTTATGCATTTGTGTGCCTGTGGATGTGGAGAAAAGGTCGCAACACCTTTGTCTCCTGAAGATTGGAAGCTATATTACGATGGTGAGGCAATTTCCCTTTCTCCATCAATTGGTAATTGGGATTTTTCTTGCATGTCTCACTACTGGATAAGAAGAAATAAAACAATATTTATCGAAAAAATCAATAATGAGAATAAAGTCAATAAACTGCTGAAACAGAAAAAATATTATAATCCGATATTCTCGACATTAAAAAGGTTAAATTTTCCCTCGAAGAAGACTAAGAATAAAAAGAAATAAGTGCCTACCCACGCAGGTTTAAGCGGTATACGTCATTCCGCCCCATTAAGATCAAATACTCATCCTAACCCCATTCCTCCTCAACCAAGCCTCATGCTCTTGATACCTTGGACATATCGCTGAAACCTTATCCCAAAATTGGCGCGAGTGATTGTTAAACTCTAGATGGACCAACTCATGAATAATCAAATAGTCCAGAACAACCAGCGGAGCCATGACGCATTTCCAATTAAAAAATAGACTTCCATCCGGCGTACAAGATGCCCAACGGGTTGGAAGATCACGAATCACAACACTCTTAGGTTCTTTTTGCACAGCATCCTTATAAAGTTCCAACCGCTCCGGAATCTTTATTTTTGCTTGCCTCTTGTAAAAATTCTCAAAAGAAGTTCTTGGTGAGCCAGCATTTGAACTCAAAAAGAACTTGCCATCTTTAAAAATCAGATTTCTTTTTTGACCATCAACCACATGAAGATTGTAGTTTTTCCCTAAATACAGAAAGGATTGCCCTGAAACAAATTGCCGCTCGATTCGCTCACTGTTTAATTCCTTCCAAATAATGAGTTTTTTATGAATCTCATATTCTTTCGTCTGGAGTAATGGCAGAATTCGTTCATCCTCCAAAATATCAGGCGCTTGCACACTGACTGAACCATCCCGCTCTATGACGATGTGCAACGTTTTCCTTCTTGCGGAACGAATTACCCTTATTTCCAATCCATTAAGATTCATTCTGGATATGGCTTAATATTTCAAAGTAATTATTCTTGGCCAACATCATCAATTGAACCGCCAGTTCCTTGTTCTTGACTTTAAGAATTGGAACACCACACAAACGAAGTCTTTGCTCAATCTTGCCAATCACGCGTTTTTTCTCATCGTTCTTTTCCCAGAAGTTGGCAATCGCAAAACCATCTTTGATGTAACCGAAAATCAGATCAGTCACAGAAGTCAATTTTATCTTCATTTCATCCGATAATTCTTCCTCCACATTTTCAACAATGATATCCCTGAATGGCGCTTGAATTCTCGGTGTATCTCCGTAGTCTTGTCTTCCTTGCAAAATCTCTTCACGCAGTTCATCCAGTTCTTTGATCATTTGATCCCAGTTCCCACTATAGATTGTCAAAATGTTTTCCAAACGATCCTTGAACCGTCTGTACATTGCCGGATCATTGTTTTCAAGCTTCACTTTAATCTGCTGACGGATGGCATGTTCCATGACAGAAGCCTTGGATTTTGACCCACGATACAAGTCATTGATTTTAATTGGAAACTCATCGGAAAGAATCGAGACCTCTGAAACCCTTTCCACCACTTCAAGATTCTTCAAATATTTATCAATGAGCTGACGAACTTTTGCTGAAGCCCATTTCAAATCGAGGGTGTCATCCTTATAGTGATAACGGATTCTCCACAATAAATAGCCGATGCGTTTTGCCGGAACCCAATGGTCTCTCTGAACGGATGGAACATTGAATAACAAGTCCAGTCGATCAAAATAATTTTTGATAAGCACATCAAATTCGGCACGAAGCTTCATATCGGCAGCCATTGCAATAACATCTTCTACGATTTGAAATTCAGCACGGGCATCGGAGATGTTTTGATGCAGGAATGCACCCATGGAATCGATACCATGTTGCTGAAAGAATTGCACAATCTTTTGGTAGCGCAATTCCAATTCCGGAATCTCTTTATTGATGTCTTTGAAATATTCTCCGAATTCACGCAAATCATCTTTACACTCTTCCGCTTCCTGATCCGTATAAATACCTAATGCCCTGTTCAAATTCTTGGTGATTCCAAAATAATCAACTACCAAACCATGCGTTTTCCCCTTTTTTGTACGGTTCACACGCGCAATTGCCTGTAAAAGATCGTGTTCTCTCAAATTCTTATCCATGTAAAGTACCTGCAGAATTGGTGCATCAAATCCGGTCATCAATCGGTCACAAACACATAATAAGCCTAGTCCAGTATCGGCTTTAGTGAAATCGTCCAAATTGAATTCTTTTTTAAAAGCATCGGTTACCGATTTTCCCATTCCATCTACTCGTGCCTGAGTAATGTAGGCAGGTTCATTATTGGATTGAGTAGAAATGACCGCCCGCACTTTCAGTATATGCAGGCGCTTAATCAGATCCTCATTCCTATCCACCTCAGGTTTTGCTTCTTCTGCAGCTAAAAATTCAGGGATGAGTTTTTCAAGTTCAATCTTATATCGTACGGTGGCAACAATAGAAGAAGAAGCAATCATTCCTTTAAATCCGTTTGAAAGGACTTCGGATACATAATGGGTCATCATATCCCGAGCATTCGCTTTGACACGATCGGCACTTTCCAAATACTCAATCATACCACCATATCGGCGTTGAATCTCTTGGCGCTCCTCCTCAGTTCGAAGCTTAAAGGCTTCTTCATACTCCATATCAAATACTTCCTTGTCAGAAATCTCGTCCGAAGTACTTTTTCCGATGTATTTGATATCCACCGTTGCCCTGTCGGCCACCGAATGATTCATCTTGTATGTATCAATGAATTCACCCGGTTGTTGGCAAAATCGCTCAGCAGTGGAAATCTTATGCCGTGGTGTAATTAACGGTGTACCTGTAAATCCGATTCGTGTGGCTTGAGGAAACGCCATAAACAAATTATTGCTCATATCACCGTTTTGCGAACGGTGTGCCTCATCGATCAATATCAAAACTTTTTCGCTTGAATTGATTTCGTCAAAACTTTCATAGCGTGGAACAATACCCAGATGAAACAGCGCATCAGCAGATGCTTCTTGATTAATGCCGAACTTATGGACCATCACGATGTTTAAGTCGGCAGTATCGTCGCCCAGTTCAGCCAAAACTTTTTCATCCCTGCCATGGGAGGCATGGCCTGATTTCTTTGAAACGGTCCAAACCTTTTCTCCGGCCAAATGTGCCGTACTTTCCAGTTGATCTTCCAAGTCAATTCGGTCAACAACCATGAGTATCTTATACTGTTTCAGGTTGAAAGTGGTGCGCATCTTTTTTATGAGGAATACCATGGTGAGGCTTTTTCCGCTTCCCTGCGTATGCCATATTACACCGCTTCGTTCTTGCCAACTGTGACCATGCTGTAAGCGCTCAATCATTTTACCCACAGCTCTGTATTGTTGGTATCGGCTAATGATTTTCACTTCCAACCCTGGCTTTGCTTCCATGTACAACGTAAAATTCTGCATGATGTCCAACAAAATCTCATGATTGAACATCCCCAGAATAATCACTTCCTGACGCTTACCATCGGGGTCGGTATCAACGATCTTATATTTTTCAGGAAAGATATCAGTCCAGTTGTAATAATAATCAAATTCAGCACGAATGGTACCACAACGGGCTTCTGCACCATAGGTAATCACATTGAACAGGTTGGAATAGAAGAGCGACTCTTTCCCTTCGGTCACTGCATAGAAATCTTCATCTCGTTGGTTGCAGTATCGCCGAATCTGGGTATAAGCATCGCTCAACGGTTCAGCCACATACAAATCTTTACATTCAACTACGATCCATGGCAATCCATTCACAAAACAAACGATATCTGGAATGATGAACGACTTTGCTGTAGTAGGTGTATCCACCCGAAATTGGTTTATTGCAATAAAGCTATTGTTTTGAAAAGCATCAAAGTCAACCAACTTTACAACGGGGTTCTCCTCTCCGGTCAGGGCATTCCTATCGAGCAATGAAATACCTTTTCGGAGCATGCGAAAAACATCCTTGTTGGCTTCCAACAGTTTCTTGTTGCCTTGCAGCAGTACCCGGTCATAACAGTATTCCAGCTGTGCAGGAGTTGCCCATGGATTGATCTCACCGACTGAACGCATGAATTCCGCTTTCAATGCAACCTCTCCAAAGGAGTATCTTAGTGATCTGGTCGGATCTTCCGGAACACCCTGTCCTTGATCAATAACCTGCCAGTGTGCCTGACGGAGCTTATCCAGAAATGGTTTTTCAACGTTTGTGTATTCTGCCATGGCATTCGTTTTTTCAGTCGGAACTCAATTGCTCATTTAATTGATCGATGAATATTTTACCTTTTTTCGAAAGAAAGTAGCGTTGCATCGGACTGTTTGGAACATCCGGGTGCGACATCTCAACCAATCCGGTTTCCAACAATGGATTGATGTATTTTTTCTTGAATTTCGTCCGGTCAGACCATTCAAAAACTGCCATGATTTCAGCCATCGACTTTGAAGTTTTGACAAATTCCAACAGCGTTTGAATCTGGTACCAACTTAGTGCCGACTTGGTGCCAACTTGGTGCCGGCTAAGTGCCAGTTCTTGCCGGCGTTGGTCCCAAAGTAGTCCCAATTTAGCCCCGACGAGCAAGATTTTTTCGTTAAAACCGGATTCAACGACAGCAACAGTTTCAGGCTTCTGGTACGAAATGGAAAACACAAACCGCTCATTATTAGATATTTCTACCTGATAGTCCGGAAAATAAACCGGCGCATATTTCCGAATATTTTTCCTTCCCGAACCCAACTCCTCTACCCAACCAAGTTCTTTGAATACTTTGGCGATCATTGGATTTTTTGGATGCGTTTCAAGATTGTCCAATGTGACCGAACCCGTCTGAAGTGGCTTTGTCCAGTTTTCCGTCCGGACAATATCCGAAAAAACTAAGAACTTTGCCGGAAAACTATTACGGTATTCTCTATGTGCCAACATATTGGCAATAATTTCTCTAAATATCTTATTCCGAAGGTCAATCCGCTGAATACCCGATTCGTCCATCGAAAAACGGTCGGGCAAATACTTCTGGACAAAATTGGTTAAACGTAAATACGCCTCAATCAAATTTACTCGAATGTCATCCCGGTCATCATATCGAACATCCGGTTCATTACTTCTTGGATGAAGGAACTGCTGATAACTCTGGTTGTGATAAATAGCATCCGTTCGGTATGCCGGACAATACGTCAATACGGTCGTATCTGTACCGAATAACAAAGCGGTGGCCAAAATATAGCCCTCTTTCCCCGTGTTGCGGTCTTTACGCCAGAAACCAGCCGTCTGCAACAACTCGTCGTTGCTCATGCTCAACCAAGGATGTGAAGGATTTGAGGCCGATGCCAAATGCCTGGCCTTTTCAAACGTACTATTGCTCAAATCGCTCATCGTTAAAAAAGGGCAGACTTCGTTCTCGGTAAAGTCGGTGCGTTTACGCAAGTACATTTGGTCTACCAATGCATGGTTTTGCGTGATATCGTTGTCGGCATCACCTATCCGGTCATAAATCTTGTTTTTATACCGATGTACCTGCGAGCTTTCAGGGATGTAAATGCTGATAAGCTTTTTCCCTTCTATAGTTATCACTTCCGGCGAAAAGTAAGAGGTCGGATTCAACTGCTGTGGATTGTTGACCACATTCGCAAAATTCTTGAGCATGCCATCAATGCTTGAATCATTGACTCCAAGTATCTCGCCATTGTCCGTTAAACCCAAAAGAATACGTCCACCCGAACGGTTTAGAAAAGCACACACCGACTCAAACACACTGTCACTCAATTCGTGCGGGCACTTCTTGAATTCGAGGGTGAGGGATTCACCGGTTGAGATGAGATGGGTGATTTCTTGGCTTGACATATCAATATAATGGTATCAATATTAGATCAAACATATTTTTTGCCAGTAAGAAGATCATTCATTAAGCCTTGTTTGATGGATTTGTATTTTTGCATGATATTTACTTCAGATTTTATTTTTTGGTCAATAGAATTCAGTCTCTTAACAATACCTTCTTGTTCAATTTTGTCCGGTATAACTACTTTTAGCTTATCAACTAATTCTTTACTGAGATTTGGTTGGCCAGATCCCTGAGCTTTAAAAAGGAGTCTTTCTTTTGAAAAATCTAATAGATAATAGATATAATTTTCAAGTAGTGTTGAGCTCCCTAAACATGCAAGAACAGCTTGATTAGCTGATGCATCAATTAATAGTTTTGAGACCTGACCTGCAGTTGCCCCGTATAATGCAATTAAAATCGCATTCTTTGGAATCCTCTTTGCACTTGAATTATCTAAAGCCTCCTGAGTAATATGTTCTTTTGTTTTTTCTATATAATCTTGATTGACTTCAGAAGATGAAATCCATGGAATATATCCACCAAAATAATCCTCTCTCGATCTACTTGGTGTTCCCCCAGCATATGTTTGAGAGTTATCACCAAAACAACTGACTATCCATTCTTTTGGGATAATACCAAGTTCAGATTCTTTGTAGAGTTCGGGGGCTTGTAGGTAGGTGGGGCGGAGTTTGCCGTTGGAGTCCAGACCTCGGGTGAACAAATTTTGCAACTTGCCTTGCTTAATGGCTTGGTATTTGGATATTGTTTCAACAGTTCGTTCAATCAGTATATCACAAGTATTAAGAATTTTGGCAATCCTTTGTTGCTCTGAAAAACTGCTCAGTATCCCAATTTTTAGTTTTGATAAATCACGCTTTGATATTTCTGAAAAAGTTGTGCCTACACCTAAGCACTGCATATCAGGAATATACATTTGTAGATTATAGTAATGGAATAGAGGGTCTTGATCCATAAAAAACCTCAAACTCTTACACCCTTGATTTGTTACAAAATCTATTTTGCTTATAGCGAGATAGCCAATTGGTGCTCTTGACGATAGTATCAAACTATTCGCTGGCAAAATATTTGCAGAAGATTGCTCAACTCCTTTTCGAGTAATATATCGTTGTGTTTGATGTATATATGGTGTTTTAACTTTACTCAAATCATATGGGGTTACAAATGCAATATCTCCATCCCAGAATTCAGCAACAGAAGTTGATGGTGTTCCCCCTGAAACAACATCCCCAAGTTCATCAAACCTTAGAGATATCCACTCATTCATACCCGAGTTCCTCCAAAAACTTGTTTAATTCTTTAGTTTTAATTTCTCTTTCATTCAGAATATCACTAAGCGTCACTGTATATTTATCGTACAATTCTTCCACTGCTTGCTGCAATTTTCGGGTATGACCCTCCAAGTAGGATTTGACAGTGATAAGAAGTTTCTCCAACCATTGAATTTGAATCAGCATTTTCGCTTCATCTGTCGATATTTTCTCACGAGCCTGCTCCAACAATTCTTCCTTTAGATTCTCGATGGTCCGAATGAGCGATGAGCAATTTTTTAGTTCATTCTCCAAAGCTGTATGCTTTATAACACTTAATTCTACAAATAATATCTCTGAACGAAGAGGTACTTGTTGGTTCTGAAGGTTGGCAATTTCTGTTTGCAATTTGGCTATCACCACTGTATTACCTTCCTTTCGGTATGCAGCAATCCGCTTTTCAATTGTTTTGATTTGCTTATCCAACTCTTTGCACTGTCCATTTAAAGATTTAATGCTGGCTTTGATTTCGGTAATACGACCTTTGGGTATTACTTCGTAGTCGTCTTCGTTCCATTCGTCTTCGTCCATTTCGGCAACCTCGGCAAATTTTGCTTCCAGTTCCTCTTTTCTATTTCGAGTGGCACGCAATTGGGCCAATAAATCCGGAAATTGACTTTCCAAGATCACTTCTTCCGGTATGAGTTCGGCATTCCAGCCACTGGCAGCAACCGACTTGAAATCGGTTTGCAAGTCGTCAATGAATTGCGCCAAAGCCCCGCGACTCTGATACTCATCCATCAGTGGATACTCCATGCCGGAGGTAAATTCAGCAAAGCGCTGTTTTAGAATTTGAACAAAGTGATAGACATCCTTTCTTTCAGGAAGTTGTTCAATTTCAGGCAAAACGGCGTTCCAAAAATGATCAATCACAATGGAATACCGTTGCATGGCTTGCACATAGCCGCTGGAGTGAAATATCAAATCCTTAATATCTCCTTTCGATGTTATGCCTTCGGTAAAATTCATATACCCTTCTTTGCGGGGTACAAACAAGAACTTCTTCAAACCTTGATAACATGCAAAGGCTTCATCCATGGCATCAATCTCATCAATAGGCAATCCGCCTTTGAGGTGTGCATGGACATCGTGTGGAGTTGGTGCCGGTGAATTATCGACATACCGACGGATATTGCAATTGTATTCTTCGGCTTTCAATTCTGACTTTAGAACCAATCGGCTGTAATTAGGAAGGTCACATTTTTGAGAATAGACGTAGGATATTTTTTCGATGTCCTCCGGCCTAAGGCTGTTTTGATTCTTTCCCTCCTTGTATTCACGGTCTGCGTTGATGAAAAACACACCTTTGCGTTGGCTTGCGCCTTCTTTATTGATAATCAGAATGGATGCAGGAATTCCAGTGCCAAAAAACAATGCAGGGGGCAAACCAATGATGCATTCCAAAATGCCTTGCTCAATCAATCGTAGGCGCATATGTTGCTCCTCACCCCCACGGAAGAGCACGCCATGAGGCATAACAACCGCCATCCGTCCATTGTCTTTCAACGTAGCGATCATGTGTTGGACAAACATGAAATCGGCCTGTTTTTTGGTACTCATCCAATTCTGAAATCGTTCTTTGAACGTCATTTTGGCCGTGGTATAGTTTTGAGAAAAGGGCGGGTTGGCCACGACGATATCGTACTTGTTCAGCTGTCCATTTTCCACCAACTTCGGGTCAAGCAACGTGTCACCCTGTTGAATATTGGCGTTGCGAATACCATGAAAAATCATGTTCATCTTACACATCTTGTAGATGCCATCTTTCAATTCCTGTCCATGAATGGTCAGGTTTCTGGCAGTACCGTAACGTGCTTCAACGTAGTTTCGAAGATTAATGAGCAAGCCGCCTGAACCAACCGTTGGGTCGCAAATCTTTGCATCTATGGCAGGTTGCAATATTTTCGCCATCAACTGCACGACAGGGGAAGGAGTATAAAATTCACCACCTTTCTTGCCGGCGCTTTCAGCAAAGTATTTGATCAAAAATTCATAGGCAGCTCCCAATAAATCGGGAAATTCAAACTGATCGTCGGTAAGGGGCATTCTGTTAAAGTCTTTCAGCATTTCTGAAAGGACTTCGTCAGAGAGCACTTTATCTCCTTTGGTATTGACGGCATTAAACTTGGTGGTACTGAGTACACCTTGCAGAATATCTGCATTCGATTCTTCAAGAGAGTTTAGAGCAATGCTCAAAGCATCTCCAATATTTTCCGTTACGACTGAAACGCCTTGCCACTTGTCGCTTCCATCGACTTTCCACCTGGCTAATCCAGGTACAAAGAACTCATATTCAGGTGCGTTTACTTCTTCAAGTTCCTCAGCAATGTCTTCAAGTGAGATATCCGGAGACTCTTCTTTCAGATTTTTAATACGTAATTGTCTGGCTAATGCAAACTGGTCATTGACACGTTTCAGAAAAAGCATTGCAATGATGTAATCCTTGTATTCGGCGGCATCCAATCCGGCTGCACGCAGATTATCACATTGAAGTTTGAGGAAGGTATTTAATTTTGAGAGCGTTATCTTTTGATTGGGCATGAAAAAAGGAATATCAGATTCAGGTTAGTTATTAATAAATCATCACTGCATAAACAATTAAAAAACAAACTTTTTATGTAATGAGAATGAACAAAATTAAGAAATAATCCTTGACTTTGAGATTTATTTTTGTAGATAATCCACTCACAGCAGCCCCCCCCTGAAAATTGGATTTTTCTTGAATAGGACATACCTACGAAAATTTTAGATATTGAATTCCTCAAGCAAGCCAATGGAATAATCTTAACACCATCTGGACGAGTGTAAGTTATTGGACCACCCATTGGACTACCTTATTGGACCACCTATTGGACCACCATCATTCGCACGCTTAGTAGCTTTATAAAGTGTTACTATAAAACTAGAATTCAATCGAGTATCTTAAAAATACTAATGTTATATATGAAAGACCATCATATCAGGCGGGTGTAATATCAAAGAGTTATGCATGGACTGAGGCTTTCTCCGCCCCCGCGAAAATAGCACCCGCGAAATTTTGTTTTGATGCGCTTACCAACTATATTTGCACCTACCTCCGCAGCCGCGAAAATAGCAACTGCGAAATTTAATAGAAGATGGTATGAAGTTTTACAATCGCGAACAAGAGCTAAGACTATTGGCTCAAACAAGAGAGATTGCATTCAAAAATCATTCTCAGATGAGTGCTTTAACGGGACGCAGACGTATTGGCAAGACAAAGCTGATTTCGAAAAGTTGTGAGGACACATCGACCGTGTATCTCTTTGTAAGAAGAAGCAACGAAGCAACCTTGTGCGCTCAGTTTGCAGAAACGGCAAGCCGTTCCCTAAACACCTATATCTCGCCTGAGGTAACATCGTTTGTGAGCCTTTTTGAAAGCTTGATGACCATTGGCAAGAATTCAGCCTTTAATTTAGTGCTTGATGAATTCCAGGAATTCTTTTACATCAACCCCTCCATTTACAGTGGAATGCAGGATGTTTGGGATAGATACAAGGATTCAACGCATGTGAATTTCATAGCCAGCGGATCGGTTTATACGTTGATGCACCGAATCTTCCAGGAATACAAAGAGCCTCTATATGGACGTTGCGACAGTATTATCAAGTTAAAGCCGTTCACCACTTCGGTTATAAAACAAATATTGGCAGATTATTGCCCAGACTACAGCAAGGACGATTTATTGGCCTTATACACGTTTACCGGTGGTGTTCCCAAATACATGGAACTTTTGCTCGATAAGGGGTGCTACACGATGGAGACCATGGTGGATTGCATTATTCAGGAGAATTCCATTTTTATTGAAGAAGGTAACTTATTGCTTATTCACGAGTTTGGTAAAAAGTATGGTAACTATTTTGCTATTATTTCTGCCATTGCTTCGGGAAAGAATACAGCTGCAGAGATTTCAGAATCGATAGGAAACGCTAGTGTCGGTGGGTTGTTACAACGCCTGGAAGAGGATTATGAGTTAATAGTTAAGAAAAGACCCGTATTGGCAAAAGAGGGTACTCAGAATGTGCGGTACGAACTAACGGATCATTTCTTGCGATTTTGGTTCAGGTATATTGTGAAGAATCAGGATTTTGTACAATCGGAATTATTTTCAAAGCTTGCTGATTTGGTGAAGGCGGATTACCCAACCTACTCCGGATTGACTTTGGAAAAATATTTTCTGGATCAACTCAAAGAAAAGCAACTTTATTCAACGATCGGCTCTTGGTGGGAAACCTCAAAAGGCAAGGATTTGGATCAAAACGAACTGGATATTGTAGCCATTTCAGCAAATGCTCCTAAAGTATTTATTGCAGAGGTAAAGCGACAGTACAAGAATTTTAAGCCAGAACGATTCCAACAGAAAGTTGAAGTTATTCGTACCAAACTGTTTTTTACGTATGAGATAGAAACGGCGTGTTTGACGCTGGAGGATATGTAAAATTCATGCCCTCTTTACACCCAACCGCCCATCAAAACTCATCTCCAATGTCTTGCAGACCCTCACCTCTCGCATCGCATCGTGATGTGGATTGATCAAATAATTGAATTCATCCGGAACTAGACAACTGGGCACTTTTAAAACCAAGGCAGCATTCTGGAGTACGAAGTCATCACCAATAGCTTGCGTGCTGTTGGAAGAAGGCTGTTCGTTCCAATCGGCTGGAAGATCCTCGAACTTTATTTCCTGTACAACCGTATCGTCCGGCACCTCGATTTCAACAAAGTAACGGTCCGTGGGCAAATCTTCACTCAGATCCAAATGGACAGCCACCTCGAACATAGCCAACGCTCTGCTTTCGGCAGCATAAACCAAACGGGTGAAGCGGCTGTTCCAGCGACAGCCGTCATCCATGGAAGCACCAATGCCAGACAAAGTAGTGGTCAGGTATTTTTCCCGCTCAACTCTGAAGACCTTCATCAGGCAAAGATTCCATATTCGATTCTGTTCAGGCAATTCCGGACCTCTTCAATGCCGGTCGTGGTATCGAGCAGGCTTTCAGGCGTTTGACCTCCCAACGAAATGTTCGGTTTTTTCAACCAACGCTGGAACTTTTCCTTTTCCTGGTTGAAAACCTCCTGACCGTACTGGATCAGTTCGATGATGAGCAAGATCAACTCGCTGTTCCGCTGATCCAGTAAGGAATGCTCGTTCTTTTTCTTATTGTAGGTGGTCTGCGGCATGCCAACGATGGCCAAGGCTGCCTTGACGGATACATTCAGCTGGCTGCTTATGAAATCGAGCGATTCGAACGGTATGCCTTCCCGTATCACTCGAATCCGTTCCATGTTATTGGTCCACCGGTAGGACTTATCGGCATATTCAAAAGCCCGCTCCTTCACACGGTAAGGCGATTCGGCTTCCACTTTTATAGGGCAATTTTTCTTTTCCATCAATACAGCTTATTTACTGCAAATATACAGCAGTCTTGTTGCTAAAGCAAATTTATTGCCACAAAAAAATAGGCATTCATTTCCCAAAAACCCTCGCCAACTCCACCATATCTGCCGGTTTATAGTTCTTTCGGACAAGACACATTTAAGTCACGGAGACACTACTATATGTATTCATTCGACCAGGTTTTTATAAGCGCAGAATCGTATTTAAGCATCATTGAAGACAGCAAGTACTTCCCTTTAGTCAGGATGTTGGATGGAATGAATGAGGGTGATGAATTGCTCACAGCCATGCAAATGACTGGATTGTGGGTCATGTATCAAAGCCGTTTCTGCGATGGATGGATTCTGGAGAAAAATCGACAAAGCCGACAACGTCGTACCTTTCACTCCTGGACCAACGGTTGGAAGAAACGACCCATGCCCCTGTGGTAGCGGGAAAAAGTACAAAAAGTGTTGCGGTGATAATTGATGGCTGAATCGGGCTTACCGCTTTATGCTCGCAGTGAAATAAAGCAACGTACGTTCTGACCGATCGAATTGCACTTCCGACATAGGTTTCGAACGTGGTATTCTGTTGTTCACACCATTAAGTATTGGTAACTTTGGCAGTCAAACCATAGTATCATGACCGACCTACAATACAACCACTACAAGTCGCTCAGCGACCAAGACAAATACATCATCAACGTGGCGGCCCTCATGGCCTCGGCCATCGACCTTTCGAAACTGGCCGACATTGTTCAAAGCAAATACAATGTCACTCAAAAATATCTGAAAGAAGTCCTGGAAAAAGCCACAATAGCCGGTCTGTTCGAGAGTCACACGTTAGGTTATGGAAATCGGACGGAATGGGAGATCGATTTTCCTGTAGTTATCTTTTTGTATCCAGCACTCAAGGACTACCAAAAAGAATGGATAAAAACGCGGAAACAATTTGATCCATATTACCACACCCTAAGCCAGACAAGGCTTTTCAGTGAGCTGCTGTACAACCTGCTTTACGATGAGGCCAAATACCCGGCCAGTGAGCAGGATATTTTTCGCAGGAGAGGCAGCTACAATTGGAGGGCTGAACCCGATATAAGCGATATCCTGCTGTTCGATGTTTATGAATCTGCCTTACCCCGCATGAGCCCTACGATGTTGCTGCCACAGTTTGACAACTTAGAGTCTCGTTTTCTCCGCCAGTTGGGGCCTCTCCACATGATGAAAGACCATTACGATAAAATCATACCCAAACTGCCCGTGTCGGTAGTGGATCAAATACCCGATTGGAATGTCCGCATCGCATTCCTACAAGGAAGGTTAAAGGAGGCCATCGATGGAACCATGCTGGACACGCTCGACGATGCCCATTTCATAGAGGGCGCGAAGCGCTTGTTCGAACGAAACGTGGACGATGCGCTGGCACTTTTTGATAAAGGGATGAAGGTACAGCGCAGCACATATCGAGGCAAAGTGCTGCCTGTAAAACCCGAATTCAGCCTGTTTCACCTGCTGGCCTTGAGTTGCAGCAAGCCACAAACATCGGCTTCGACCTACCAAAAATTACTCAAGTTGGTTACCAAAAAGGATGCCAGTTCCATTGATTTTGTATTTTCGGCTGTTGCCGCTTTTAATCTGGGCGACAAGGTTGCACTTCAAACGGCAATGAACTACACCAAGTCGTTCACCGGCAGTTTCAATCAAAGTCTAATGGGCATCATCACCATTCCCATCCTATACATGGCCGATCAAAAGCCGGACGCCGCAACGCAAAAGGTGTTTCTAAACACGGTTCGCTTTGCGTATGAGAACGGATATAGTCTGCTGGCTTACGAAGCTGGATTTGCCTTGACGCAGTGGAACCGATCGGTGGAGGTTGTTCAGCTTTACGAAGAAATCGAAAAGACGTTTCAGCACCAACCAGCCCTTTCGCTGCTTAAAAAACAGGAGCCCTGGGAGCAAGTGCTGAATTCGTTTCTTTCGTTCGAAAAAACACAAAAAGGAACAACCGGGGATGCGAAAGACGCTGCCAAATACCGGATCCTGTATTTCGTCAACAAAGAGTGGACCTTTGTTCAACCCGTTTTGCAGACCCGCACGGCCAAGGGCTGGTCCAAGGGTCGAAACATTGGCATCAAAACGCTGGGCGATGGCAAGGTCGAAGGCATGACCGAACAGGATCGCCGCATTGCTTCGCATGTCAAGAAATACGAATCGGGCTGGGGTGCACCTAGTTACGAATTTAATGAAAGCGTCGTTAAGGATTTGGTTAGTCACCCGTATTTGTATTTGGACGGTATGGTACCGGTTCCCATCGAACTGCTGCCGGCCCAACCCGTTCTGACGGTAAAAAAAGAAATTAAAGGTTATACGCTGAGTTCCAACATCAAAGATGCCGACAAACGCTATCAGATCATCAAGGAGACCAACACGCGCTACCATTTCTACGAATTGACCAACGAGCTCCAACAACTGCTGCAACGCATTCTAACACAGAAAATTGTCATTCCCGAGCAAGGAAAAGACAAACTCATACAAGTACTCAGCGTGTTCAGTGCCCGCATGTCTGTTCAATCCGATTTGCTGGCCGATGAACATTCAGCAGTACGCACGGTACCCTCCGATCCACGCATTCGGGTGCAGCTGCTGCCTTTTGCTGGTGGCTTAAAGGCTGAACTCTTTACCAAACCCTTCGGTGACATCCCACCCTATTGCAAACCGGGGAAGGGCGGGGCCAACCTGTTCACCAACCAGCAAAACGAACAACTGCAGACCAGCCGCGATTTAAAGAAGGAAACGGAGTTCGCCACGTTGCTGTTGAACGAAATACAAACGCTGGAGTCCGTAGATTTCACGGACGAACTGTTCACGTTCGAGCAGCCACAGGACGCCCTTGAATTGTTGGAAATTCTACTTCGCCACCAGGATTGTGCCGTGGTGGAATGGCCGGAAGGCGTTCGTTTCAAACTACGTAGTACGGCAGCAACGGAGCAGCTCCAACTGCGCATCAAGAGCAAGACCAACTGGTTCGAGTTGGAGGGCGAACTGCGCATTGATGAAAACACGGTGGTTTCGCTGATGCAGTTGATGGAACTCACCTCGTTGAGCAACAATCGTTTTATTGAGTTGGGGTCGGGTGAATTCATCGCCCTGAGCAAACAACTCAAAAAACAGCTCGATGACCTACGTCATTATTCGACTAAAGGCAAGGACAGCTTACACCTAAACCCATACGCCTCGCTAGCCATGGGCGAAGCGTTCGAACAGGAGTTGAAAGTGAAAACCGACAAGCAATGGAAGGAATTTCAACAAAAGGTTCAGTCGAGCAAAACCCTGACAGCCGCGATTCCAACCAATCTGCAGGCTGAACTCCGCAGCTACCAGGAGGAGGGTTTCCAATGGATGTCCAGACTGGCCGAATGGAATGCCGGCGCGTGCCTGGCCGACGATATGGGGCTGGGAAAGACTGTTCAGGCATTGACCGTTTTGTTGCAACGAGCATCGCAGGGACCGTCGGTGGTCATTTGCCCGGTGTCCGTCCTGCCTAACTGGGTCAACGAGGTGGAACGATTTGCTCCTTCCCTGCAAATCAAGACGTTGGGTTTTGGCGATCGAAGCAGCTTATTTCAATCCTTGCAAGCCAACGACCTGCTCCTCCTCACGTATGGGTTGCTACAGTCTGAAGTGCAAGCCTTGGCCGAAATCGAATTTGCCACTGCCGTACTGGACGAAGCCCACACCATCAAAAATGTAACGACCAAGACCTCCCAAGCGGCAATGAAACTGAAGGCTTCGTTTCGATTGGCCATGACAGGCACACCCATCCAGAACCATTTGGGTGAAATTTGGAACTTATTCAACTTCATCAATCCGGGTTTGTTGGGCAGCTTAAGTCAATTTACTGAGCATTACATTAAAAACGACGACACCTCCACCCGCAAACAACTCAAACGGCTCATCAGCCCCTTCCTGCTCCGTCGCACCAAAGCGGCCGTGCTCGACGAACTGCCTCCCAAGACGGAAATTTTGATGAAAGTGCCTCTGAGCACCGAGGAAAGGGCCTTTTACGAAGCACTGCGCCGCAATGCCATCGCCAAGATGGAAGACAGCGAGGAAGCTTCCGGAACCAAGCATTTACAAGCCTTGGCAGAAATCACCAAACTGCGTCAGGCCTGCTGCAACACGGCTTTGGTGGACAACAGCCTGCAACTGGCATCGTCCAAACTGTCTGCATTTATGGATCTGGTTGGTGAACTACGGGAGAACAACCACCGGGCGCTGGTGTTCAGCCAGTTCGTTGGCCACCTGAGCCTTATCCGCCAAGCACTCGACAAGGAAAAAATTTCCTACCTCTATCTGGACGGTTCCACACCAATGAAGGAGCGAGCCGACCTGGTATCACGCTTTCAGCAGGGAAACAGCGACCTATTTCTAATTAGCTTGAAAGCCGGCGGCTTGGGCTTGAACCTCACCGCTGCCGATTTCATCATCCATCTGGACCCGTGGTGGAATCCAGCCATTGAGGACCAAGCATCCGACCGCGCCCACCGCATCGGCCAAAGTCGCCCGGTCACAGTCTATCGCTTAGTAGCCGAAGATACCATCGAAGAGAAAATTCTGAAACTGCATGCGACCAAACGGAATTTGGCCGACACACTCTTGGAGGGAAGCGACCGGGCAGCCAAGTTGTCGTTGAAGGAGTTGATGGAGATATTGAGCGAACAATAGGTTTCAATTGCTTTTGGAAATGCAAACCTATTCTGGGCAAAGAGTTAAGCTACTTTCATAATTGATATATTCGAGCAACCTAAAAAAGAATTACCCCTTAGTTTAGTTCTCACCCCTTTTCCGCATCATCCGCCTTTTTCGAATTCTTCAACACATCCAGCAGCTCCCTGAGATTAACCGTTGCATAAGAGGAAGAATGGTCTGACATGGCATACGGAATAACAAGATCGTCGTTATGAATAATGGAACCGCAGGAATAGATGACATTCGGGACGTAGCCTTCTCTTTCGAATTCGTTTGGAACCATGAGCGGACTGCTCAGCCTTCCGATTTCTATTTCGGGGTTTTCAATGTCGTACAGGGAGGCGCCCAAGGTGTATTCCCGCATGGAACCGACGGCATGGGTAATTACCAGCCAACCTTCTTCTGTCTCAATGGGGGAGCCGGCGTTGCCAATTTGGACGAGTTCCCAGGGGTAAATGGGTTGTTGTATGATTTTGGCTTCATGCCAGATGTTGATGCTATCGGAATAGGCAATATAGTTATTGACGCCGTCAATTCGGCACAACATGGCGTACTTCCCGTTGATTTTTCGGGGAAACAGGGCCATCCCTTTGTTTTGGGCAATTTCGCCATTAATGGGCAATATCTGGAAATTATAAAAGTCGGTTGTTTTGATTAACTTGGGCAGAATCGTAACGCCATCGTAGGCGGTGTAGGTGGCATAATAGGTTACTTCGCCGTTATCGTCCGTGAATTTAACAAAACGGGCGTCTTCAATGCCATTTTTCTCGGTTGCCGATACGGGGAAAATAACCCGTTCGGAAATGGCTGAATCGATGGAGAAATTAATCTCGTAGTGCGAAGATGCCAGCCACATCATTTGATTGATTAGTTTGATGTGATCTTCCGTAAGTTTGGGGTCTTCTCTTGCCGATACAAGGCTCCTCATCAATTCGCCATAGGTGAAATAATCGCCCAATTTATCTAGGATAAAATCAGGTGAAATCACCTTATCCTGTGTCTTTTTTTTATCGGATTTAACGGGGATAGCAGGTGAAAAAATGGTTTCTGTGTTTTGCTGTTTATCAATTTTATCTAAGATGGCAGGGACAATGACATTTTCCTTGTCTTTCATTTCATCCAGTTTTTCCTGAAACGATTTTTTATCGTAAACATGGCGTTTAATGACATCCGCTTCGGCCAGCATTTTACCAACAGGCTCTATGGTCAGGTTGTTATTCTTGTCAAGAATGCCTACGCGAAAAACGACGGATGAAATATGCCCTTCGCCGGTAGCACGAAAACTGAAAATAACCCGCTTTTCATCGGACCTTGTTTCCGACTGATCCGGATCTTCTACAACGGATGGATTGAAAAAAGCAGCCGATTCAATGGAGTATTCCATGGTAAAATACGATCCAATCAAGGATTTTTGAGTGGGACTAAGATCTTCTTCATTCACTTCGATCTTTTCGAATATGGGAGCCAGTTTGGCAAAATGTTTCTCAAATATGCGCGAAATATTCCGGTGACGTCGGGAATACCCCCTCAGTAACTGGCTCATGGCACTATTTACCTCTTTATCGGGCATTGCCAATACCTTCCTGATTATATCTGCCGACCTTTCATCATCCAAATATAGAAAACGGGCAATGACCCTGGAAGAATCGGGGGAAAAGGTAAATTTTTTTCTGGTTACGACGATTTGCATGATTTTTCAGTTTTAAAAAACGGATGAATCTTCTTTCAAAGTTACGCTGTTTTATCTGAAATGAGGAAAGAAACGTTATCTATGATATAAAAAACGCATACATGACCGGAGATTCATCCGGTATCGGGCTTGATGTGCTGAAGTTGTTGCTGAAATACGATGTTCGGATTTAAGCTGAAGGGCGAAATCTGGAAAAAATCATAGTAGGTACTTCCTTTTTCATTATCAACGATGAAGTGTGGGAACGGGCAAAACGAGAACTGATGGATAAATTTCGGCACGAATTACGAACTGCAGCGTGTAAAGGTGAATTTCATTGTTTACTGGCTGAAGGAAGGGGCGGAGAAAGAGGTAAGGGTGATTTTGCCGGAAGTGTATTTCGAAAGGGGTAACAAGGAAGAATGAAGTAACAAAATTCCTCATAAGTAAACGAATATGTTTACTTTTACCTACCTTTGCAAAAAACAATTCGTCATGGACAAACGCATTGACATTCTGAAAGGTATTCATCCGGGCAAACTGATGGAAAGGGACATGAAAAAAATGGGCCTCAACCAGCGCATATTGGCTGAAAAAACGAACATCCCCTACCAGACCATTAATGCCATCCTGGCCGGCAGAAGAAATTTGACTACAAGCCAGGCATTGAAAGTGGAACACGTGTTGGACTATGAGGAGGGATTACTCCTAATCCTTCAGGCATACCATGAAATCAAGAGTGTCAAGGAGGCTGAATTTGCCAAGCAATACCCCGACAAACCCAACGTCCGCAGAATCCTTTTCTGGGACACCGATTTCGACCGAATCAACTGGGGAATGTATAAAAACGCCGTCATAAAACGAGTTCTGGAAAGAGGAAATACGAAAGAAGTGGAAGAAGTAAAGCGTTTTTATGGGCTAAACGAAAATGAACGGCATCCGAATGGCTAGTCTGGACGATGTGACCGCCATGAAATTCGATACGAATACACACACGACCGTAAACAGATTCTTTCACAATTTGAAGACTTCGCTTCCGCCGACGATGAGACTGATCCCATCTGTCTGAAAGGGAAGATCTGGGAACTAATCAAGCTGGATATCGTGACCTAATTGGAATAAAAAGTTTTTTAAATCGACTTCCATGTATTTGTACGACCTACCACAAAATTACAAATCGCTCTGTGTATGCGGCGACATACACGGTGAGTTCAGGCAACTGATTTACAACATCAAACGATTATCAATTACGGATGCCGTTGTTGTAGTTGCAGGCGATTGTGGCATCGGATTCGAGAAACCGGAATATTACAATCAACTCTACAACCGGATTTCTGCAACGCTCGTGAAGCAAAATGTTATACTGCTACTGATAAGAGGAAATCACGACGACCCAGCCTATTTTGACGGGAATAGGATAAACTTTCCATTCATGACGGCTTTGCCTGATTATTCGGTGTTACAATTTAACGGACAAAATGCATTGTGCGTTGGTGGCGGCATTTCCGTTGACAGAGCGCCAAGGATCAGGAATATGTGGTTCGACAATGCTAAAGGAAATAAGCGCTGTCCAATTTATTGGGAGGATGAGCAGGTCGTTTTCAACGAGCAAATACTTGGTGAGATAAAAAGTGAGGGGATCTTGATAAATGCTGTCATCGCACACACGGCCCCGTCGTTCTGTTTCCCAACGACCAAAGAAGGAGTTGCCGGTTGGCTTTTGAATGATAGCACGTTGGAACGTGATTTGGATATGGAGCGAAAGACGATGGATAAACTATTTGAGTATCTTATTGATAACAAACATCCAATAGAGAATTGGTTTTACGGGCACTTTCATAACTCAGTCAATGAATTCATTCGTGATGTGGGATTTTGTTTGCTGGATATTCAAGAAATAAAGGTTTTGTGGAGTGTCTAAAGGAACGTTTTAAGTAGCGAGTGCAGAGGCGAAGCTTGCTTCGATTATGCCGAGTCACGAAAAACGACTGTTTAGAATAAACGAACAGTTAATAGGGTAACGGGAAGAAATTTATAAAGTGCTGTTGTGTAAATGAAACAACAGCCCAAAACTAAATTTTTTATTTACATTAGCGCTGAAATTTGTTTGACTTAAAATAGAAAGGCCATGAAAAAACTACTAGCAGTGATTCTTGCGTTAATCCTTATTGGAGGAGTTTCAGGTACCCAGGATTTTTTGTACATCCATCAAAAGGGCGGTGCAGTACAGAAAATTGAAATCAGCACCATTGACAGCATTATTTGCTATGATGCATCCATTCTGAATGGGGTCTCCTTGCATGGATTTGCCCAGAAAGGTCCATTTATCAATGGAAGTTCTGTTACCATTTACGACCTGAAGTCTGATCTGACGCCCACGGGAAAGACCTTCAATACTCAAATAAAAGATAATATAGGCACTTTCGAAATTGACAACATTTCATTAAGTTCCAATTTTGTGAGCTTAAGAACGGATGGTTTTTATTACAATGAAGTTCTGGGCAAACAATCGGTTTCTCAAATTACGTTGTATGCGCTGACGGATATCACCGATCATAAAAATGTGAATATCAATTTATTGACGCACTTGGAAAAACCACGGGTTGAGTATTTGATGAAAACCGGTTTATCCTTTTCGGACTCTAAGAAACAAGCTCAAAAAGAAATCCTAGCCATCTTTAACATTGTGAAGGCTAACATCAACAATTCTGAAGACCTCAATATTGCGACAGAAGGAGCGGATAATGGCATCTTATTGGCGATTTCTTCCATTTTACAAGGATATCGTTCAGAAAGTGAAATGACTGAACTCTTATCGAACATCAGCGAAGACATTCGTACGGATGGTGTATTGAACAGCAGTTTCACAGGGTCGGATTTGATCAATCATGCTCTGTATCTGGATACAGCATTCATTAAAACCAAATTGACTAACAGGTATAATGCGATTGGCGCTTCATCCAATGTGCCGAGCTTTGGAGCATACATCGAGAACTTTATTGCTAAAACGAGTTTTGTAAGTACGACATCGCTCTTTACTTACCCATCGACAGGTAATTATGGGATGAATCTTTTAGCGCTGTCCGATTCTATTTATACTGGAAGCCCAAACACTACATTCAGTTTTGCAGCACAAATTCCTACAGGGATGTCTTTAAAAATTCGAATAACCTCCATACCGGATACGATCTATAATGGTTCTGATCCCATTGGAAATCCTTCGGACACCACCGTCGTTGTTCCACGAGATTCCATTAGTATAACGTATCATGAATGGTATTATTCTCTGGGGGGCAATACGAATTGGGTGGTTTCCGTGTTTAGCAGAAACCCGAATACGCAAACGTTCACGGCAAACGGCTCTGGGATTTCCTGTGATTTATCAATGTTGTTTCCTGAATCAGGTCGTTTTCTAATAGAATATTTTGAAAATAATGCGACCGTGGCACGAAGAAAAAAGATTATAAGGTTTATTGCCGGTTGAACAGACATGGAGTTGAATTTCGAAGGATATAGCATTCACATCACCAAGATTACGACCAAACCGAGTGGCAAAAGTGCCGTGTATTTGCATGGTATGTGCATGTACGGAGACTACTATCACAACTTAATCGACTTCTTGCCCGATGATTATGCCAACTTTTACTTCATCGACATGCCCAACCATGGCCGCTCATCTGGGGAGAAGGGTTTTTTGCCTGACTCAACCACCATCGTGAATAGTATCGATTTCTGCATTTCGACCATAAAGAAAGAAGATCGTTTGGATCGCATAGACCTGATTTCGGCTGAAAGCATGGGTGGAATTTTTGCATTGTACTATCTGCTGAAACGAGACCCAGAGTCAAATAACAGGTACCTGATTTTCGGCGCACCTCTGTTTCCGAATTGGAGTTTCTTCTTTACGAATTTGAAACAGCCGGAGTCTTCCTACTGTGCCCTGTTTGCGAAAGACAAAATGGTGCTGCCCGTAAAAATGTTGCTTGGAGAAATGACACGGAATGCAGTCGTTTACAAGCAGATAAAGAATGACCCCCTCGTTCCGCAATTTGCCAATATCAACTACTTGCTGACGATTCATAAAATGGCCCGTGAGATCAATTCAAGTTTTGGCATGATTTCTAAGGACATCCTGTTTTTTTATGGTGAAGAGGATGCAATCTGCAATTTGAAAAAAATCAGGCAGCAGAATCAACCGATGAAAAACGTCAAAACCATCTTCGTTCCAAAGGAGTATCATTCCATGTTTTGGGCTGATAAGGATACGTATAAACCACCTATTAAGGAGTGGTTGTCAGATTCGCCCCTTTGATTACCAATGACTTCCTCGGCCGACCTGCTTCTGGTATTTTTCAGTAAGGGCTCGGTTAAGATAGATTTCGTAAATTAGCACAAATAAATGTTAGGTATTGAAGAAGGCAATCATGACAAAAATCAGCAAAAAAAGCCAACCATCCGATATGGATCAGCAACTCACGGAGTGGCGTAAACAGTTTAATCAGGAAATTCCGGAACGGGTCGGTCTTGCCTTTTATACCAACGATGCGGGGGAAGTTGAAATTGAGGTCTATTTGGCTGATGAGAGTATGTGGATGAGCCAGCAGATCATGGCAGAACTGTACGGCGTTGACATTCGTACCATCAACGAACATCTGATCAACATTTTCAATGCTGAGGAATTGGATTCAGAATCAACTATCCGGAAAATCCGGATAGTTCGACAGGAAGGCAAACGTCAGGTCAATCGTGAAATCCAATTTTACAATCCGAACGTCGCATCTATCTGCAAATCACTGACATATTCGCTCTGGCCTCCGACTACGACAAAGACAGCTCGATCACCAACGAATTTTTTGCTTTCATCCAAAACAAACTACATTACGCCATTACAGGAGAAACTGCTGCCGAAATCATCTTCAATAGGGCTGATTCACAAAAAGACCACATGGGTCTAACCAGCTGGGCACATTCTCCCGATGGAAAGGGCTAAGCATTAATTAAATGTTTAGTTTTGTAGGAACAATCAACTCTATCAGAAGCTAATCATGAGAAACACGAAACATAATTGCCGGTTCGTTTTGCTACTTGCGTTCATCCTTAACGCAGGAAATGCAATAACCGCCGAAAAAAACACCAAGCCCATCTCGTACGATGAACAATGGAGTAAGGTTGATCAATTTGCCAAGGACGATCGGCCGGAATCGGCCATGAAGGAAGTGAAAATTATCCTCAAGCAGGCTGAGTCGGATAAAAATTCGGTTCAGTTCATCAAGGCCAGCGTACAAGCTATGGTTTTTACCTTGAAAATCGATCCGGACAAAGCACCCGCACAGATTTTGGGTTTCGAATCGCTTATCGGAAAAGCAACCGACGCATCGGACAAAGCGATTTTGCAATCCATGACGGCTCAATTGTATGTCTGGTACTATAGAATCAAATCGTACGACTTCAATAAACGGACGGAAGTGATCGGTCTTGATCCAGGAGACTTGACACAATGGACAAAAAACAATTTCTCGGAGAAGATACGTTCCTTACTTGCTGCATCGATGCAAAATGCCGAGCTATTGCAAAAAACGGATATCAAAAAGTATGAGGCTTTGTTGAATAATGTGGGCAACAATTTGTTGCAACCTACACTGTTTGACTTACTTGCCAAACGAAAAATCGATCTATTGACCGACTTGAAGCGCTATTTGTATGAATCCGACTTTGCAGCAAATCCGGAAATATTGTTTCTACCATCCGAGAAATTCGTCAAGGCAGAAGTGGACACGATGGTCGGTTCCGCCATCGACCAGGAAATCATCCGGACGTATCAAAAATGGTTGCAATTCCGGGGGAACGATTCGAATAAAGCAGCCCTGATTCTAACGGATTTAAATCGCGTCGAGGCGTTCAATAGCTTATTTGAAGGCAGGAAGAATCAGTACGAAAGCAATGAGGATCTAGGACTTACAGCTTTGGCAGCCGCTTATGTAAAGGCTTTGGAAACCTTGGCTGACAAATACAGCAACGAGGAGCAGGTATTGAATATACTCGCTTCTGAGGCCGAATTTTACAAAGGCCAACACAATTCGATCGACACCATTCATAAATTTTACTTTCGGAAGGCTTATGAGATTTGTGCCGATGGTATCGCTCGTTTTCCAAAAGCCAAGAATTTGGACGTATTGAAGAACATACAGGATAAAATCAAGCAGGTAAGCATGTACATATACAACAATGCAGTGGTCAAACCTCATACGATGTTGGAAATTGAGTTGGTTGCTTTGAATCTGGATCGGGTAGAGCTGAAGATTTATCGTGTGATCACGACTGCTCAAGATTATTTCAAGAACAACGGAAGTAACGGAAAAACCGTATCTCCGGTTGTCGTTTTGCAAGAAAAGCGTTGGATCGACCTAACCAAGGATTCGAATTTCAACACCCAAAAGACCATCATCCACCTTAAAACCGGA
>Ga0209429_10000304_pt1 | contig 33774 bp, 33 predicted proteins | sample BarGraNGADG00212_3_FD_184493 | JGI IMG/M metagenome (GOLD analysis project Ga0209429, IMG submission 184493) | Arctic peat soil microbial communities from Barrow, Alaska - Barrow Graham LP Ref core NGADG0004-212 (SPAdes) (version 2) | ecosystem: Environmental > Terrestrial > Soil > Wetlands >... | reverse complement strand
GTGCTGCTTTTCCTCCCGATCCAAGCGGTCAAAGGTTTCCTGCAGCTGACGAAACAAGCCCTTTTCGTACTGTCCGCCCGCCACTGGCATCACCCCCATCCATGATCTCGTCTACTCTATTCGACATGCGCTGGAAAACTCCTTTTGGTTTTGGGCGCCCTTTTGAGATAATTTTGGCCGCGTAATTCAGCAGGGCTGAATAGTAACGGAGAATTGACGCCACATACGCCAACTTGACAGCCTGGTCAGGTTTTTACCTCGTCAAGCACCCAGTAACCCTCCTGGTTTCGCTGCAGTATGCCGCCATCGACCATTTCGCGGCGGATGGTGCAGTAGTCATCAAAATGGCGCATGATGATGCCATTGAGCTCCTTCTCGCTGTAAAGCCTGCCGGATTCAAAATCCTGGGCGATGTGTTCCAGCACAATCAAGCGTTTGGCATGCTTCATGGGCAACTGCTTGAGCTTGCCATTCTCAAAGTAGGTATCCAGCACCTTCTGGTGCGGCAGGTCATCTTTGCCTACTGTCATCTGTTCTTTCCTCTCATGCACCTGGATCTGTCTGATATGGATCTTCGGGGTTCGCTTTGTGTCAGCGGCGGCAAGTCATCGGAGAGAGCATCAGACAGTCATTTCATTATACTCAGTTGTGCGGCAGCTGAAGCGGCGCATGCACAGATTTTCGCTGTTTTCGTTCCTGATAAGGGTGACAAATCCTGCACAAGAGGCTATAATTGAGGCTATTACAAGATAATGGAGGACGGATCAATATGGAGAACTTGAAAGTCGGCATCATCGGCTGCGGAGGAATAGCCAACAACAAGCATCTGCCCAGCATCAAAGCTTTGGGCGGCGTGGATGTTATTGCTTTCTGTGACATTATTCAAGAAAAGGCCAGCAAGGCCGCCCAGCAATTTGGCACGGCTGATGCCAAGGTATTTGAGGACTATAAGGACCTGCTCAAGCTGGATCTGGACGCCGTGTATGTCTGCACGCCCAATCGCAGCCATAGCGTGATCACGGTGGATGCCCTGTATGCAGGCAAGAACGTGCTGTGCGAAAAGCCCATGGCCATCAACTATGCCGAGGCCATGAAGATGCTGGAGGCTGCTAAGAAGACGGGCAAACTGCTGTCCATTGGCTATCAGAGCCGTTACCGAGCGGATAGCCGCTACCTGAAGGCCGCCTGCGAGGCAGGCGAACTGGGCGATATCTACTTTGCCCGAGCCAACGCCATCCGCCGCCGGGCCGTACCCACCTGGGGCGTCTTCCTCAACGCTGAAGAACAGGGTGGCGGGCCGCTGATCGATATCGGCACCCACGCGCTGGACTTAACGCTGTGGATGATGGACAACTATAAACCAAAGTATGCCGTTGGCACGATCTATCACAAACTCAACCAGGACAAAAACACTGCCAACGCCTGGGGCGACTGGAAACCGGAGGAATTCACGGTGGAGGACAGCGCCTTTGGCTTCATCGTCATGGAAAACGGTGCAACCATTGAGCTGAACGCCTCCTGGGCTCTCAATACCCTGGACGTGGAAGAGGCGACGACCACGCTGTCTGGCACCAAGGGCGGTGCTGATATGCATGACGGGCTGCGCCTGAACGGCGTCAAGCACAACCGCCAGTTCACCCTGACGCCAAACCTAAAGGCCAACAGTGTTGCCTTCTATGAGGGTGAAGGAGAAGATATGCAGGTCATGGAGCAGAAGGTCTTCACCGATGCTGTGCGCGGCGTGGGTAAACTGACCGTGCTGCCCGAACAGGCTATCGTGGTCACCCGAGTTCTGGAAGCCATCTATCAATCGGCAAAGAGCGGCAAGCCCGTCTACTTTGACTAAGGAGGACAGAGCATTGACCAGAGCGAAAATTGGATACCAGCTTTACTCCGCCAGGGAAGAGGCAGCAAAGGACCTGCCGCTCATCCTGCGCACATTGAAGGCGCAGGGGTATGAAGGGGTGGAATTCGCGGGTTTCTACGGCCACAGCGCTGAGGAGATCAAGGCGCTGCTGGACGAAGTTGGACTGGAAGCCGCCTCCAGCCATGTGCCGCTGCAGCTAATGAAGGATGACCCCTTTGGTCTGCTCAGTTTCCATCAGAAGATTGGCTGCAAGTTCATCGCCATCCCCTACCTGGAAGAACGGGATCGCCCCGGTCAGTCCGGCTTTGCTGACGTCATCCGCTTCATCTACAGCTTTGCCAAGCTCTGCCGAAAGGCAGGCATCACGCTGATGTACCACAACCATGACTTTGAGTTTGAGAAGTTCAGCGGTATGTACGGCTTAGACTTTCTATACCGCGCCGTGCCATCTAACCTGTTGATGACTGAGTTTGACACCTGTTGGGTCAAATACGCAGGCGTTGACCCCATAGCCTATCTCAAGCAGTACTCAGGCCGCGCGCCAGTAGTGCATATCAAAGACTTTGTGGGCTTCAAGGGTGAGGTATCCCCCTATCAGTTGATTGGACAAAAGGATAACCCGGATGCCAGGATCGCTGAATTCAGTTACAGGCCTTACGGTTATGGCATTCAAGACGCCAAGGGTGTTGTGGACGCTGCCATCGCCGCCGGCGCTCACTGGCTGATCATTGAGCAAGATGAAAGCCCGGACAGACCGCCCATGGAGGCCAGCCAAATGAGCATCGGGACCATGAAGGGTCTGGGATACTAAGAAGTGCCTGACTGGACACCGTGGCAAGCGCCACGGTGTTCTTGTTTATGAAGCGCTAATTGACACCCGCCGTCCTGCAATGCTATGATGCACTTGAGAATCGGGCCGAGGGGTGACAAAATGCATGCATTGAGAGTCGGCATTATCGGCGCAACCGGCATGGTGGGCCAGCGTTTTGTTGGTTTGCTGGCACAGCACCCTTGGTTTCAAGTCAAGGTGTTGGCTGCCAGCGCCAATAGCGCTGACAAGCGCTATCAGGATGCTGTTGAGGGGCGTTGGGCGATGCCCTTTGCGATGCCGGATTACGCCAAGGATATGGTCCTCATGGATGCCGCTCAAATCACGCAGATCAGCGGCCTGGTTGATTTTGTGTTCTGCGCGGTCGCCCTGGACAAAACCAAGACCCGCGCTTTGGAAGAGGCCTACGCCAAAGCGGAGATCCCAGTCGTCAGCAACAACTCCGCCTGCCGCCAGATCAGCGACGTACCGATGATCATACCGGAAATCAACGCCGACCACGCACAGGTTATCGCGGCGCAAAGAAGGCGCCTGGGTATCCAGCGCGGCTTCATCGCAGTCAAGCCCAACTGTTCGATCCAGAGTTATGTTCCGGCGCTGACGCCCCTGATGTCCTACGGACTCAAGGCAGTGAGCGTCTGTACCTATCAGGCGGTCAGCGGCGCGGGCAGGACACTGGAAACCTGGCCTGAGATGATGGACAATGTGATCCCCTTCATATCAGGCGAAGAAGAGAAAAGCGAGCAGGAGCCCCTGAAGATATGGGGCCGGCTAACTGCGGGGGGAGACCGTATTGAAGCAGCGTCTGCTCCCCTCATCAGTGCCCAGTGCCTGCGCGTGCCAGTACAGGATGGGCACATGGCAGCGGTGAGCGTCAGCTTTGATACAAAACCCAGCAGGCAAGAGATATTGTCTGCCTGGCAAAACTACCAGACACTTCCCCAGCAACTGGACTTGCCTTCTGCCCCGACCCCCTTTCTGACCTATTTCGAACAGGATGACAGGCCTCAAACTCGCCTGGACCGTGACATCGGCAGCGGTATGGGCATTGCCATTGGCCGCCTGCGGGAGGACAGTCTGTTCGATTATCGCTTCGTCTGCCTAAGCCACAATACCCTGCGCGGCGCTGCTGGCGGCGGAGTCCTGACAGCGGAGTTGCTTTACCGCCAGGGATACATCACAGCGGAGGACATATGACGCAAAAACAAGTACTGTTCACGGGATGTGGCACAGCGCTGGCCACCCCCTTCACCCCTGAAGGCATTGATGTGCAGGCGCTGGCAGCGTTGGTAGATTGGCAGATCAAAGAAGGCGTCAGCGCCCTGATCGTCTGCGGCACCACGGGCGAACCCAGCACCATGACGCAGCTTGAATGGGAGCTCACAGTGGAAACCGTGGTCAAGGCGGCTGCCGGCCGCGTCCCGGTCATCGCGGGCACCGGCGGCAACAACACCGCGCGCGTGCTGGCGCAGGCCAAGATCGCCAAAGCCTTGGGCGCAAGCGCGCAGCTGTGCGTGACGCCCTACTACAACAAAACCACCCAGGCAGGCTTGATCGCCCACTATACCGCCATCGCAGACGCCGGTGATTTGCCCATCATCCTGTACAATGTGCCCAGCCGTACCGGACTCAATATGTCGGCGGACACGGTGATCAGACTCAGTTACCACGAACAGATCATTGCGCTGAAGGAAGCCAGCTGTGATTTTGTGCAGCTTGGTGACGCGATGCTGGGCTGCGAAGACAGGATCTCGTTTTACTCTGGCTCTGACGAGGTCATCTCTCCCCTGATGAGCCTGGGCGGCCAAGGCGTGATTTCGGTGATATCAAATGTCATCCCGCGCTATGTCTCAGAGCTTTGCGCCGCCATGCTTGCGCGTGATTACGAAAAGGGCGCACGAATGCAGCTTGACTGCCTTCCCCTGACCCATGCGCTTTTCAGTGAGGTCAACCCCATCGCCGTAAAGCGTGCCCTGTACCTGATGCATAAATGTCAGGACATCGTGCGTCTGCCGCTGATCAACCTGAGCGAGGCAAACAGCAAGCGTCTGGCGAAGCAGATGAGGAAAATGGGTGTTCTGGCATGATGCGCCTGATGATTTCGGGCGCTTGCGGGCGCATGGGGCGCATGATTGCACGGGAGGCGCTTGACGCGGGCATTGAGGTGGTGGCGGGTATCGACGCGCAGGGCTGCGGCAACGCTGGTTTCCCTGTGTTTGAGGGCTTTAACACCGGTGATGTGAGTGCCGATGTATTGATCGATTTTTCAAGCCCCAGGGCCCTCCTCCCCTTGCTGGCTTATGCGCGGGAGCGCAAACTGCCCTGTGTACTGGGCACGACGGGTTACACGCCTGATGATATGAAACTGATCAATGAGGCGGCTGAGCACATCGCGGTTTTCCAGTCCAGCAACATGTCCGTGGGTGTCTACGTCTTGAAAACCCTTGCGGCGCAGGCCAAAGCGATGCTGCCGGATTTCAATATTGAAATCGTGGAGAAACATCACAACAAAAAAGCCGATGCTCCCAGCGGCACAGCAATGACACTATATGAAGCGCTAAAGGATGCGGACAGCCTGCCCGCCTTCGGCAGAGAGGGCCGCCAGGCATTGCGGCAACCACAGGAAATTGGCCTGCACGCTGTGCGCGGTGGAACGCTGGCTGGGGAGCATGAGGTAGGTTTCTACGGCAACAATGAAACCCTGCTGCTGACCCACAGTGTTCAAAGCAGGCAGATTTTCGCTTTGGGTGCCCTTCAGGCAGCGCGATTCATTGTGGGTAAGCCTGTAGGGCGTTACGGTATGGCCCAGATGCTGAGCCAGTCAGGCCAAGGGTAAGCACTATGCGCGTGTGCGGAATCGTCGCCGAGTACGATCCCTTTCACAACGGTCACCTCTATCACCTACAACAGTGCAAACAGGCCGCGCATGCGGACTATGTCATTTGCGTAATCAGCTGTGCCTTCACACAGCGCGGCATGCCGGGGCTCTTCTCCACTCAAGACCGTGCACGGATGGCCCTGGAGGCGGGGGCTGACTTGGTGCTGGGCATGCCGCAGAGCTTCGGCTGCTCACAGGCCAATCGCTTCGCCCTGGGTGGCGTGGGGATACTGGATGCCTTGCAGGTAGTGACGCATCTTGGCTTTGGTGTGGAGCAAGTGGCCCTGCCTTTCCTGCAGACCGTGGCGGCAAAGCTGGATGACCCGGATGAGCCTTACCGTCTGCGCCAGCGCGAGGCGCTCAGAGCCGGGAAATCTTTTGCCCGGGCACAGGGCGAAGCCTTGGCGCAGAGCGATGAACTGCTGGATCCTGCCATCCTCAGCGCTCCAAACTTTGTGTTGGGATTGTGCTATTTGCGGGCGCTCAAACGGCTCAACAGTTCGATCCAGGCAGTTCCCATCATCAGGAGGGGCAGCTATCACGACACCAGCCTCGCCCCATTACCCAGCGCAAGCGCCGTACGCGCTGCGTTGCTGCGCGGCGATTGGCAGGGCGCAGCGCGGGTCCTGCCTGATGTTGTCTATCCGCTGGCTGCAGGCGCTGCACTTGCACAGGGCCTGCATCTGCCAGGTGCGCTTGATAAAGCGTTGCTGGTAAAGCTCCTCTCAGGCGGCGACTTTGGCCAGATCGCTGAGATCTCCGAAGGTCTGGACCAGCGCATCCTGAGCGCCGCAAGAGTGGTAAACAACCGCGAGGCACTGATCCGCCTGGTCAAGTCCAAACGCTACCCCTACGCGCGCATCAGCCGGGCGCTGACCAATATGCTGCTGGATGTACATGTCCAGCCTGACGAGCGCCCACGCTACGCGCGGCTGCTGGGCTTCCGAAACACGGCCCTCCCCCTGCTCAAGGCAATCAAGCCCTCGGGTTTCCCCCTGATTGACCGTCCAGCAAAGGCAGACTTCCCAGGTATCGCGCAGGACATGTGCGCCGAAATGCTTTGGCGCCTGGGCGCCGAGCAGGCCGCAAGCCTCGCCTGGCATCAAGACATGATCATTGTATAGGGAGTGATGGTATGCGCAGCATTCAGGCAAGCCTGATCACAGAGACAATAGCTGAACTCTTCATGGAAGCCAATTATTGCATTGGTGAGGATGTCAGCCTGGCAATCGACGCTGCTTTGGTAGAGGAGCCTTCTCCGCAAGGGCGCGACACCCTGCGGCAAATCGCTGACAACTACCAGATCGCATCCAGCGAACGCGTAGCGATTTGCCAGGATACGGGCATGTCGGTGGTCTTCGCGCAATTGGGGCAGGAGATCCATGTGGAAAACGGCGACTTTGAAGAGGCCATCCAGCAGGGCGTACGCGAAGCCTATCTGCAGGGCTATCTGCGCAAGTCGATCATATCTGATCCCCTGTTTGACCGCGTCAACACCAAAGACAATACGCCGGCAGTGATCCACACGCGCATCGTACCAGGCAACCGTTTGCAGCTGACGGCCGTGGCCAAGGGATTTGGCTCTGAAAACATGAGCGCCCTCAAAATGCTGGTGCCCGCGGATGGCGTGGCAGGCGTCAAGGAGTTCGTGCGGGAGACAGTGGAAAAGGCTGGTCCCAACCCCTGTCCCCCCATCATTGTGGGCGTAGGTATTGGGGGCAACTTTGAGCAGGCCGCCATCATGGCGAAGCGCGCCACCGCGCTGCCGCTTGATACGCATAATGCGGATGTCCGGTACGCGCAGCTGGAGGAAGAGCTTTTGGCTTCCATCAATGCCTTGGGCATTGGCCCTGGCGGGACCGGCGGACGTACAACGGCGCTCAAAGTGCATGTGCTCTTTGCCCCCACGCATATCGCTGGCCTGCCGATTGCCGTCAACATTTGCTGCCACGCCGCGCGCCATTTGAGCGCCACATTGTAGGAGGAGAAAGATGGACAGCCTGTCGCTGCGCATGCCCTTTGATCCCGAGCAGCTCAAGCAGTTGCGCGCGGGCGATTCAGTTCGCCTGTCCGGCTATCTGTATACCGGCCGCGACGCCGCCCACAAGCGCCTGATTGCCTTAATAGAAAAAGGGGAACCTTTGCCCATACCGCTTGAGAATGAGTGCATATACTATGTAGGCCCCGCGCCCGCCAGCCCCGGGCATGCTGTTGGCCCTGCCGGCCCCACCACCAGCTACCGCATGGATCAATATACGCCCCGATTGTTAGCGCTTGGCCTCAAAGGCATGATCGGCAAAGGCCTGCGCAATCAGGCAGTGATCGATGCCATGAAGCAGTATCATGCTGTGTATTTTGGCGCAGTGGGGGGCGCTGCGGCGCTGATATCCCGCCACATCATTTCAAGCCAGGTCGTTGCCTATGCGGACCTTGGCGCGGAGGCTATCCATCGCTTTGAAGTGGAGGAATTCCCCGCCATTGTTCTGATTGACAGCCAAGGCAACAACTTGTATGAAACGGGCCCCAAGCTGTACAAGGAAACCTATTTGTGATAGCATGAAGCACACTTTGGAAAGGGAGGACAGCACACTGCGCGGTATAATCAGGCGGCTATTGGCGCTGCTGATGGCGGCCTATGTATTGTCTGCTGTCCCTTCTGTTCCATTTGCTCAGGCAAGCCAGGAGTATGATCCCCAGCAACCCGCCAATCTGTCAAGTGACCAGATCCGCGCGCAAAGCGCCATCGTGATCGAAGCGAAGACGGGTGAAGCCATTTTCGAAAAGAACGCCGATGACATGCGCTTCCCAGCCTCCACCAGCAAGATCATGACGGTGCTTCTGGGCATTTTGATGGGCAACCCGGATGACTTGGTGACGGTAAGTCAAAATGCTGTCAATATCCCTGAAGACGCCTCCAGGATACCCCTTGTGGCGGGCGAGCAGATCCTATTATCGGATCTGCTGCGCATGACCATGGTCGCCTCCGGCAATGATGGGGCGATCGCCATTGCAGAGCATATTTCCGGCACCGAGTCTGCCTTTGTGGGGCTGATGAATGACGCGGCTATGCGCTTTGGCTGCACCGGAACGCGCTTCAATAATGCCCACGGATATCACGATGAAAACCACTACAGCACGGCTCGGGATTTGGCTCGCATCGCCAAGGTCGCGATGGAGAACGAAACCTTCCGTGAGATAGCGGCGCTGACCGCTTACACCCTGCCAGGCAATGAGTGGAGCGCCGCGCGCCGAAAAACGACGCAAAACGTTGTTTTTACCAATGCTGAGAATCAGTATTTCTACCCTAATATGCTCGGCATCAAAACAGGTTATCACCTGGAGGCAGGCTATTGTTTCGTCGGCGCGGCTGAGAAGGACGGCGTGGAGCTGATCTCGGTTGTGCTCAAGGACGATGCCCCCGGCCGGTGGAGAGACACGATCAGGCTGTTGGAGTTTGGCTTTGCCCTGTATGTTACCACCAGCGTGGAGGCCATCTACCGTGAGAACCCCAAAACGGTGGAGATTTCAAGCTTCGCGCTGGACGACGCGGACCTTGGCCGCCTGGAGTTGGCTATCCGAAAATTGGATCCCCTGGCGGATGATCAACTGGTCGGTTTTGCTGACAAGCCGGAAAACTGGACGCGCATCTATAACATGCGTACCACGATCAATTTCAGCCGCAAGCTGGATGCCCCCATCGAGGCGGGCGAAGTAGTCGGCACAATGACCTATACACCTGAGGGGGCAGACGCCCTGCCGGTTGAGTATGAGTTGGTCGCCACCAGATCCATTGCCAGACGCGCGTCACTTGCCCCATCGTATGATGAGATCGTAATGTATACGGTAGCTGACCCCAACCCCTTCCCCCGCTTCTCAATAGAACTCCTGCTGCTGCTGTTGGCGCCGGTGATCGCTGTCATCGTGCTCAGTCAGCTGTTTTTCAAGCTATTGACGCGCAAGAAGAAACCAAAGATCAAGCGAAAGACCAGCTACACTACCCGCTACTACCGCTGAAGCCTGGCGGGCGAGCCAGCAAACGCCTCCTGGATCAGTTGCAGGCTGCGTGCCATTTGTTCGCGCTGCGTATTTGACATATCATCAGGCGGTGTTTCCGCGCTCAGCAACACTTGGAAGTGCTGCTTGCCGCCGACTGTCCACTTTCTGACATAGCTTGGGCTGTAGCTTAGGCTGTCGTAGCTGAGGGTTTTGTTCTGGGGATCATAGGTAAGAGTGAGGTGCATAAGTACACCTGACAGAAGTTCACGCATGCTTCGGTTCTCTGTAAGTATGTTGCCAAGGCTGTAGGCGATGAGCACATCTCTGCGCTCATCCCCGCTGTCTTTGAGTTGGTACAGCTCAATGCCCTGCACCTGCTCTCCCCCCATGCCCAAGATCATATCGGCGCCCGCTTGGCCCAGGCGATGGGCAATTGTGCGCTGCGCCGCAGTGGGAGTCTGCCCTGCCATAGTCTGCCAATTGAGGGAGACAATAACCAAGTCCGCCTGTCCCCTGAGGACTGTCACTTGCTCGACCAATTTCTCCGCATTGTAGGGGAGCATGAACGCAGATCTCTCTTCATCGCTTGTGACTTTGCGGCCTGTGGCGGAAAGCCTTTCACTGGCATGCAGCCAGCTGATGGACAGGCCATTGATGCGAAAGCTGGTGACTTTCCCATCGCCCAGCCCTATCGCCAACAAGCGGCGGGAGGCGATGGCATCCAAAGTTCTCTGCGCCGGGGCAAGGCCGCCATCCAGGATCTTCTCGCCAGTCATCACCAATGCATTGATGCCAAATTCCTTGATCATGTCCAGCGTTTCGATGGGTATCAGAACATCGCTTGCCTGATCGTCAGCGTCCATCAGCGCCTGATCCAGGCCCATGATGTTCAGGTCGGCTTGCAGGCGCGATATGAGAGGGGCAAGTATGCTCTGACCGTCGGAAACGAAGCTCTGACTGGCCTGAACATCGCTTTCAAAACGCAGCATGCCCCCCAGCGTCATGGTGATGCTGATGGGATCATTGCTGAGGGTGGGGTATGCCTGAGGCACCGCTGTGCCCGCTACAAGGGAAAGCTGCGCGGTTTGCTGCGGCGAGACAGCGGAACTATTGTCCGGTACGCGCAGGGCATGGCCTACAGCTCCTGCGATCTCATCCAGGCGCATGGAAGCAGCTGGACTGTCTTTTCCTACTGTTTGAAGGAAAGCGAATATGCCAAGGATTGCCACTGCGCACAGCAGCAGCACCAATACTGTGCCTCCGGACAGACCCCGCCTTTCCCTACGCATGGCGAGCAACTCCCAGCCCCGGCATTAGGGATGATTCTTCTCGTAGATGATGCGCAGCCCGCTGAGTGTCAGCTGGCCATCGATGTGCTGGATGAGCTTTGATTGCGTGGCAATCAGGCGGCTGAGACCTCCGGTAGCAACCACGGTGATCTGCGGATCATTCAGTTCCAGGCGCATGCGTTCGATGATGTAGTTGACCTGTCCCACGTAGCCAAACAAGACGCCCGCCTGCAGATTGCTCACCGTTGTCCTGGCGATCACATTGTCGGGCATGACCAACTCAAAGTGTGGCAGTTTTGAGGTGCCGCTGACCAGCGCCTCAGAGGCCAGCTTGATGCCGGGACAAATGCAGCCACCCAGAAAGGAGCCGCGGGCATCCACTACCCCAAAGGAGGTGGCGGTTCCAAAATCGATGAATATGCAAGGCCCGCCGTACAGCGTGTAGGCGCCCACGGCATTGCAAATACGATCAGCCCCCAGATCCCGGGGATTTTCGTACAGGATGTTGATGCCCGTTTTGATGCCGGGCGTCACAAACATGGGTTCCTTTCCAAAGTAATCCCGACAAAGATGGTCGATAGTAAAGTTGATCGTGGGCACAACGGAGGATATCATGATGCCCTCTACGTCGCGCATTTTGAGGTTGGCATGGCGGAACATGTTCTCCAAAAAGGCGCCGTACTCATCAGAAGAGTAGTTTTTATTGGTGGAGACACGCCAATACTGGACAAGCTGGCTGCCTTCAAACAGGCCCGTTTTGATGTTGGAATTGCCAATGTCCATAGTGAAAATCATAATTCGCCTCCGATCAACTTTCAAGCCTTACAGATCTTGAAATGGCGCGAGCAATGGCAGTCCCAAGAACCGCGCAGACAACCGCTTCAACAGCGCCTTGCACCCCGACAAAGGCAAAGACAAAGAGTAGGGCGTTTTTCGATCCCAGGTTTTCTGCGATTCCCTGAAGAAGCTCTGATTGATAGTAGAACAACATCAGTATGCTCATGAAAAAGACAGTGTTCAGCAAGGCGCCGCATAGGCTGGCCAGGATATACTGAAGATTTTTAGTCTTCATCCGGCTTTTGAGAAAACGGAAAAACAAGCCACACAGCAAACCCATCAAGATGCGTGTGGGTATGGTGGTCAAGATGGCGCCTAATGGATTCATATTGAACAGCATCAAACCAAAAGCGCTTTTCCCCGAAACAGCCTGCCAGAAGCTTGTCAGACCGAACATGCCGCCCAGAATCGCACCGGCGCCAGGGCCAAGGATGATTGCGCCAACAATAACCGGCACCTGCATGAAAGTAAGTTCAATGCCTGGAGTTTTAATGTATCCTATTCCGGTGAATTCCAGTAAGAATAGAATCCCCGCCAGCACAGCCAGCCTCACCAAATAGAGCGTGCGTTCCCGCGAATACTTCACCTGTGTCATGATTGCCTCCGTTCAAGTTCGTATAGATACCTGACGATAGTGCCTTGGATGCATCGTCTGACCCCTTGGGTATCAGCCTGCTCATTATATCAAGCGCTCACATGCTTGTCAAAAAGGCGTCAAAAAAGTGGCGCCCGATCAGCCGGGCGCCACAAGTTGGTGCTGCCTATTCGACCGTCACCTTGTACAGTTCATCAAAGTCAAGTAGTACCTGCTGATCCAGCAACGAGAAGATTTGCGCCTTGTTGACGGCGTCGCCCCAGTATTTGAGCGGCTCCAGCTCTTCCGCGTCAAAGGAGAAGTCCATGGTGTAATCACCGAAGTAAATCTTTACCACTACTTCTTTAGCATTGGCCAACTGCTGAGCGATAGCGGATGCGTTCTTGCCCAGAGTCCATGAGGAATAACCATCAAACAACTTGAGGGCAGAGAAGGTATAGAGCGTGTCATCGACCAGGATCTTGATCATGCTGATGGGCTCCTTGCCCCGCGCGCTGCGGTACTCGACCCAGGCCCAGGGGTAGTTCGCAGAGCCCTGCACATAGCCATCAGCCACAAAGCCCAAACCAAAGTAAAGGTTATCCGCCTCAGTCTCGATATAGCGCTCGTAGCGCCAGATCTTGTCGATCTTGTCCAGTTTATAGCCTTCCAGCGCTTCAAGCTGCGTGAGGTCAAAGCCACCCCGATCAGGCGGAATGGCCGCCTCCGGGTTGTATGCGGCATCGTAGGCTAGCAAAACCTGCTCATCAACAAAGGAATACAGGGTGCTGGAAAGGATGCTGCCAGCCCACTGGCTGATGCCGGCGGCATCGGCAGCGTTCAGTACAAATACGGCAGTCTGTTCGTCATAGGATACAGAAATCTCGATCTCTTGAGCGTACTGAAGCAGTTCGACCATATCGCGCCCGATTTTGCCCAGATTCCAGGTGGCATAGCTCTTATCCGGCGCCAGATCAAGGTTGATATACTGATACAGCGCACCGTCAACCTTCAAGGCAACGCCGGTGATGATCTTCGCCACGTCATCTTCAGTGTATTCGACCCAAGCCCAGGGCGCGTCTAGTACCTCCCCCTGATCTTGCTCCGTTACGAAACCCAGGCCGAAGTAGGTGTCGGTGCTGTCCATTTCGTAGTATTGCTCGTAGCGCCAAGATTTGCCCTCCTCATTGCTGACGTAGCCGGGCAGGGAGGAGAAGACGCTGTGGTCAAAAACGTAGGTTTGCGCGGAAGAGACCAGCAATGACAAGACCATGATGCCCATCAGCAGCAGGGAAATCACTCTCTTCATGGGGACCCCTCCTCAAGCGGTGTGTTTTGATTACTTAATAGGCGCAGAGGAACGAAATCATGTTATCGTTGCTTCAAGATAACACAGTTTCGTTCCTCTGACAAGTCAGCTTCAAGTGTGCGGCATTCCTGCCCTAGATGGGCATCGTGCCTTCCTTTTTGTCATACGTGGTCGGATCGGTCTTTAGCTGCGCTGCCTGGCGCGTCTGGAAAAACTTGACGGCGACCGCAGGGAAGAGCGCGTAACTGAGCACGTCCTCATCCTGCTGGTTATACTGGGCCATTTCCTTGCGGTAGTTGTCCAGTTCAGGCTTCAGGTCATCGGCAGGGCGGTGCGTGATCAAAGGCTCGTCGCCTAATATCTGCTTCCTGACAGCCTCGTTGGCGGGCGCAGGCAGATGGCCATACTCACCGCGCAGCAGGGCCTTGGATTCGTTGGGCACCATCTTGTAGCGCTCACCAGCGATGATATTCATGACGGCCTGGGTACCCACGATCTGGCTGGTGGGGGTGACCAGGGGTGGCAGGCCAAAGTCCTCACGCACGCGGGGGATCTCACCCATCATCTCATAGAACTTGTCGATCTTGCCAGCCTGTTTCAGCTGGCCGATAAGGTTGGAGAGCATACCGCCCGGCACCTGGTAACGAAGCGTGTTGACGTCAACGGACAGTACACGCTCAGGGTCACGCCAGCCATCTTTGGTCAGCCGGGCAGCCACGGTGCGGAAATGCTCAGCAATATCTGACAACAGGTTCAAATCAAGGCCGGTATCGTACTCAGTGCCCTTGAGCGTCGCAACCAAGGCCTCTGTGGCTGGCTGTGACGTGCCGCTGCCAAGCGGCGAAAGGGCGGTATCCACCACGTCTATACCTGCCTCCACCGCCTTGAGCAGGGTCATGTCCCCAGTACCGGTGGTATTGTGCGTGTGCAGCACAACAGGCAACTTGGTGTTGGCCTTGAACTTTTTGACCAGGGAGTAGGCATCATAGGGCAGCAGCAGGTTGGCCATGTCCTTGATGCAGATCAGGTCCGCGCCCATGGACTCGATTTCCTTGGCCAATTGGACAAAGTAATCCTCCGTATGCACCCTGGAGATGGTGTAACTCATCGCGACTTCCGCGATGCCGCCATATTTCTTGGTGGCCTTCACCGCGGTTTCCATGTTGCGCAGGTCATTGAGCGCGTCGAAGGTGCGGATGATGTCAATGCCGTTGTCGATGGACTTTTGGACAAAATACTCGACCACGTCATCAGCATAGTGCTTGTAGCCCAGGATATTCTGGCCGCGCAGCAGCATCTGCAGTTTGGTGTTGGGCAGGGCTTTGCGCAGCTCGCGCAGCCTGACCCAGGGATCCTCATTGAGGAAGCGCAGGCAAGTATCGAAGGTTGCGCCGCCCCACATCTCCAACGAGTAGTAGCCCACCTTGTCAAGCAAGGGGCAGATGGGCAGCATCTCGTCCAAGCGCATACGGGTGGCGGCCTGGCTTTGATGCGCATCGCGCAAAATCGTATCTGTTATCCCAACTTTAGGCATACATAGCCCTCCTATTTAGTGCAATTGCCGTACATACTCAACAACACGCCGGCAAACGCCGGGCCAACGACACTCGCCACATTGGGGCCTACGCGTGCATCAAGAGGAAGCAGGATCCCTCACGTGACCCCTAAAGGATTTGGACAAATCCATGTGGTGTCACTTCCTGAGCGATAAAATTAGCTGAGCACCACAAGCACGTCGCCGGAGTTGACCGAAGCTCCCTTACTAACCACCACTTGGGCGACAATACCATCAGTGGGGGCCATGATCTCATTTTCCATCTTCATGGCTTCCAGTATGCACAGCACAGTGCCTTTCTTGACACTATCACCCTGCTTGACCTTGATAGATATAATGGTACCGGGCATTGGACTCTTGACCTGATGGCCGCCCGTAACAGAGGCTGCAGGCTTTGGCGTGGCAGACTTGGGCGCAGCAGGAGCGGCGGCCACGGGAGCGGCCGCAATAGGCTGAGGCGCTGCAACAGGAGCAGGCGCGGCAGGTACTGCCGCAATCGCGCCGGTGACTTCTTCGACCTGAACCTGATAGGTAGTTCCATTGACGCTGACATTGAATGTACGCATGTATTTCTCCCTTCGAATCTTGCTTCAATCAGTAGTAAGTACAGCTAAGCGACACGCCGGATGCGGCGGACAACAAAACCCAGGGGTGCCTCCTGCTCGGCGCTGAGCATACAGTATATCGACGCTGTGATGACGGCAACAATCGCCTGATCATCAGCCTCTTCCTGAATGCCATTTTCAAAGGCAAGTATCGGCATGTCCATCGCTTCCACCGGCCCTGCCGCAGGTTTCTGCAAGGGCAGCCCTTTGCCAAAACTCTTCCTTAGTGTAATCATGCCAACGAGGAGGATAAGTCCGGCAAGAACAACCAGTACCCCAATCAGGCCGACCTGCAAACCCTCAAGCCATGTGTCCATCTGCGCTTATCCTTCCTTATGTGTGTTTGGTAGCCAAAAGCTCCAGCGCCGCAATCAAGTGTTTGCGCGTCTGCGCGGGTTCAATCACGTCATCGACCAAACCCTCTGTGGCTGCGCCAAAGGCATCGGCCTCATCGGCGGCTTTGGCTTCCAAAGTCGCACGGTCCGTCTCATTTAGCTGCGCTGCATCAAACGTCTGCACAGTCGCTGCCGTAGTGAGTGGCGCGATGTAAGCTCCCGGCCAGGCAAAACAAATGTCGGCTATTGCCTTGCCTGCAAAGGCAACGTAGGCAGCGCCTACAGCATTGCCGGTGATGACAGCGACCTTGGGTGTGGTGGCCTCCGCATAGGCACAAAGCATCCGCGCAGAGGCAGTCATTAGCCAGCTTTGCCCCTCCGCGCTGGGCACAGCCAGTCCCTCCGAATCCACAAGCGTGATCACCGGCAGATCATAGGCATCACAGAAAGAGACCAACTTCGCGATCTTGTCACAGGCAAAGGCGTCCAGGCGGCCGCCGTCTTGTTCAGGCACACAGCTGACAATACCGCAGGTGTTCCCACCCACACGGGCAATATAGGTGCGGCAGGTATTGCGCCAGGCGCCGTAAAGCTCGATGGAAGTGGAGTGATCCACAATGTCAAGGGCAAGCGCCTGAGAGCTCTCAGGGGGCATTTTCAGCAGACGGTTGAGATCATCGCCGTCAAGCATAGGAGCTTTCTCATAGGCGCTGGAGGGCAGCAGGTCAATCAGCGTACGGACAAGCGCCAGACCTTCTTCTTCATCCTTGGCCGTGATGGCAACAGCGCCTTTGCGCGCCAGCACCACGGCACCGCCCAGTGCCTGCGAATCAAGCGCGGTGTCAGCTACCGCGTTCATAACGCTGGCGCTGAAGGGTGTGACCTCGGCTTTGCCTTCCACGGCGACTGCGATATCGCTCAAAGCGATAAAATTGGATGCAGTGGCGGTCGCCTGGCCTGCTGCCAGCGCGATAATGGGGCAAAGATTGCGCATCTTCGCCAGCTTTGCGAAGACCTGCGCATAGGCGGCCAACACCTGTGCCCCCTCGCCTATCTTGGCGCCGCGGGCATCAGGCATCAGCACAACAGGCGCGCCAGTTTTCTCTGCCAGGTCAAGAGTTTTGATCATCTTGCGCGCCTGCGCCACGGACATGGCGCCGCCGGCGCTGGTGGCATCCTGCGCCAAAACGTAGACTGGGCGATCGTTCACCAGGCCATACCCTGTGACAGCGTTGCCCTCACTGGCGAAAATATCCGTCTGCACAAAAGTGCCCGGATCCAGGAGCTTCTCCACGCGTTCTTGCGCCAACAGCCTGCCCAGGGCACGCTGCTTTGCTATGGCTGCCTCACTACCCTGCAAAAGGGCCACGCGCTTGTGTGAGAGAATGTGCAAGCGCTCTTCAAAATCCATCTACTCGTCCTCCCGTCTTTCCCTTGATGACTGAATTAACATGGGCCTGTCAAATCAAAAACCATGCTATTTTTTATTATACCTCTTTGGTGGCCTGCCCGCAATGCTCCATTGACTAATTGTTGCATATCTGATGTTCAAAATCATCGCGCAACAGCTTTTTAAGCCGCAACGACGCGGCATAGACAGCATTCTTTTTCTCACCCCGCGTGATCAATGCCTCCATGGCCTGGTGGCTGTCCTGCCCTGAGAGAAGCTGATCAAGAAGTTGTGCCTCCAGGTTGGCGATTGTCATCTCCTCTGCAGACGGCACTTTGGTTGCGCTCAGATCCAAAACCAGCACATACTCACCCTTCTCGGCCTTTTCATTGGCATTGAATGCAGTCAGAACTTGCGCTATGCTGCCACGAATAGTCTTCTCATGGAGCTTAGTCAAGTCGCAGCTCAGCGAGCATGGCACATCGCCCAGTATCTCCAACACAGCTTCCATCAGATCCTTGACACGGTGGGGCGACTCATGAAAAACAGCTGTCTGCGTTAATCCGGCCAGGCTTTGCAGCTGCCGGCACAGCTCCTTCCTTTCTCTGGGCGGGAACGCATAGAAGCTAAAGGCTGGATTATCAAAGCCGCTGACGCTCAGCGCCGCGATGGCAGCGGAAGGTCCAGGCACTGCCACCACCTCAATGCCCGCCTGCACGGCAACATTAACCAATATCGCCCCAGGGTCTGAAATAGCTGGCGTGCCCGCGTCGGTGATGAGCGCCACTGAGATTCCCTGCTCCAACATCCTGGCTACCAGCCGTTGTGCCTTTTCACGTTCATTGTGTTCGTGATAGCTGGTCAGAGGTGTATGGATATCAAAGTGACTGAGAAGTTTCAGGCTGTGGCGGGTATCCTCGGCGGCGATCAAATCGACAGTTTTCAACACGGCAATAGCCCGCGGGCTCATATCCTGCAAGTTGCCAATGGGGGTGGCGACGACATATAGCATATGTTTTCTAAAGCCTTTCCACCGCGCGCAGGATAGCGCTTCTGGCACGGCTGTTGACCTGGGTCTCCGCCTGTGTTGGTTTGACTGCGCCCCCAAACAGCACACGCCCCTGGGGAAGTTTGCCGCAGGTACAGATGGGAGCCTTCGGCGGGCAAACGCAGGGTTTCTGCAGGCGCGCAAATGCGCGCTTGACCACCCTGTCCTCAATTGAATGGAAGGTGATCACGCACAGCCTGCCGCCGGGCAACAGGCAGTCCACCCAATCATCCAAAGCTTTGGAAAGTGGGCTTAGCTCGTCATTGACTGCGATGCGCACGGCCTGAAAGGTGCGCCGCGCGGGATGTCCCGTGTCCTTTTGCCGCACTGCCTTGGGAATGGCCCTATCCACCACGCGCACAAGATCCAGCGTCGTCAGGATAGGCTGCGCCTGCCGCGTCTCCGCCAGCACCTGTCCAATGCGGGCGGCCCAGCGCTCATCAGCATAGTCGTAAAGGGCCTGGACAAAAACCTTTTCCTCCACCTGCGCCAGCCACTGAGCAGCCGTTAAGCCCTGCGAAGTGTCCATTCGCATGTCAAGTGGCGCCTCCTCATGGTAGGAAAAGCCCCGAAGCGGGTTGTCAAGCTGATAGCTGGATACACCCAAGTCTAGCAGGCCGCCGTTAAGCTGTTCTCCAGCCAGCAAAGCCTTGATGTCATGAAAGTTGCCATGGATGGGCACAAAGCCGGGATAGCTCTGTAATCTTTTGGTTGCGGCGCGCAAGGCTTCCTGATCGCGGTCGATGCCATAGATTTTGCCCTGGCCGCCAATGAGTTGCAGGATGCGCTCGCTGTGACCGCCTCCGCCCAGGGTGCCATCGGCCCAAACGCCGCCGGGATGAGGATCAAGAGCCTGGATGACTTCTTCCAGCATCACCGGTGTGTGGCTGAAGACCGTACGCGTCTCTGGATCAGTCATTGAGCTCATCCATGCGCTTTTTAAAAACCTTAAGCATCGCTTTGTTTTCCTCCGACTTCATGCGCTCCTGGTCAACCAGCGCTTGGGGAGCCTTGGCTAAAAAACCTTGGTTGTTCAGCTTGGCCTCTGACCTGGCGATCTCCTGACGCATGTTTTCGTAATCCCTCCTCGCCCTCTGGGCTTCCTTTTCGAGATCCACCAGATCGCCCAGGGGGATCAGCACCTCGGCAGCAGAGCAGACGGCAGAGACGATCTTCTCGCTGACAAGCGTTTCCGCGCTGAGTATCTCCAGCGTGGAGGTGCTGGCCAAGCGCTGGAAGTGCTGTGCCGCACCGCGCAGCGTTTCTTCCCAACCCTTCGCGGGCCGCAGCATCAAGCGGGCCTTGTGACCGGGCTGCACCTTGAGATCGGCGCGCAGGGCGCGCACGGCTCGGATAATGTCCATAATGCCCTGCATGTGATTCTCATCCACAGGGAAGCTCAGTTTCTCATCATAAGCAGGCCAAGGGGAAAGCATGCAGCTGTCTTCCTCATGCCCTGGCATGAAGCGATAGACCTCTTCCGTCAGGAAAGGCATGAAGGGATGCAGCATCTTCAGCAGCGCGCCCAGCACATACTGCAGCACCGCCCGCACCGCGCGCTTGCGTTCTTCATCTTCCGAAAAGAGGTCGGCCTTGGCCAGCTCGATGTACCAGTCGCAGAACTCTCCCCAGGCGAAGTCATAGACCGTCTGCGCAGCCAACGCGTGCTCACATTGCATGAAGTGCAGGTCCATCTCCTTAACTGCCTGCTGGGTGCGCGTAAGTATCCATTTGTCCGCCAGACCCAGCGATTTGCCTTCAAGACTCTCCTCGCCTTCCAGGTTCATCAGCACAAAGCGCGTGGCGTTCCACACCTTGTTGGCGAAGTTGCGCGCGGCTTCCACCCGCTCCTGTGAGAAACGGGTGTCTGCGCCCGGGCTGATGCCCTGACAAAGCGAGAACCGCAGCGCGTCCGCACCATAGCTTTCAATGATATCCAGGGGGTCGACGCCATTGTTGAGAGATTTGGACATCTTTCGCCCCTGCGCATCGCGCACCAGGCCATGGATGAGCACCGTATCAAAGGGCGTCGCCCCCATCTGCTCCATACCGCTGAATATCATGCGGGCCACCCAGAAGAAGATGATGTCATAGCCCGTGACCAGGGTGGAAGTAGGATAGAAGTACTTTAGGTCTTCGGTCTCATCCGGCCAGCCCAGTGTGGAAAATGGCCAGAGGGCGGAGGAGAACCAGGTGTCCAGCACATCCTCATCCTGATGCAGGCCGCCCCCGCAGTGCGGACAGGCGCTGGGATCGGACCTTGATACTATGATCTTGTCACAGCTATCGCAGTACCAGGCAGGGATACGATGGCCCCACCACAGCTGCCGGCTGATGCACCAATCGCGGATATTTTCCATCCAGTTGAAATAGGTTCTGGCAAAGCGCTCAGGAACAAACTGGGTCTGGCCACCCCGAACCGCCTCAATGGCGGGCCCGGCAAGCGGGGCCATCTGCACAAACCACTGACGGCTGATCAAGGGTTCCACCGTGGTATGGCATCTGGAACAGGTGCCCACGCTGTGGCTGTAGTCCTCCACCTTCATGAGCAGCCCCAGTGCCCGCAGTTCTTCGAGGACCAGCTTGCGGCAGTCCTTCTGGCTCAAGCCCGCATAACGCGCGCCGGCGGCCTCACTCATACTGCCATCCAGATTGGTGACGGAGAGCATCTCAAGCCCATGGCGCTTTGCCACCTCATAGTCATTGGGGTCATGCGCAGGCGTCATCTTGACAGCGCCAGTGCCAAACTCCTTGTCCACATAGCTATCTGCAACAATCGGTATCAAGCGATCGGTCAATGGCAACATGACCTTGCACCCCACCAGATGAGTGTAGCGAGTGTCTTCCGGATTGACGGCTACGCCTGTATCGCCCAGCATGGTCTCCGGCCTTGTGGTTGCCACCACAACGCCCTGGCCACCTTCTGCCAGGGGGTAGCGGATGTGCCAGAGGTGAGTAGCCTGCTGTTCATATTCCACCTCAATATCTGAAAGCGCCGTCCCACAGCTGGTGCACCAATTGATCATGCGGTCGCCACGGTAGATGAGACCTTTCTCATACAGGCGCACAAAGACTTCGCGCACCGCTTTGGAGCAGCCCTCGTCCATCGTAAAGCGCTCGCGCGACCAATCGCAGCTGGCGCCCATGCGACGCAGCTGTTGTGTGATGCGGCCGCCGTACTCCTTTTTCCACGCCCAGGCGTGCTCCAAAAACGCTTCACGACCCAGGCTCTCCTTACTCAGCCCTTCCTGCGCCAGTTTCTCCACCACCTTCACCTCAGTGGCAATGGAGGCGTGGTCAGTGCCAGGCAGCCAGAGCGTGGGATCACCCTTCATGCGGTGATAGCGGATGAGGCTATCCTGAAGCACGCAGTCCAGCGCATGCCCCATGTGCAGTTGCCCTGTGATATTGGGCGGAGGCATCACGATGGTGTAGGGTTTCTTTCCCGGCACCCGTGTGGCCGTGAAGGCTCCTGATGTCTCCCACCGCTGGTAAAGGGAACCTTCTATCGCCTGGGGGTCGTATGTCTTCTCCATGTTGAACGCCTGCTGATCCATCGTTTGCTTCCTCCTAAAAAAGCCACCCCGATCCTTCTATGAAGGACGGGGCGACCCGTGGTACCACCTTGCTTTACAGCGTAAACGCTGCCTCAACGCGCGGTAAGGGGCGCAGCCCCGCGGCATATGCCGCTGCCCTCCAAAGTGACCTTCGGCAAGCATGACCAGCGCTCTTTCAGCCTTGAAGCGCCTCTCTTGGGGCTTTGCTTGCGTACTCCTCTTTGTCTATGGGCATGTTTGCCAGATACGCCTTCGCGCTTGTGGCTTAGTTGGCCTTCTTTTCAAGATCCATCTTGATGACTTCTACACCGTTATAATAGCCGCAGTGCTTGCACACACGGTGGGCGAGCTTCATCTTCTTGCACTGTTTGCAGGCAACCAGCGTAGGCAGCGAGAGTTTCCAGTGAGTACGGCGCTTGCGTCCGCGCGATTTGGAGATTTTCCCCTTTGGTAGAGCCATGATTACACCTCCTGATCCTTTGTCAGCAATTGTTGCAGCGCCGAAAAAGGATGCTCACTTGGCAATTCTTTTTGGCCAGCATACTTGTCATCTATTCGCGTTACTGTTAAAAGCCCTTTGCAGTCCTCTTGGCAGAGGAAACGGATGGGCAGTTCCAGCACCGCGAGCGTCAGCACCAACTGATGGAGCTCAAGCTGAGGGCCATCATAGGCGAGGCGATCGGTTTCGTCCAGGTAATCATCCACCTGGGTGAACTTGTCGTGCTGTGTGAACATCTCATCAAAATCCACCAGCACAGGGTACTTGGCAGGGTTCAGGCAGTTGGCACAGGGGGCGTGCGCTATTGTAGACAGCCTGCCGTTCAGGCGCAGTTTGCCTTCTACCAGGCAAAACTCGCCTTCCATGAGAACCGGATTGTCAAAAGTGACGGTCTCGCCCACAATGTCTTGCGGCGGCAACACTTCCTCATGGATAAAGGAGAAGCTCTCCCCCGGACTGCGCAGCGCCTTTGAAATGTCCAGCGGCACGGCAGTCCCTCCTTCCAATCGTCAGCGTGCAATAGTATAGCTTTGCATAGAACCTTTGTCAACGAGCAATTTTGCCTTTGCTCAGCCTTGGCTCTCCTTGGCGGCGTCTTCACCCTCCTTGGCCAGGGTGATCACCACATGGCGGTTGGGCTCCTCGCCCTCTGAATGGGTAGCGATGCCCGGATGGTTTTGCAGCGCGCTGTGAAGGATACGCCGCTCATAGGGATTCATGGGCTCCATGGTAACACGGTGACCTGTCTTGACCACGCGGCTTGCCATGCGATTAGCCAGGCGGATCAAGGCGTCCTCGCGCTTGGCGCGGTAGCCTTCACTGTCCAGCGTTACGCGGGTGTAGCTATCCTTGCCCCTGTTGAGGAACAAGGCTGTGATGTACTGCAGGGCGTCAAGGGTTTCTCCCCGGCGGCCGATCAGAATACCCAAGGGATCGCCTTCCATATTGACGCGGATATTGCCTTCCTCATCAGTACGGACGCTCACGCTGACGGTAACGCCCATCAGCTGTGTCAGCTCTTGTACGAAACGCTGTACATTACCCTCCAGGGTAGCTGGGTCAAGCTGTACGGCAGGGACGACAGGGCGCGCGGGCGTCATCACGGGGGCTACGGGAGTGCCTGCCTGCAAAGGAACTTCCGGTGCCGCGGGAGCGGCAGCTTTGGCTCTGGGGGGACGGGGAGCCCGAGGAGCGCGCGCCTCGCGCTCAGGCGTTTCCTCCTCGTCCATCATGATGCGGGCAGCAGGCCTTGCCGCGGCGGGTTTCTCCGCCTGGGGCTTGCGCTGCGGCTGAACTTGCGGACGCTGGGGCTGCGTTTGCTGATGCTGCGGCTTCTCAGGTGCCGCCTGGATGGCGGTTGCCTTGGATGCCTGCGACGCATCATAGTGGTCCAGGGAGCCGGCAAAGACGTTGGTTGTATCTGACCCATCATCTTCTTTTATGGTCAGTCGCACACGAGCCAACTTGGAGCCAAATAGGCCAAACAAACCCTTGGAACCTTCGTCAAGGATATCGACCTGTACCTCGCCAATGGATAGGTTCAGCGTCTCAAGGCCAGCGGTGATAGCCTCCTGCACGGTTTTACCGCTTGATTCATATGCGCTCATGAAATCGCGACAGCTCCTTTCGCTTCAGCCAGCTTGTCCTGCTTGTCGTAGTGCTTGGTGATCAGGACGTTCATAGCGGTGGCAATGAGGTTGGAAACCACCCAGTACAGGGCGAAGCCCGCCGTGGAGGTCAGGCAAATGAAGACGGAGAACAGCGGGAAGAAGTACTTCATGAAGCCGCCCATGCCTGCCGCTGAAGGGTTGGCGCCCGCATCCGCGCCTGTGGTCAATGCTGGGGCAGCGCCTGTAGCACCGGGCGTCAGTTTGGTCATCAGCACCTGGCTGAGGCCCGCCAATGCCGGCAAAATCAGATAACCGTTGTACTGCACGAAGATGGTGATATTGAACAGGATGAAGTTGATATTGCTCCAGCCTTGCATCGGCTGCAGTTGAGCCATGTATTCGGGCATGAGCTTCATGGTGGCAATGATGCTGGGCAGCACAGCTTTGAGGGCTTCAGCGTTGGTGAAGTCAAAGCCCGCGGCGATAAACTCCGGCACGGCCTTGGCGACGTGCTGAACCATCATCTGGATTTGATCCGGGCTTAAGGTCTGGTAAATCTTCTGCCATACGTCAACGGTGATCATCTTGATTGCGTTGGGGTCAGGCGCGATGGCCGCAAACAACGAATCCGCTACCCAGATGTTCTTGACCCACAGCCAGCCCTCATAGCTGGGCGCGTTGCCGGATAGGAAGGTAAACACCTGGTTGACGATCTGCTCATTGGCAAGCGCGCGCATCGCGCCGAACATGGCAAAGAGGATGGGCATCTGGATAAGCAAGGGCAGGCAACCCGACAATGGGCTGTAATGCTCCTTCTTCATCATCTCTGACTGCTTTTGCTGAAGCTTCTGCTTGTCATTGGCGTACTTCTTTTGCAGCTTGTTGAGTTCTGGCTGGATCTTGGCCATTTTGCGCATGCCCTTGCGGTTTTTGATGTCAAGGGGCATCAGCAGGACCTTGATGAGGATCGTGAAAATGACGATGGACCACCCGTAGTTGGCGACAATGGTATAGATCCAATCCAATACCGATTTGAGCGCGTTGGTAATTGCTGCCACCTGTTTAGTTCCTCCTTATTGCTCCCTCCGGCGGTTCCGGAACGGGGTCATAGCCACCCTTGTGAAAGGGGTTGCAGCGCAGTATTCGCCACAGTCCCATCCATCCGCCGCGCAGGGCCCCGTAGCGCTGGATGGCGACGCGGGCATACTCCGAACAGCTGGGGATGTAGCGGCAGGAATCAGGCAAGTGCGGGCTGATGGCCCGCTGATATAAGGCGATCAGGGAAAGCAGTAAGCGCTTCACGGCTGATTCACGTAAAGCTTCATGCGCGCCAGCAGCCTGTCCATGTCGTGCTCAAGCGCCTGATAATCCGCCTTGTCCGCGCCTTGCCTGGCAGAGAAGACGTAGTAGCCATGCCTTAGGCGCGCCATCTGCAAACGAAAGCACTCGCGCAGGCGGCGCTTGATCAGATTGCGCTGCACTGCCTTGCCCACCTTCTTGGAGATGGAGAACCCCACCTGTAGTTTGTTGGCCTTGACATAGGTCAGCACCAACAGCGGCTGGGACATGCTCTTCCCCCGGCGGTAAACATAGCGGAATTGGCTGTTTTTTCGGATGCGGCTGCTCTTTTGCAACAAATTTTCCCTTACCCTTCTTGCCTGCAGGCAAGGAAAACCCGCCCCTGTCATCTTTTTGGCGTTGAGCGGGGCGGGCTAAGCCATAGGGTCGGCGTTGGGAGATGACTAAACAGTGAGTTCCTTGCGGCCGCGCCTGCGGCGCGCGGCCAATACGCGCCGGCCATTTTTGGTGGCCATGCGCTGACGGAAACCGTGTACCTTGTTGCGCTGCCGCTTCTTGGGTTGATAGGTATGGAACATCTCAAACACTCCTTCTATGCTGACGCTTCCGGCGTCCACAATGCGCGCAAGCGCAGAACACCACTACGTAACTTGATGAGTATACTAAATGGGCCAGGGCCTGTCAATACCACCAGCGCCACCTTCGCCGATTTTCCTGCGCAGGGATCAACCCACGAAATATGAGCGGAATTATGTCAGACAGATGCTTAAGGTTCACATTCTGTTCACCGGGATGTCAAAATCCCGGGGTATATTAAACATGTACCTGCAAGAAGCAGGCAAGATGAGCTATCAAAGGAGAGAACACTATGAACATGAACAGGAAGAAAGGCTTCAGTATCCTATCCATCGCTTTGGCGCTGATTATGGCGCTGACCTTGATGTTGACAGCAACCGCCGCCGGTACCATCGCGTCAGATGAAGTCAACGCCATCGTGAACACCCAGACCGACAAAACGCAGGTCACCAGCCCCTTTATCCAGGTAGCCAACCAGGTGCGGGACAGCGTGATAGGCGTCAACAACTACCAGACCGCCATGCAGAGCCGCTATGGCTACCGCTTCTTCGAACAAACCCCTGAAAGCAGCGAGAGCGTCGCCGCCACCGGCTCGGGCGTTGTGATCAGCAAGTACGGCCACATCCTGACCAATTACCATGTTGTCAGCGGCGCAACCCGCCTGACCGTCACCTACGGCACCAAGGAAGCCGAGGCCACACTGGTCGGTTCTGACCAGGGCCTGGACATTGCCATCCTGCTGGTGCCAGGCATTGACCTGCCTGCCGTGACCCTGGGCGACAGCGATCGGATCCAGGTGGGCGAGTGGGCCGTCGTGGTCGGCAACCCCCTTGGGCAGGAGTTTGACCGCACTGTTACCGTAGGCGTCGTCTCCGCCTTCAACCGGGCCATTGACAACAGCACAGTGGACAAGTATGGACGGCGCAGTATCGTAACCAACGAGATGATCCAGATGGACGCAGCCATCACCTCAGGCAATTCAGGCGGCGGGCTGTTCAACATCCTGGGCCAACTGCAGGGCATTCCCTCCATCAAATACGATTCCAGCGCCATGTTTGGCGGCCCCTCCATCGACAACATCGGCATGAGCCTGCCCATCAACGCGGCCAAGCCCCTGATCAAGGATGTGCTGGAGAAGTATGACGGCAGCCAGATCACCCAGGCCACGATCGTGGACCAAAAGGCAGGCGAGAGCAGCAACAGCGTCCAAAACACCGACCCCAACAAGCCCCGCATGGGCGTCACCATCACCACCCTGTCCCCCAGCTACCCCTTGGTGCTTGACGGCACACTGCCCCAGGGCGCATACCTTACTGAGGTAGAAATAGGTTCGCCCGCGGAGACCGCTGGACTTAAGGTTGGCGATATCATCGTAGAAGCAGGCGGCGTTGTCGTCAAGGATTCGCAGGAGCTGGTCGACAAACTATCCACCTACAAGGCGGGAGATAAAGTGGAGGTGAAGCTCTTCCGCGCCGAAGGGCTCGATGACATCCTCCAAGGCAACAAAAACGCTGATACCCTGGGCGTAGGTGCCTACCAGACATTAAGCGTGGAGCTGAAAGTACTCAGCAAGACCCTATAAAGCAAAAGAGAACCATACTAATAACGAGGGCTGCCGCAGAAATGCGGCAGCCTCTGTTATTCTGCCCTGATCAAATCAGGTTTCCTGAGCCAGCCTTTGGATGATCGTGGTGTCAGCAGGACAGAAACTGTAGTCTTTCACCTCTTGAGGTTTGATCCACCGCATGTCATGGTGTTCATTTAGAGTCAGAGTGCCTGATGTGATCCGGGCTTCATAAAGGCTAAGGCGAATATGGATATCGTCATAGCGATGCTCAGCCTGTGCGTATAGGTCACCAATTTGCAGGCTCACACTCAACTCCTCCCGGCACTCACGGATAAGCGCCTGCAGTGCGTCTTCCCCCGGCTCCACCTTGCCACCCGGGAACTCCCACAGCAGGGCGCGCTTCTTGCCTGCCGGACGCTGACAGATAAGAAAGCGATCTCCCTGCCTGATAAGGGCTGCCACAACTTCAACCATGTCTGTCCTTTCGATGCCATGCATCCTGATCCCATGTCATGCAGCGAGTGTAGCATAAGCCGCTGATTTTGTCGTTGCCGATTAATGCCACGAACGATCCGCCAAGCGAACATTCGTCACAGGAAAGGCTGGCAACATTCGCCCATCTGTGCTATGATGCATTTCGATTGTATAGAAGGAGTAAGGGATGGACAAGATCAAGCGCAATGAGCGCATCGCGGTGCTGACCAGAATATTGGTGAACGAGCCTAACCGGGTGATGCCTTTTTCGCAGTTCTGCGAACGTTTCGGCGCGGCCAAATCCTCCATCAGCGAGGACGTAGGCATCGTGGATGCCGCGCTGCGCGAACAGCAACTGGGCAGTCTGGAAACAGTCGCAGGGGCAGCAGGCGGCGTACGCTTTCGCCCAACCGGTAACGCGACGGGCAACTATGCCTTCATCCAATCTGTGGCAGACGCGCTGTGCGACCCTGGCAGGGTGCTGCCGGGCGGCTACCTTTATGTGTCTGACGTCTTGGGTGATCCCAGTATCGTGCGCCGCATGGGCGACATCATCGCCTGTGAGTGGTATGAAGCCAAACCTGACTTCGTGCTGACAATGGAAACCAAGGGCATTCCCGTTGCCATGATGGCCGCCAACGCCCTGGGTGTGCCGCTGGTCATCGCCCGGCGGCAAAGCAAGGTCTATGAAGGCAGCGCCGTCAATATCAGCTATGTGACGGGCAGGGGCGTCATTGAGACCATGTCGCTTTCAAGGCGGGCGGTAAAGGCCAATCAGCGCTGTCTGGTGGTGGATGACCTCATCCGCGGCGGTGGCACAGCCAAGGGCCTGATCGCGCTGATGGATGAGTTTGCTGTCCAGGTCGTTGGCATGAGCTTCGTATTGGCACAGGATGCCCCCGCGCGCAAGCCCATCGCCGGCGAAAAATCCCTCATGCATTTCACCGGTGACGGAGAGACCCAGCCCCTGCTGGTACATCCCGCCATTTGGCTGCAAGCTTGATATAGGTGAAGGATCGATCATGATAGCCATTATCGGCCTGGGAAACCCAGGCGCAGCCTATGAGAAGACACGGCATAACGTGGGTTTTCAGGTCATTGACCTGCTAAGCCGCAAATACGGCATCCCGCTTTCCAAGAATAAGTGCAGAGCACTGGCCGGTGAAGGCCATGTTGCCGGCACCCGACTTGCCCTGCTAAAGCCCCAGACCTATATGAACCTATCCGGCGAGAGCGTGCAAGAGGTTCTGCATTGGTACAAACTGCTGCCGGAAGAGGTGCTGATCATCTCAGACGACATCGACCTGCCGCCCGGCCTCATCCGTGTGCGCCCCCACGGCGGCGCGGGGACACACAATGGCTGGAAGAGCATTATCCAGCTGACCGGCACCGATCGCTTCCCCCGTATCCGCGTAGGCGTGGGCGCGCCGCCCCCCGGCTGGGATCTGGCGGATTGGGTGCTTTCCGGCTTTGGCGATGATCAGCCGTGCATGGATGAGGCATTCGTGACAGCCAGTGAGGCGGCCGATTGTTTTGTACGCTCCGGCATCGACCTGGCGATGAACCGCTACAATAAGAGGAATGATGACAAACCCGCTGTTTGAGGCGCTGAAAAGATCAGATAGTTGGCGGCAAGTGCTTGAAAGCTGCCAGAGCCGCGGAAAGACTGCCCTGTACGACGTGACAGAGTCGCAGCGGGCCTATTTGGCTGCCTCGCTCAGCCAGCAGCTGCGCCGGGTGGTGCTCTATGTTGCGCCAAGCGAGCAGGCTGCCCTGCGCGCAGCGGAGGACTGCGCGGCGCTGCTGGGCGAGCGCGTTGCCTTGCTGCCCGCGCCTGATGTACAGTTCTTGCGCGCGGTTTCCGGCCGGGAGAACAGTTGGCAGCGCCTCAGCGTGCTGCAGCGAGCTCAGAGGAATGAACTGGATGTGCTGTGCGTGTCGGCAGAGACACTGCTAAGCCGCCTGATGCCATCATCCGCGCTGAAAGGCTTGCTTCTCAGCCATGGCCAAATAAGCGAGCCACAAGCGATGCTGAGCCATCTGGCGCAGATAGGATACGAGCGCGTAGAAATGGTAGAGGGCAAGGGGCAATGCGCGCTGCGCGGCGACATCCTCGACGTCTTTTCGCCCGACAGTGACCAGCCAACGCGCATCGAGTTTTTCGATACGCAGATCGACTCCATTCGCAATTTTGACATCCTGACCCAGCGCAGCAGCGGGGTGCTTGACCTCGTTCATCTGAGCCCGGCGCTTGAGTATTACGTGCCGCCAGACCAGCGGGAGCAGGCGGCCCAGCGCATGCGCGATGCTATACAGGGCGCGCTTGCCGCCCAGCCGGGCATGAGGCAGCACTACACGCTCGCCGCACAAGATGAAGAAGATGAAAGCGTGCCCGGCGGTCTGTCCATCGGCCTGCACCGGCTGATGCGCGATGCCCAGGAGTTGCGTGAGAGCGGCAGCTTCCCAACCATGCCGCTGTGGGCCAATATTGTGCTGCCCGAGTCCGTCAGCCTACTGGATCTGCTGAACGATCCCCTGGTCGTCATTGACACACCGGACCGTGTACACAGCCGCATGCAGGATAGAAATACGGGTTTCCTTGAAGACCTCAACCTGGCGCTCAGCCGTGCGGACGCAGTGCCTCGGCAGCAGGACCTCCTGTACTCCGCGAACGAGGTATTTGAGCGATTGACGCAGATGCCTCTATTGATCCTGGAAGAGCTGCTGCGCGGCATGGCCGGCCTGCAGCCTGCCCTTGTCTTGCCCTTGAAGGGCCAGGGTATGAGCGGTTATCAAGGCCGCTTCGCGGAACTTAGCCATGATATCAAGGCCTGGATGAAGGAAGGTTACAGCATCGCGATCCTCTGCTCAGGCGAGGCCCGAAAAGAGCGTATGCAGCGCGCGCTGCACGAGTTTGACTGCCCGGTCTTTATCGCGCAGCCGGACGACGTGCATATAGCTCCAGGCGTACCCAGCCTCATCACCCTTCCCTACTCTCATGGCTTCCTCATCCAGGATGCCAAACTGGCGCTGTTGACTGATACGGATATCTTCGGCACCGGCCACAAGAAGCAGAAAGTAAGGAGTAAGGCTGGCGAGCGCATCGAGGCCTTCACGGATCTGTCCGTGGGAGACTATGTGGTACATGAGCATCACGGCATTGGCGTCTATCAGGGGACGGTTCGCCTGCAATCCGAAGGCGCCTGGCGCGATTACCTGTTCATACAGTACCGTGGCAATGACAAGCTTTATGTGCCGCTTGACCAGTTTGACCGGGTGCAAAAGTACATCGGCGCAAATGATGCCACGCCGCAGCTGAACGACCTGGGCTCTGGCGAATGGAGCAAGCAAAAAGCAAAGGTCAAGAGCGGGCTGCAAAAACTGGCCTTCGACCTGCTGAAGCTCTACGCCCAGCGCCAGGCTCAGGAGGGTTTCACCTTCCCGGCGCAGAAAGCCTTTGAGGCCCAGTTCAACGATAACTTTGAATATGAGCTGACACCTGATCAGCAGCAGGCGGTGCAGGATGTGCTGGGCGATATGGAAAAGTCCACCAACATGGACCGTCTGCTCTGCGGCGATGTGGGATATGGCAAAACAGAAGTGGCCATGCGGGCTGCCTTCCGCGCGGTCATCAACTCAAAGCAGGTCGCCTTCCTGGCGCCCACGACCATCCTGGTGCAGCAGCATTACCGCACACTAACGCAGCGTTTTGAGGGTTTCCCCGTGCGCATCGACTTTGTCAGCCGCTTTCGCACGGCCAAGGCCAACAAAGAAACCATCGCCAGGTCCGCGCGAGGCGAAATCGACATCTTGGTGGGCACGCACCGATTGCTTTCCAAGGATGTTCAGTTCAGGGATCTGGGGCTGCTGATCGTGGATGAAGAGCAGCGTTTCGGGGTCGCGCACAAGGAGAGCATCAAGAACTTCAAGAAGACCGTAGATGTGCTGACGCTGTCGGCAACACCTATCCCCCGCACACTGCACATGAGCATGGTGGGGGTGCGTGACCTGAGCTTGCTGGAAACACCGCCAGAGGAACGCTATCCCGTGCAGACCTACGTAGTGGATTACCATGACGGCCTTATCCGCGATGCCATCATGCGGGAACTGGCGCGCGGGGGGCAGGTATTTTTCCTGTACAACCGCGTGGCCGATATCGAACGCCTGGCCAGCCGCCTTCGCCAACTGGTGCCAGAGGCAAGCATTGCCGTCGCCCATGGGCAGATGCAGGATGGCGCGCTGGAAGACGTGATGATGGACTTCTATGCCGGACGCTATCAGGTGCTACTGTGCACGACGATCATTGAAAACGGCATAGACATCCCAAGGGCAAATACCCTCATCGTGTTTGACGCGGATCGCTTTGGCCTGTCCCAGCTGTATCAGCTGCGCGGGCGCGTAGGGCGCTCCAACCGCGCCGCCTACGCCTACCTGACGGTCCGGCAGGACAAGACACTGAGCGAAACAGCCGAAAAACGCCTGGCCGCCATCAAGGAGTTCACGGAATTTGGCGCAGGCTTTCGCATCGCGCTGCGTGACCTGTCCATACGCGGCGCTGGCAACATCCTGGGCCCCGAACAGTCCGGCCAGGTCAGCACCATTGGCTATGATCTGTACTGCAAGCTGATCGAGGAGGCCGTACGCGAGGCAAAGGGCGACTTTTCTGGCCAGCGCGAGAGCGAAATGGATACGCGCGTGGAACTGCACGTCAACGCCTACCTGCCTGAATCCTATGTGCCAGGTGAAGCCCAGCGAATGGAAATCTACAAGCGCATCAGCATGATCAAATCGGAAACTGACCGCGATGAGTTGCTGAGTGACCTGATCGACCGCTTTGGCGAGCCTGATGAGGCCGTGATGAACCTCATCCAGGTGGCGCAGCTGCGGGCGCTTGCCGGCAGCTTGGGCGCTGAATTTGTCACCTATCAAAGCGAGGCCCTCAAACTGCGCCTCAACCCCAAATATGTACAGGATCCAGCCTTGCTCTACCAGGGAATGGTCTTGACTGACCGCCGTCTTACCCTGCAAAACGGCAAAAAGCCCGCACTTCTGCTTCTCCTCCCCCGCGCCAATGAACTGAAGGCGCTCAAGGAAGGCGTAAAGGTGCTGGGCAAGCTGCTCATGGAAATTGAGCGACTCAAGGAAAATGATCAGGCAAAAGCTGGCCGATCAACATAGTCCAGACCCCGATATAAATGGCGTCTATCCCTTCACCGCCCCGGCGGTGAGGCCGGAGATGACGTATTTCTGCATGGATAAGGACAGCAGGATGATGGGCAAAATAATGAAAACCGCTGCCGCCATCAAGCCGCCCCAGTCCACAGCGGCATAGCCCACAAAGCCATAGATGGCAATGGGAAGAGTCGTTGTTTTGGCGCCTGAATACGTCGCATCAAATTGAACAGATGAGCCGCTGAAATTGGACAGTCGCGACGGCGAAGTTGGACAGACACAGCGGTGGGATTGGACAGTGCCAGGGATCGAAAAGCCTGTAGTAGAATTGAGTTAACGTGCCGGAAGGGACACGAATCAATTCAAGAAAACATATGGGACTGATAAGCTCCCCACAGAGTAGACACTCGAATAAACAAAAATCGAGACTACACGATGAGGAGCAAATTCATGTCGAGAAAATCAGAGAAGAGCTATGAAGAGAAAATGCAGGCAGTATTGGCGTATT
>Ga0209429_10000303_pt1 | contig 33840 bp, 30 predicted proteins | sample BarGraNGADG00212_3_FD_184493 | JGI IMG/M metagenome (GOLD analysis project Ga0209429, IMG submission 184493) | Arctic peat soil microbial communities from Barrow, Alaska - Barrow Graham LP Ref core NGADG0004-212 (SPAdes) (version 2) | ecosystem: Environmental > Terrestrial > Soil > Wetlands >... | reverse complement strand
CTTTAGGCGGGAGACAATAATAGTCATTTTTCTCCATCGGGGCAAAGGGAGGAATTTTCCTCTCTTGCTCTGAAAAAATAACTATACTATCTGACCATCAAAGTTGCATTTACTAATTGAATTTAGATAGCTTTAAAATGTTATTGATTAAAAATAAGCACAAATGGAAGAATATTTTTGTCATAAATGTTCGCAAGAGCTTGGTTATATAAATTCAAATGGTGTAGATCAATTGAACTTAACTGGAAGCACTTACCTTCTTGATAAGTTTATTAAACATACTCTTCCGCCAACTCAATCAGGATTAGTATCAATCTTTTCCGACCCAAGTTATGAAAATTATAAGAACAGCACTGTAAATACTGTTGCGTCTGGTAGCACAATCGTAAATAATAATCAAGTGGATTTAGTATGGTTTTCAAACCAGGCAAATGGAATTAGTTATATCAATGGTATACCACAGAACAATACAGATATAGTAAAAACAGTTTTGCATCATAACGCAACAAAAATCCATAGTTTTCCTATAAGCTCAACGGATTTAATTACAAAGCAATGCGACAAATGCGGAATAAGTATTTTAACAGGTAGTGCAAATCTATAAGCAAGAACTAAACAAAGGATGATTGTCCCAGCTGGCGCGGGTCTGTGACTGAGTATAGCGCGAGTTTAGCGAAGCGCACACTGGCGCACTTTTGCGAGGTGTGACCTGAATATTTGGGAAACGCGCAGAATATAAAAGTAAGTTTTAGTGGGAGCACGACATGGAGTCGTACTCCCACTGTTCGTTGAAGATTTTACGAGATTTTGAACTAGTATTAATTGGAAGTGTGTATATTTGCAAAAACAAATCATCGATAAATCAGCTTATGACATATAAATTAGCCAATAAGGTATTAGAAGAACGACAAAACAAGTTTCACGGTGGGTTGTATCACAAAACACAGGTGAATCTGGCCTATAATTCGAGCCGAATTGAAGGTAGTCGCCTTACCGAAGATCAGACCCGCTCTGTTTTTGAAACACGAACCATAGGGTTCAAAGACGAAGAAGCAATTCCGGTGGACGATATTATTGAAACTTCCAATCACTTTGTGGCTTTCGATTATATGCTCAATACCCTGACACAACCCTTGTCGCTCGATATTATAAAAGAATTTCATAAAATACTTAAATCGGGGACATCTGATGCACAAAAATCATGGTTTAGTGTGGGTAACTGGAAAAAATTGCCTAACGAAGTAGGTGGTGCAGAAACTACAAAACCCGAGAATGTAGAAAATGATTTAAACCACCTCAATCATTGGTATTTGAATTTAGAAACTGTTAGTTTTGAAAATATCGTTGAATTCCATTATCGCTTTGAGATAATTCACCCTTTTCAGGATGGAAATGGCAGAGTTGGTCGGTTAATCCTGTTTCGTGAATGTTAAAAAAACAATCTTGTTCCATTTATCATTGACGATTCATATAAGCAATTTTATTACAGAGGCCTGAAAGAATTTGAACGTGTGCAGGGTTACTTGATTAATACTTGCCGCTCAGCTCAAGATACTTACAGTCAATGGATAAATTATTTCTATCCATTGAAAAAGTAATTTGCATTTATAAATCAGTTTATTTTTTCTCCGTTAGGGCGGAGGTAAAAACACGAAACGTTGAACTCGAAAAACAAAACGCTTATCCCGTGCAATTTCGACACATTTCAACTTGTTTCCGGTTTTCGAGAACTTTTTCTCTGAAATCGAAAGCTTTTTTACTTTGCCAGCAAGCCGAAAAAGAGTATTCATGGATATTTCCGAAAGAATGTTCTGAAGCTTTATCAAAACAGCATGGTAACACGTCGCCATGAACATTAACAACTGCTCCGCTCCATAATCGTCTGCAATAATTTGATTGTCTGCCTTTTATTACGTATTTTCCATTTTTTGCTTTATTATAGCGAGAATAATCATTATTTGTGGGCATTAGCTTATTTCCATTCTCAAAATCGTAAAGCTGAGCAGTTTTGAATGTAAGTCGATCAACTTTCAACGTTTTTGAAAGTTGTTTCATTTCAGCCATTTGATGTTCATTGGTTTTCAAGACCAGAAATTGAATTTCTACCAAGGGTGTCAGCGAATTCAGTTCATTTTTCCAGAAAACAATATGTCTTATGCCATCAAGCGTTTTTTCCAGGGTTCCTCCAACCCGGTAGGTTTCATAGACTTCCTGCGTTGTCCCATCTACCGAAATAATAAGTTTATCCAATCCTGAAATAACAATTAACCTGGCATATTCTTTATTTAAAAACTGTCCGTTTGTTGAAGTTGAAGTAAAAATTTTAGCTTTATGAGCATATTCTATTAATTGCGGCAATTGTTTATTTAACATTGGTTCTCCCTGAAAATAAAGAATGATGTGTTGAAGAATCGGCTTTAACTCATCAATTAAATTTTTGTAAAATGAAAAATCAAAGGTTGCTTTTTCTGTTTTAGATATTTTTCTGATTCCAACGGAACATTCAGGACAATGTAAATTGCAATAATTTGAAACTTCAACTGAAAGAAAAAACGGCATACATTTTTGGTGTTTCTGTAAGTTGCCGATTGAAAAGATATAAGAGAATACCAGACGAAATAAATTTAGTACTTTGTTAAATGAAAGATAACTTGTGATGTTAAAAATGTACCGTATTTTCCAAAATAATTTATTCATAGTAATGTTTTTCAACTTAATATTTCACGCAAAAAACCTGTTAACAAATATATTTCAAACTTTTTTCGAAAAAAGATTAACAAAAAATGTCAAAATCAAGTGCAAAGTAATATAAATTCATTGAAAAATTATATATTTGCAGCCAGATTGACAAAAAATAGAAATTAAATAACTTATAACAAAAAATTCAAATTTATGAGAAAGCAATTATTTTTCGCGGTTTCAATGGTGTTTGCCTTAGTATTCAGCTCATGTACGAAAGACATGGCCGCATTAGATCCTGGCTTATTTAAGTGTAATCCAAACCCACTCGAAGTTAAGGGTGGTAAAGTAGATGCAACTATTACCGGGACTTTCCCTGTTAAGTATTTCAATAAAAAAGAAGTAGTTACAGTTACTCCTGTTTTGAAATTCGAAGGGAAGGAAGTTAAAGGAACACCTGTTCAATTCCAGGGTGAAAAAGTAAAAGGAAATGATCAGGTAATCGCTTACAAAGTAGGCGGAACTTACACCATGAATGTTTCATTTAACTATGTGCCGGAAATGGCAAAATCAGAACTCTATCTTGAGTTTAACGTTGTTGCAAAAAAGAAAACCTATCAAATTCCAAGCGTAAAAGTAGCTGATGGAGTTCTTGCAACGTCACAATTGGTTTCAGTGAATGCTTCAGAAATGACTCCGGTTATTATGAACGACAAATTCCAGCGTGTGATTCAGGAAAAACAAGATGCTAATATCATGTTCTTGATTCAACAATCAAAACTGCGCAAAACTGAATCAAACTCGGCTGATGTGTTTTCTTTAACAAAAAAAATTAAAGAAGTAACTAAATCGCAAAATCAACAGGTTTCGACATTCGAGGTTTCGGGTTATGCTTCGCCGGATGGTGGAATGAAATTAAATGCCAACCTGGCTGAAAAACGTGAAGCTGTAACAGTTGATTTCTTAAACAAAGAATTCAAAAAACTGAAAACCACCGTAAAAATCGATTCTAAATTTACGGCTGAAGACTGGGAAGGCTTCCAAAAATTAATGGAAAACTCTAACATTCAAGACAAACAAATAATTTTGAGAGTGTTGACAATGTATACCGATCCTGAACAACGCGAACGTGAAATTAAAAACCTTTCAGTTGCTTTTAAAGAAATTGCTGAAGAAATTCTACCTCAATTACGTCGTTCCCGGTTGAATCTGACGATTAATGTAACCGGAAAATCTGACCAGGAAATCATAACACTAGCCAAAGAAGATGCTTCAAAACTTTCGGTCGAAGAATTACTCTATGCAGGAACTTTAACCAACGATTTAGGCGAGAAAGCATTTATTTATCAAAAAGTTATCGAACTTTATCCGACTGATGTTCGTGGATTTAATAATTTAGCTGCGATTGAATATCAACAAGGGAATATTGCTGATGCTTCACAAAATATTACTAAAGCATTGGAAATTAATTCTCAATCGGCTGATATAAATTACAATGCCGGAATTATTTCATTAACAAAAAGTGATTTGGGGAAAGCTGAAGAATACTTCGGAAAAGCTGCCGGAACAAGTGGTAACATTGGCGAAGGTTTAGGCTCAATCTATACCATTAAAGGAGACTATTCAAAAGCTAAAACTTATTTTGGTTCAACTGCATCTAACAATGCCGCATTGGTTCAAATCCTGAATGCCGATTATAGTGGAGCCCGTAATACCTTGTCAGCAGTTCAACGTCCAAATGCCATGACTTCTTATTTAGGCGCAATAATCGGAGCACGCACAAATGATCGTGATGCTGTTTATAGCAATTTGAGAAATGCAATTAAACAAGATGGCGCCTTGGCTGCAAAAGCGTCGAAAGATATCGAATTTGCAAAATTTGCAACTGATGCTACTTTCCTCTCAATTGTTAAGTAATTGAATTCAACTACTTTTTAAAAAATCCGATACATTTGTTGTGTCGGATTTTTTATGTTATTATAATCTGCAAAATCAGGAGTATCCTGCTATATTAGTATCCTTTATCTCGATTAATATTTTGTTAGATTTAATGAACATTAAATGAAAATCATCCCAACAACATTTTCATTTTCGGGCATATAACCGTATCTTTGTAGGCATTTTCAAAATTTAGAAAAATCGAATATCAGAATGAAGGAAAACGAACAAATTGTAAATAAAATTGTTGAAGGTATACAGGAACGTAAAGGCAAAAATATAGTCGTTGTTAATTTGAATAAGTTGAAAGAAGCTCCATGTAGTTACTTCGTGATTTGTGAAGGTGATTCAAATGTACATGTTAATGCCATTGCACTTTCCATCAAAGATTGGGTTCGTGATCAGATTCAGTTAAAACCATATGCAACCGATGGTTTTGAAAACTGTGTATGGATTGCAATGGATTACGGTCAAATTATAGTTCATGTATTTCAACGTGCTACCCGTGCTTTCTACGACATCGAACATTTATGGGCTGATGCCGATTTGAAGAAATTAGAGGATATTCTTTGATTTTCTGCTTTTTATTGAGTCAATCAAAACCAATCAAAATTTTTTTGTTTTAACTAAAAGTAAATAGCAAAATAACAATAGGAAAAGTAATGGAAAATAAATCACCAAATCAAAAACCGGTCAAATTACCCGGCAAACTCCCCAGATTCAATATTTCGTGGATTTACGGCATCATCATATTATTTTTGGTAGGATCTTATTTCTTTAAAGAAAATATACCGACAAAAGAAGTTCCATTTACTACTTTCAAAGAGTATGTTAAACAAGGAATGATTGAAAAAATAAATGTTTTTAATTCAAAAAATGAGATTGAAGCTCAATTGATTAACTACAACCAAATTTCAAAAGATACGGCTGCTCTTCGTAAAGCTTTTGGTGCGAATTATATAACTTTCGCTTCCAATCCAAAAGTTTTGAAAGATTCACTGACAAAGAAAGATACACAAGTTTTGAAAAAAATCTTTGGTGAAAAATACGAACTATATTCTAAAGACAGGAAAATTTCAATCAGTGTGCCCTCCGAAGAGTTTTCACGATTTATTCAATCTGCCGAAGACAAATACGGTTTCAAAGGGAGCGTTGAATATCAGGAAGGCAGAAACTATGTTGACATTTTCTTATATAGCATTTTGCCATTTTTGTTGTTAATTCTTTTCTTTGTGTTTATGAATCGCCGAATGTCGGGCATGGGTGGAGGTTCCGGTGGTGGTGGAATTTTCAATGTGGGAAAATCGAAAGCACAACTATTTGATAAAGGCGACACGACCAATAAAATTACTTTTAAAGACGTGGCCGGATTAGCCGAAGCAAAACAGGAAATTGAAGAAATTGTTGAATTTCTAAAAAACCCTGGGAAATATACTGAGTTAGGTGGTAAAATTCCTAAAGGAGCTTTGTTGGTCGGCCCTCCTGGAACAGGTAAAACTCTATTGGCAAAAGCGGTAGCCGGCGAAGCTGATGTTCCATTCTTCTCCATGTCCGGTTCGGATTTTGTGGAGATGTTTGTTGGAGTCGGAGCGTCCCGCGTTCGCGATTTGTTTCGTCAGGCAAAAGAAAAAGCACCCTGTATCATATTCATTGACGAAATTGATGCTGTTGGTAGAGCTCGTGGAAAAAATCCGAATATGGGAAGTAACGATGAACGCGAAAACACCTTGAATCAATTATTAACCGAAATGGATGGTTTTGGTTCGAACAGCGGTGTAATTATTCTGGCTGCCACCAACCGTGCTGATATTCTGGATAAAGCGTTGCTTCGTGCCGGACGTTTTGACCGTCAGATTCACGTTGATTTACCGGATGTTCATGAACGGAAACAAATCTTTAATGTTCATCTTCGTCCGATAAAAATCAACGAAACAGTGGATGTCAATTTCTTAGCCAGACAAACTCCGGGATTTTCGGGTGCTGATATTGCCAATGTTTGTAACGAAGCAGCCTTGATTGCTGCCCGCAAAAATAAAACATTTGTCGAAAAACAAGATTTTTTGGATGCAGTTGATCGAATTGTAGGTGGTTTGGAAAAGAGAACTAAAATTACCACCAATGCCGAAAAGAAATCAATTGCCTATCACGAAGCCGGTCATGCTACTATCAGTTGGATGACAGAACACGCCAATCCGCTGGTGAAAGTAACCATTGTGCCACGAGGAGAAGCATTGGGTGCAGCCTGGTATTTACCTGAAGAACGACAGTTGACCAATCGCGAACACATGCTCGACGAAATGTGCTCAACCCTCGGCGGACGTGCAGCAGAAGAACTTTTTTTACACCAAATGTCCACCGGTGCAATAAACGATTTGGAAAGGGTAACGAAACGTGCATACGCTATGGTAGCCTATTTTGGGATGAGCGAAAAGCTTGCCAACATGAGTTATTACGATTCAACGGGGAATTCCGATTATGGTTTTACGAAACCATACAGCGAAAAAACTGCTGAACTAATCGATTCAGAAGCAAAATATATTGTAGCAGTTGAATATACCCGTGCTAAAAAAATTCTGACCGATAATGCCAAAGGTCACAATAAATTAGCTGAATTGCTGATTGAAAAAGAAGTAATTTTTGCTGAAGATTTGGAAAGAATATTTGGTAAACGTCCCTGGATTTCACGGAATGATGAATTGATGGCTCAAAATGGAAATGTTGACAGTTTGGAAGAAACATTAATTGAACCGGAAGCTCCTCAGATACCCGAAAATACAAGCGAAAAAAAACCAAAGAAAAAACCAAAGAAAAATGCAAAGTAATTCGCGTCAGGAAATATTACAACGAATAGCAGCCGCCGCAAAAGGGCGGCTTGCTGTTGTTGAACCCTCATCTGATGCGGAAGAAGTATACAAACCAATTTTACCGGATGCTGTTTCCTGCTTTAAAAATGAACTGGAAGCAATAAACGGACAATGTATTTTATGCGAAAACGATTCGGATTTATATACAAAACTCAACGCATTCGTTCAATCACAGAACTTCCCGTATCTCTTTTGCCGCGATTCTTATATTGCCGATCAGTTAAAGGCGAACAATATTCCATTTTCAAACGAACATGTTGATTTTGAAAATATGGAGGCCGGCATTACCGGATGTGAATTTTTAGTGGCTCGTACCGGTAGCGTGTTGGTTTCGTCAGCCACTGAATCCGGTCGACAAATGAATGTTTTTCCACCCGTTCATATTGTCTTAACACATGTTTCACAGCTTGTTGACTATCTTACAGATGCTTTGGTAGCTTTGCAGGAAAAGTACGGAACTGAACTACCATCCGCTATTTCAACCATTACAGGTCCAAGCCGCACAGCCGATATTGAAAAAACCTTAGTGCTTGGTGCTCACGGCCCAAAAGAATTTATAGTTTTTCTCTCCAAAATCTAAAGTTTTGCTATCTTTGTAGCATATATTTCTTCAAACTATACTTGTCGATTTATACTTGATAATTACAAATAACCTTATTTCGTAAGTTTATGAATAACTTTGTTAAACGAACACTGAGTGGATTAATCTTTGTCACCTTGGTTGTTGGTTCAATTTTGCTAAGTCATTTCACTTTTTTAGCAGCCTTTGCCTTGATTTGCGGGTGGACTGTTTACGAATTCCATAAACTTACGAATCAACAATCGAACGTTAACGTCAATATCTGGGTAGCTGTCGCAGGAGCCGTACTACTTTTTCTCACTTCGTTTATTTATGCTTCAGACAGATGGCATTATCCTGTTTTTTTGATTTATGGATTGTATGTCATTCTGGTCTTAATTTCAGAATTATATAAACAAAAAGCCAATCCAATTCACAATTGGGCTTATTTTATGCTTGGCCAACTAATGGTTGCCTTGCCATTTTCGTTGCTTAATTTTATTCTTTTCATTAGCAACTATCAACCCATCATTTTGCTGGCAGTTTTTGCAACCATTTGGGTGAACGATACCGGAGCCTATTTGGTTGGAGTAACTTTTGGAAAACATAGATTATTCGAGCGGATTTCCCCTAAAAAATCCTGGGAAGGATTCATAGGAGGATCTTTATTTGCCTTGCTTTCGGGATTTGCTTTTTCCTTGTTTATTCCTCAGATAAGTCTTATTAACTGGCTTGTTTTTTCAGAAATTATTGTCGTTTTCGGAACCTTTGGTGACTTAATTGAATCGTTGCTAAAACGTACCTTGGATGTGAAAGATTCAGGCAATGTGATTCCGGGACATGGCGGGTTACTCGATCGTTTCGACAGTATGTTGTTGGCTGCACCGGCAGTTTTTATATATCTGAGTTTTTTATTTACCAAGTAATTTACTCAAACTAATCAACTAATCAACTAATAAACAAAATATGAAATTTGATTTTGAAGAAATACGTTGTTTTAAAAACGAAGAAGTGCATGATATATTGGAGCGTTTGAGTAGCGAAAAACAGTTTATGAAAGTGCTGAGCACCGTATATCCATTACTTCCCAAAGAAGTGATTAAGCAACGTTTGTCAAGTTTTAAATCCAATTATGCTTTTCAAAAGGAAATGGTGTATCCGTTTTTGCAATACCTGGAGGCAAACATGACGAAGGGAATTAAATTGAACGGACTTGAACGGATTGACCTGTCAAAATCCTACCTTTACATTTCGAACCACCGCGACATCATTCTCGATTCTGCTTTTCTTTGCGGAAAATTTATTGAGAAAAACATGGATACAGTTGAAATTGCTATTGGAGATAATTTATTGATTTTCCCATGGATAGAAGATTTGGTGAGGGTAAACAAGAGTTTTATTGTGAAACGTGGTCTGAGCACCCGACAAGTGTTGGAAAGTTCCCAACGACTTTCGGCTTATATCGACTACACCATTCATGAAAAACACCAGTCTATCTGGATTGCACAACGCGAAGGACGCGCCAAAGACTCTAACGACCGCACACAGGAAAGTTTGCTGAAAATGTTTAATATGAATGGTTCCGGAAGTTTTACTAAAAATCTTTCCACATTAAATATCTGTCCATTGAGTATTTCGTACGAGTATGACCCCTGCGATTTTCTGAAAGCTAAGGAAATGCAACAACGTCACGAAAATCCCGAATTCAAAAAAGATCCTATGGATGATTTGTTGAACATGCAAACCGGTGTAATGGGTTATAAAGGTGCAGTAGTGTACGAAATCACCGGAGATATTCAAACTGATTTGAAGAAAATTGCTGCTGAAACGTCCAATCGAAATGAACAAATCACACTTACTGCCGAATTGATTGACAAACGCATTCACTCCAATTATACCATTTTTGCCAATAATAAAATTGCCTATGATATCTTGAAAGAAGGGAAAAACTTTTCTAATGAATATACCACAATTGAAAAACTCGATTTTGAACGGTATTTGTCCTTACAAATCGCCAAAATTGATCTCCCCGACAAAGATGAGGATTTCCTGATGAAAAGGCTGCTTGAAATGTATGCTAATCCGTTGATAAATCATCTGGCTGCATTGTAAAAAGAAATTTGTGTATATTTGCACGATGATTGACAGATGATTATTCTAATTTCGAATATAAAATCCTTTTTATTTTTGTTAAACAATTAAATCATCGCCTTATGAAAATCTTGAAATGGATTGGCTGGATTTCAGCCGCCTTGGGAGCAATCCTTATCATTACCGGAGTTTTGTGTCAACTATTCAAATGCAGTCCTTTTAATGTTGCACACAACATCAGCTATTTACACACTGCCAGCAGCTTTTTATTATTAGCAATCGCACTTTTTATCGCAACTAAAAACTGCTGCAATTGCAATTGCTGCACGAAAGAAGAAAAACCAACAGAATAATTCCGTTCTGCAATTGGAAAAATAAAATCAATGCCCCGAAATTTAGCGTTTCGGGGCATTGTTTTTATAAACATTGATGTCACCTGTTTTAGTATCCCAAAATCTTCAACATGGATTTATAGCTTTGTTCCTTGGCAAAAAGTTTAGTAAAGTATTCACCATCTTCGTCTTTATCAATGATTACCAGTTTTGGCGCGGGAATCAGACAGTGTTGAATGCCTCCAAAACCGCTCAGCGATTCCTGATATGCACCGGTGTGGAAGAAGCCGATATATTGTTCCCTGTCTTCGTGCATTTTAGGAAGAAAAACGGCGTTGGAATGTATTTCAGCGTTGTAATAATCTTCACTGTCGCAGGTCAAACCGCCTAGGTTTACACGCTCATACTCAGAATCCCAATTATTGATGGCCAGAAAAACATAGCGCTGATTGATAGCCCAAGTATCAGGCAATGTCGTCATAAACGAGCTGTCAATCATATTCCAAAGCTCACGATCGTTTTGTTTTTTTTGATTTACAATGGAGTAAAGAATAGCACCGCTTTCGCCCACCGTATAAGAACCAAATTCGGTAAAAATATGCGGTTCAGGTACACCGTTTTGGGTACAAATAGTTTTGATTTGTGCCACAATTTCTTCGGCCATATATTCATAATCGTACACCATATCCAGGTGAGTCTGAATAGGAAAACCACCTCCTATATTCAAACTATCGAGTTGTGGACACTTCTTTTTCAATTCGCAATACAGATTTACCGCTTTGTTCAACTCATTCCAGTAATAGGCTGTATCTTTCACACCGGTATTGATGAAGAAATGAAGCATTTTCAGTTCTACTTGCGGGTTATTAGCAATGTGTTTGGTGTAATACGGAATAATGTCATTGTAGCGAATCCCTAAACGGGAGGTATAAAAGTCGAATTTCGGTTCTTCTTCAGCCGCGATGCGCATACCCACGTTAAACTTGATGTCGAAGTCTTTTAGTAATAAGTCCAGTTCGAATTTATTATCAAGTATAGGAATTACGTTAGTAAATCCCTGACGCATTAGATTTTGAATGTTTTCAACGTATTGAGGTCGTTTAAATCCATTACATACAACAAAAGTTTCTTGTTTAATTAATCCTTGTTCATACAAAGTTTCCAATATATTGATATCGAATGCAGATGATGTTTCGATATGTACGCCATGTTTCAACACTTCTTCCAACACAAAAGAAAAATGCGAACTCTTCGTACAATAGCAATAATTATAGTCACCTTCATAATCCACTTTTGCCATTGCAACATTGAACATGCGTCGCGCTTTCTGAATGTTTTCAGCTATTTTGGGGAGATACGAGATGCGGAGTGGTGTTCCATATTGCTTGATAATATCCATTAATGGCACCCCACACCATTCCAGTTCATTTTCAACAATATCGAATTCTTCGTTTGGAAATTCAAAACTTTGTTCAATAAGATCGATATATTTATTTTTCATTGTTCTTGTTTTTTATTGAATTAATATGAAATGTAAGTGAGATAGATTTGAGTTGTTGAAACAATGTAAATAACTTAGATTTGATTTTTTCACACGAAAAAGTGTGCAAAAGTAATGTTTTATTTCAAAAATGGGATAAAATAGGTTGGGTATTTTTTATTTTTCTGTATGAAACAAGATTTATAAGTTTGTTTAAGTCTTAAACATCCTGATTCCCTCCTCGCTAAGAATCAACCATTCAACAGTTTTTTTATGAATCTAAAAAAAGAGAAGAGAAAAACTTCATTTAAAATGTTAAAAGAATTAATTAAAAACATGATTGTAATACCGGAACCAATGGATAGCGTAAATATCGTAAATATTACAAAAATGATATATTATTAGTATTGACCTTTTAAAAAAATACTTACATTTGCCGTTCAAATTTTTAAAAAACCCGAGATGAAAAAAACTATACTTGTAACTATCATATTCTTTGTAGGTTATTTCAGCACTTGGGCTGATACATATAGTCATACAATTACTGGATCAACATGGTCAGCTTTAGGAACTCAAACTCTGACTAATGTTGACTGGACAGCTGCTGCCACATGGTTATCAGGAAGTGGTTATTTTGGATACGACGCTACTAAAGGTCAACAATTTGGATCCTCAAATAATTCTGCAACAGCACTAAGTTTAACCACCTCAGGTATTCCCGGAATTATAACATCAGTAAAAGTTACTACTTCAGGGGCAGGTGGTATAAATGCAACTGTTGCTGTTTCTGTTGGAGGAACAGTCTTTGGATCAAATACTTCTATATCTTCTACAAGCACTTTGTATGCATTTTCAGGATCTTATTCGGGAAACATTGTTATAAGTTGGGCACAAACATCTTCAAAAGCTATTTATCTAAAAGCAATTGAAGTAGTTTATACATCCTGTAATCCTTCAAACCTGGCATTTAGCAGTAGTTCTGTAACAAAAATGATTAGTGATGCTTCGTTTACACAAACCGCAACATCATTGAATGCTATCGCTCCGATTGTTTATTCAAGTTCGGCTACCGGAGTAGCAACGGTGAATTCTTCTACCGGCGAAGTAAGTGTTGTTGGCATCGGTTCTACCACTATTTCTGCAAGTCAGGCATCGGCTAATGGTTATTGTCCGGCAACGGCAAGTTATTCTTTAACTGTAACTCCATTACCAACTGTTACACTTACCGATATAACTGATATTACTTTAAATGCAATTATTAATCATCCGGTTACACAAACCATGAATATAAATGCTGTCAATCTGTCAACCGATTTGGGACTGGCTATTACCGGACCAAATGCTGATTTATTCACTTTATCACAATACACCGTAACCGAAACCGGTGGAAATGTACTAAATACCGCCATAACCATAACGTATTCACCAACTACCGTTGGTAATCATACCGCTATTTTAACAATGGCAAGTGCCGGTGCAATGAATCTCACCCGTACACTGAACGGAATAAGTAATCAATTATCAGGTATCAATGTCGTTCAACTACCTTTAAATGTTGGTGTTGCTAATGGGAAGATACTGTTTACTGCCGATTCCGGCGAATCATTGGATATTTACAATGGGGTTGGTCAGAAACTGTTACACCAATTGACAACCGAAGGTTTAAATACCGTTTCGGTTCATGCAACCGGGTTGCTGTTGGTAAAACTTGGAGACCGCATTGCCAAAGTGATTTTATAAACAAACGTAGATTATTTAATGAGAAGCTGTCTTTTTTTTATTCAGAACTCTTTATCGATAGCAAATAGGTGGCTTTAAATAGATTATGAATATTTGTGATTTTAACGTGTCATATTGAAAATTATATTTATCTTTGCTTTCTACATTTTAATACAAATACATTCGGGCTTTTTAAATGTTCAATTGGTTTTTTACATCAAATTATAAAATTTATAAACTCAATCGCTTTATTTTACAACAAATAATAATACTAACAATTTAAAAAACACAAAAACATGAAAAGAATTACTTTTTTTAAAACTTTGCTCGTAGCTATCGCTTTGGTGGTAGGGAGCATAAGTGCATCCGCTCAACTTTTGGTTGAGGATTTTAATTATACCATTGGAACAGTGTTAACTACTGGTACATCTGCCGATTTAGCCACTGGTTGGATAGGACATAGTGGAGCAGGTACAGCAAATATTGATGTTGTAGCAGGTTTATCATTTACAGGTTACGCCGGAAGTGGAATAGGAGGTGCTGCTGCAATTGACAATAATGGTGAAGATATCAGCAAAACATATACATCACAAACTTCAGGTGCTTTGTATGTGGCATTTATGCTTAAAATTGTTGCAAATACAACAGCTGGATATTTTTTCCATTTAGGTCCAAATCCATTAGGATCAGCTAATGTTTCAAGATTATGGGTTAATACCACCGGCACAGGAATCGGATTAGGCGTTGGAACAGCTACTCCAACTTCATATGTTATTGTAACCACTGGCGATACTTATTTGGTAGTTTTAAAACATGATTTTACAGCAAATACTTCAAGTATTTATGTAATGAGTTCGTTCTCTTCAACAGAACCAGGAACAACAGATATGACTGTTGCAGAAACTGACGCTTCTTTAGGAACTGTAGCTTTACGTCAATTTAATGCAGGTCAAAATCAAATTGTTGATGGTATCCGGGTTGGCACAACCTGGGCAGATGCCTGTGCCGCACCAGGGAATCCAAAAGTAGCTACACCAACATTTTCAGCTACACCGGGGAATGTAATTACTCCACAATCAGTAACTTTATCTTGTACAACTGCTGGTGCTTCAATTTATTATACAACTGATGGAATTACTACACCTGATAATGTAGGAAATGGAACATTATATGATGGAATAACTCCTATTGCTGTAAGTTCAACTACAACTATCAAAGCTATAGCTTATTTCACAGGCATGGACGCAAGTTCAGTTGCTACAGGAATTTATACTTTTCCAACTGAAGTTAGCACAATAAGTGCATTACGCGCAGCATCAGTTACCGGTTTTTATAAATTAACCGGTCAGGCATTATTGACTTTTCAAGACAATGCTGTTGGCAAAGTTAAATTCATTCAAGATGCAACTGCCGGTATAGTAATTTATGACGGAACACCTAAAATTACAACCACTTACAGTATTGGTGATAAGATATCCAATATTTATTGCACTTTATCCATGTATAATGGAATGTTAGAATTAATTCCTTTCGCCGATCCCGGAGCAGCGGTTTCTACAGGAAATACTGTAACACCAACAACTGTTACGTTAGCAACTATTGCAAGTTATCCGGGACAACTTGTAACTGTGAAAAATGTAGCGATTACAGGAACCGGTAATTTTGTTTCTGCAATTGCTTATCCAATAAATGATGGTACTGCTGGAGTTTTACGTACAGCTTATTCTGATTTACCTTATATAGGTTCTGCAATACCGAGTACAAATCAAGATATTACTGGAGTTGTGAATATGTATAGCGTTTCTGAAGCTGACTTAATTCCACGTACTGCAGCAGATATGATAAATACAACTATAACGGCACTTAATCAAGCTTCAACCAATACAAGCATTTACTCTTCGAAAGGCAACGTAGTTCTTTCAGCAGTAGCCGGCGAAACGGTAGAAATTTACAATGCCGTAGGTCAGAGATTAGTTCACAAGTTAACGAATGAAGGAGTGAATACCATTCCGGTTTCGGCTCAAGGCGTGGTTTTGGTGAAAGTGGGTAACCGTTTTGCCAAAGTGATCTTGTAATTCAGAGTTTGAATTTATAACTAAAAAGGATGCTGTTCGGCGTGAACAGCATCCTTTTTTTTAACCGGCAATCCAGAAGAATCATGCTTTTCCGGCGCTTCCCAACACGTTTACAGTTTTGTGAGCATACAATTTTTTCAATTCATCACGAGCAGGACCTAAATATTTACGTGGGTCAAATTCTCCCGGTTTGGTTGCAAATATTTCACGTATTGCAGCTGTCATTGCTAAGCGACCGTCAGAGTCGATATTAATTTTACAAACAGCCGAAGCAGCAGCACGACGCAATTGTTCTTCGGGAATTCCGATTGAATCTTTCAAAGCGCCACCGTATTTATTGATAGTTGCAATATATTCCTGCGGAACCGAAGATGAACCGTGTAAAACGATAGGGAATCCGGGGATTTGTTTTTCAATTTCTTCCAGAATATCGAAACGCAGGGGGGGTGGAATCAAAATTCCGTTTTCGTCACGTGTACATTGAGCCGGAGTAAATTTGTTTGCTCCGTGTGAAGTACCGATTGAAATTGCCAATGAATCAACACCTGTTCTTGAAACGAAATCAACTACTTCTTCAGGTTGAGTATATGTATGGTGTTCGGATGAAACTTCATCTTCCACACCGGCCAAAACTCCTAATTCACCTTCAACGCTTACGTCGCGAGCATGAGCATATTCTACTACTTTTTTAGTTAAAGCAATATTTTCTTCATACGGAAAATGAGAACCGTCAATCATAACTGACGAAAAGCCCATATCAATACAACTTTTGCAAAGTTCGAAAGTATCGCCGTGGTCTAAGTGCAGAACAATTGGAATATTTTGTCCCAGTTCCTTGGCATATTCTACTGCTCCCTGAGCCATGTAACGAAGTAGGGTTTGATTAGCATATTTACGTGCGCCGCTCGATACCTGTAAAATTACCGGTGATTTAGTCTCAACACATGCTGCAATAATAGCCTGCATTTGTTCCATGTTATTGAAATTGAAAGCAGGAATCGCATATTTTCCTTCAATAGCTTTTTTGAATAAGTCGTTGGTATTCACCAATCCAAGATCTTTGTAATGTATCATTTTCGTTGAATTTAATTGTTTGATAATTTGACTGCAAAAGTAGTGTTATTTTGTCAATTATAAAAGAAAATGTGTTTCGTAATTTATAAATTGTCAGTTTAATAGTTTTTCATCGTCTGCAATTTAGGTTATTAGTCGGGTAATAAATGTATTGAATTGTATATCAGTTATTTCCCTATTCGTTTTAAAAAATGCTCAAAAAATTGTTTCTAAAATATAAATTTCTAACTTTGCAATCTAATTATTCTAAAGTCATCAAATCTTAAATCATTTTTTATGGGACTACTTAAAGAATTTAAAGAGTTTGCCATGCGTGGCAATGTAATTGATTTGGCTGTAGGTGTAATTATCGGTGGCGCATTTGGAAAAATTATTGCTTCGCTGGTTGCCGATGTGATTATGCCACCTATTGGCTTGTTAGTTGGTGGCGTAAATTTCATCGATTTAAAATGGCAAATGAAACCTGCCGAAATGGTGGATGGAGTCAAAAAAGCTGCTGTAACGTTGAATTATGGTAATTTTTTGCAAGTAACGTTTGATTTTCTTATTGTGGCATTTTGTATTTTCTTGTTTATCAAAGGTATAAATTCCATGTCGAAGAAAAAAGAAGAAGCTCCAGCACCTCCTGCTGCGGTTGAACCGACCAAAGAAGAACAATTGCTCTCTGAAATTCGTGATTTACTGAAAGTAAAGAAATAAAAAATCTCCTTTATTGCAATGAAGAAAGATAAGAAGGCACTGAGAAACACAGAGAAAATAACAGTGTCTTTAAGTTTTATTAAAAAATTACAATGGGGAAAGATGAGAAAATCAGAGAAAGACTCAGTAGTTCTCAGTGAAATTCACAGAGTTCACCGTCTCACAAAAGTATTAAAACGGTAATTTAAAAATGTTCATCGGGGGAAAAGGGTTTCTTCATCGATTTTTGCTTGTTTGTCGCTTTGTTATGTCTGTATCTTTGCAGCATAAATTTTTAAAACAAAAATGTTATGGAAAATGAAGTAAAAAATTCGTTTCGTTCAGGTTATTCCAAAGGAGTTTGTTTTGGATTGTTGTTAATCTTATTAGGTTCAATATTCCTTGGATTAAAAACAGGGTTAATTCCCGGGCAACTTGAAAGTGTTATTATCTCATGGCCAATGTTGTTGATTTTCATTGGTATTGTCAATCTTTTCAAAAGACATTGGATTTCAGGAATTATTTTGATTGCGATTGGTAAATTTTTTCTAATCCCTAGGATTATTGAAGTTTACCCAAATGTATTCCCTGGATTAAATTCTAACTTTGCTCACATTTATTGGCCTTTGTTATTTATTTTGGCTGGGATTTTAATAATTTTGCAACGGTTTATCTTTCCTCAATGGGGTTTTGGAACATTGGAAAATAAGTGGCAGAACAGACAACAACGTTACCAACACCGCCATTATCGCCACAATCGTCGTGATTATTCAACTTGGAGCTCAAATTCCGAAGGTTTTTCAAAAAACAGTATTTTCGGAAGTGGTGAACACATTGTTCTTGATCCTGAATTTAAGGGGGGTGAAATGAATGCCGTTTTCGGGGGTATTATTTTGGATCTTCGAAGAACAAATTTACCCGTTGGCGAAACCCATTTGGATATTAATGCGGTTTTTGGAGGTATAACTATATACCTTCCAAGCGACTGGTATGTCGAAACCCATTTAGATACCGTTTTTGGAGGTTTTCAGGATAATCGGATTCCAAAAGAACCGCTCGACACAACCAAGAAACTGATTATCACCGGTTCATGTGTATTTGGAGGCGGAGAGTTGAGAAATTAAAATATGCCAATGTGCCAATATGCAAAAAGTCAATGTGGTAATTTATCAATTAGCCAAAGTGCCTTCATAATTTGTTAGGAATAAGTTAATAAGTTGATTATCAATGATAACTGTAAATTGATTACCGTTCACTGAAAAGATGTTTCATCCATTTTTAGAAAATACAGATAGAACCGTTCAATATATCCTTCTTTGGATAGCTTATGCATTTTTACAAACATTCGTTATGTATTTCATTGTTGCGCTTCCATGGTGGGTGATAGTGATGGATGGTTTTGTACATGGAGCAATTTTTGGTTTGCTTGGAATGTTGCTCTGGGATGTTGTCAAGTATGGAAATTATTCAGTTCTAACAGCTTATCAGCGCATAATCAATTATGTTGCGTTGGCCATTCTAACCATTGCTGTTTGGCTGGGAATAGGTTATGGATTATCTTACTTGATTTTTGGAAATACGTTTGCATCTCAGCTTATTCCCCTAATTCCAATACGAGGTTTCATTGGATTGCTGATTTATTTGTTGATTATTCAACGGTTCCGTTTTGCATTTCATCAAACAAAAACATCTATTGAAACGTCTGCTCCAGTTGAAATTTCGGAAGAAATTAAGCCCAAAAAAGTGGCTGAATCAGATTTGTTGGAACGGATTGCCGTAAAATCCGGCACAAAAATTCATGTGGTGTTAATTCCTGAAATTCTTTATTTACAAGCTGATGGTGATTATGTTCAAATTTTCACCAAAGACAGTAAATATTTGAAAGAACAAACCATGAAATTTTTCGAAGAACATTTGCCTGAAAATCAATTTGTAAGGGTTCACCGGTCGGTTATTGTAAATGTTGAAATGATTTCGAGAATTGAGCTTTACGAAAAGCAAAACCAGTTGCTGACACTCAAAAACGGGCAACAAATTAAAACCAGTCCGGCCGGTTATAAAGCGTTGAGAATGGCGTTGAATCTTTAAAAATATTTGATTCTCTGCTTACTGACAGTGTGACTCAAAGTCACCCTCGTCAGTTATTTGGTGTTAAATACTGATATCAAACAAAATAGACGTATAGAATGTTGTATATTTGCACGTATAAATTTGAAGTTATGGATGCTAAATTAACGATAAAATTAAACAAAGACGTGATAAACAGAGCTAAAAGCTATTCTTCCAATCAAAAAAGAAGTTTATCTCGAATCATTGAGTCGTACCTAAATTCATTAGTAAATACGACCAATCTTGTGTTAAATGATGATATTCAAATATCAACTTTTGTAAAAAGTATTTCAACCGGCGTTCATATTCCAGTTGATATTGACGAAAAAAAGGTTTACTCGGATCATCTTTTAGAAAAGTATAAATGAAACCAAGACTTTTTATAGATACTAATGTAATGTTGGATTTATTAGGTGAACGTTTGCCTTTTTACGATTCGTCAGCTAAAATCGCAACATTGGCCGACAAAGGCGAAATATCTATTGTCGTTTCTGCATTGTCCTATACAACAGTGGCTTATATTCTTTCAAAATATGAAAGATTGGAAAAAGTGAAAGAAAAACTTCGTAAATTTAAGATTATATCCGAAATATCTGATTTGGACGAAGTAACTATTGAAAAAGGATTAAATTCCGGATTCGCTGATTTTGAAGATTCTCTGCAATACTTTTGTGCGATAAAGTCTGAATGTAATGTGTTGATTACTAGAAATCAAAAAGATTTTAAAGATTCTGTCATTCCGGTTATGTCGGCGGATGAATATTTGGTGAGTATTCGTAAGGAATAAAGAAATTTCTTACAATATTACCGCATTATATTTACTGACGGAATGAATTCAAAGTCATTCCGTTAGTGTTTTAATACCGATTGCACAAACAATATAGCCCAATTTCGACCCTGCCTGCCGCAGGCAAGTTCGTCTTATTGTCCGATTTGTTTGTATGCATCGGCATTAACAACAGTAGACATATAAAACAGATTGGACTGTTTTATATGTACAGTTGGTATAAGATAAAAAAGCAGCTACCCGTTTCCGGATAACTGCTTTAATTTTGAATAGAAAAAATCGTGAGTTTAATCTTCTTCTTTTTTAGAAGCTTCGTATTCTTTGAGTAATTTGTCCTGAATATCCATCGGAACGAGTTCGTAGCTTGCGAACTTCATGCTGAATGAAGCACGACCTCCGGTAAGCGAACTAAGTGTAGTAGAATAGCTGCCTAATTCTTTCAATGGAATTTTTGCAGTCAGTTTTTCGTACCCTTTTTCACTTTCCATGCCCATAATCACGGCACGACGGCTTTGCAAGTCACCCATTACATCCCCCAATCGATCGGAAGGAGCCTGAACAATTACATCGTAAATAGGCTCGAGTAACTTTGGACCAGCTTCTTTGAAAGCTTGTGAGAATGCATTACGTCCTGCGAGACGGAACGAAATTTCATTAGAATCAACCGGGTGCATTTTACCATCATAGACAATTACCCGTACGTCGCGGGCATACGAACCGGTAAGAGGTCCTTGTTCCATTCGTTCCATAATACCTTTCATGATAGCAGGTAAAAAGCGCAAGTCAATTGAACCACCTACGATACTATTGATAAGAACCAATTTCCCACCCCAATCCAAATCGATAGTTTGCGTATCACGGTTGCTGATTTTGAATTCCTGGCCGTTGAAACGAAACATTTCCGGAGCCGGCATACCCTCGTAATAAGGTTCAATAATCAGGTGAACTTCACCAAACTGTCCTGATCCACCCGATTGTTTTTTATGCCGATAATCGGCACGGGCATTCTTCGTAATGGTTTCACGATACGGAATTTTTGGTTCTTTGTATTCAATTGGAATTTTATCGTTGTTTTCAACACGCCATTTCAACGTACGCAAATGAAATTCACCTTGTCCGTATAAAATGGTTTGTTTCAATTCTTTCGATTGCTCAATAATCCATGTTGGATCTTCTTCGTGCATGCGGGTCAGAACTTCGCTGAGTTTTTCTTCGTCCGATTCTGATTTTGCTTTGATGGCACGGCGGTATTTTGGTTCGGGATATTTAATTTCTTTGAAGTCGTATTCGCAACCTTTGACATTCAATGTATTACCGGTACGGGTATCTTTCAGTTTCACAGTTGCTCCAATATCACCGGCAACAATTTCATCCACTTTGGTACGGATTTGTCCGGCCACAGCAAAAATCTGACTTATACGTTCTTTTGAACCACGGTCGATATTTACCAAGTCATCGCCTTCTTTCAGTTTTCCGCTCATAACCTTGAAGTACGAAACTTCACCAATGTGTGGTTCAACACTGGTTTTGAAAACATAAATGCTGGTTGGCCCGTTTGCATCAGGAGCAATTTTTTTACCGTCGGCAGTTTGCGGTTGTTCGGTTTGACTTACACTTGGTGAAACATTGCCCACAAATTCCATCAACCGACGAACACACATATCCTTTCCTGCACAAACGCAGAAAACAGGGAACATGTCGCGGTGAATCAATCCTTTGCGAATTCCAATGCGTAATTCTTCTTCGCTAAGTGTGCCCTGATCGAAAAATTTCTCCATCAATTCTTCATCATGCTCGGCAGCAGCTTCTACCAATATATTGTGTAAGTTTTGTGCTTTTTCAATTTGATCGGCAGGAATTTCCAATACGTCTGGAACTCCACCTTCGGGTTTCCATTTGTATAATTTCATTTTCAGAACATCAACCACAGCATTAAATTGAGGGCCGACATTCACAGGATATTGAATCTGAACTACTTTGTTGCCAAAGTTTTCCTTCAGTTGTTCCAACGTACGGTCGAAATCAGCTTTTTCCTGATCGAGGTGGTTGGTTACAAAAATAATCGGTTTATGAAATTTTTCGGTATAACGGAAGTGATTATTCGTTCCGACTTCAACGCCATATTGTGTGTTGATAAGGATGAGAGCTGTATCGGTTACATTGAGTGAGGTTACTACACCACCGATAAAATCGTCGGAACCCGGACAATCAATAAAATTTAATTTTTTTTCGAGCCATTCGGTTTGAATGATAGTTGAAAAAACGGAATAGCCATACTCTTTTTCTACAGGAAAATAATCGGACACTGTGTTTTGTCCATTAACTGTGCCTCTGCGTTTTATAACTCCACTCTCGTAAAGCATAGCTTCAACAAGAGTGGTTTTCCCCGAGCCGGAACTTCCCAGCAATGAAATGTTTTTAATTTCATTCGATTGATATATTTTCATATTGTACTAAAATATAAAGGATTAATACTAAAAAATTGAATGTGTTTTAAATGAAAAATTGAGTGGCAATGTATGAAAACTCTCTTAAAATTGTATTTCTATTTTGTATGTTTTACAACATAGTTTTTTAAGAACATAAACATTAAGGAAGCAATGCAAGCAGAAATAGGTTGATGATTTTTCTCCTTATAAAATATTTATATCCTACCCTATGTTTTTGATTTTTTACATATAACTTCCACTGTATTTTTGCAGCGGATAAACAGGAAGATTAAACAGAAATATTTTAAGCGTTTTTTAATCAACAAATATCATGGAAGCAATAATTGGTTTACTTGAACTGGCGGGAGGTGTGATTCTCGTCTTTGCAGCCGGCTATACTTTTGCCCGTATTAGTGGCTATGGTGAGTATTACGACAAAATGTTAGACGATGAAGAATCGGATACATACATAACAATTCAAAAAAACAACAAGGAAAATGACGATGATGATATTATTCATCAATTCTACATTTAAATACAACCAAATGAAAACAATTCTTTTAATGGTAACAACAACCGAAACGAGCAGCACGATTGGCTATATTATCGGGGCAATTATAGCCGTAGCTATACTGGGTTATTTGAATTATTCATTAATTAAACCGGGAAAATTTTAAAACAGAAAAAGAAATAAAGCACAAACAGTAATTATTATAAATTTTTTGAAAATGAAAAAAATTAAAGTATTAGGAATCTGCGTTATTGCAGTATTATTATCAATTAGCGTTGCAAAAGCAACAGGGTCTACTCAAATTTGGATTCCGTCTACCGACATTCAGGCGTTCAAATCATTTCACCTGGGTATTGACAATTATATCCGGACACAAAAAGATGCTAATGGAGTGATAGGTTCTGGCATCTATGATTTAGGTTTAACTGCTGGCGTTTCACCGTTTAGCAAAGTTCAAGCCGAAGTTGGAATTGATTATTTATCTATGGGTGATAACGCTGCATTAGATGCAAAAAATTATGATTTACACCCAATCTATTTCAATGCTAAAATTGGTATCCCCGAAGATTCACTTTTTAAAGGTTGCCCCGCTATTGCAGTTGGAGGATATAATTTCGGAACAAAAATTGGTTTAACAAATTATAATATCGTGTATGGTCTTATTGCAAAAACAATCCCAGTTATAGGTCGCTTATCGGTAGGTTATTATTCCGGAAATAAAAATTTGCTTGTAGATGAATTAGGAAAATCAACAAATTCAGGGTTACTTCTTTCCTGGGACAGGGCTATGACCGAAATTTCAGACAAATTATGGTTTGCCGTGGATTATCAAGGATTAAATAACTATTTAGGATCTTGGAATTTTGGTTTTTCATGGGCATTTTCTAAAAATGTTTCTGTTATCTTTGCATACGACATTTACAATAACAAAAATGCATTTTATAATTCAAGTAATGTCAATGCAAATTCATTTACGACACAGTTGGACATTAATTTCTAATTTTCCTATTTCTCTTTCGAACTATTGAATTTAAAAACTAACTTAAAATGAAAACAATTCTTTTAATGGTAACAACAACCGAAACGAGCAGCACAATTGGCTATATTATCGGGGCAATCATAGCTGTACTTATACTGGGTTATTTAATTTATTCACTGATTAAACCGGACAAATTCTAAAGAACGCTAACTTTTAACAAAATAAATCTATGTTCACAACTTTTGATTTTTTACAAATAATTATTTTTGTCGGATTACTGATAGGCTTAACGCCTATTATGGGAAGTTATATGTACAAGGTGTTCACAGGCGAAAAACACCTGATGTCAGCTCCATTGGGCTGGCTCGAACGGTTGACATATAAACTTGTCGGTGTTGACGCCACTGAAGAAACCAACTGGAAAAGTTATGCTTTCGGGTTGTTGTTGTTCAACTTAATTGGATTTCTGTTTGTATTCCTACTTCAACTTACACAAGCATTTCTACCATTAAATCCGACAAATTTACCTAATGTGTCGTGGCATTCAGCCTTCAACACGGCTGTGAGTTTTATGACCAACACCAACTGGCAAGGTTATAGTGGAGAAACCACAATGAGCTACTTTGTACAAATGCTGGGACTTACAGTTCAGAATTTTGTAAGCGCAGCCACGGGAATAGCCGTATTGATAGCTCTTGCTAGAGGACTTTCACGTAAGACAACCGACAAATTGGGTAATTTTTGGGTAGATTTAACGCGATCTACCTTGTATGTACTTTTGCCACTTTCCATTTTATTCGCAGTTATTTTTGTTGGCCAAGGGGTAATCCAAAACTTTGATACTTATCAAACAGCCCATACGCTTCAGGGAACTACACAAGTAATTCCAATGGGTCCGGTAGCCTCTCAGGAATCTATCAAAGAACTTGGTACAAACGGTGGTGGTTTTTTCAATGCCAACAGTGCCCATCCGTTCGAAAATCCGACTCCGTTGAGCAATTTACTTGAAATGTTGGCAATTTTTCTAATTCCTGCCGGTTTAACCTTTATGTATGGTAAGATGGTAGGTTCCAAGCGTCAGGGTTGGACCATCTTCACTGTTATGCTTATATTATTTCTTGCCGGTTTAACCATTTCATTGTATGGCGAATATTCTGCCAATCCTATTCTCGGTCATTCAGCACTCATGGAAGGGAAGGAAACCCGGTTCGGAATAACGAATAGTGTACTTTTTTCTGTAGTTACTACCGATGCATCGTGCGGTGCTGTAAATGCCATGCACGATAGTTTGTCTCCATTAGCAGGAATGGTTGCCATGGTTAATATGATGCTTGGTGAAGTGATTTTTGGTGGTGTTGGAGCCGGATTATATGGTATGGTTGTATTCATTATTCTCACGGTATTTATTGCCGGATTGATGGTGGGTCGTACACCTGAATATCTGGGAAAGAAAGTGGAAGCATTTGAAGTAACAATGGCTATTATAGCTAATGTAATTACCTCTTTTTCAATTCTGTTATTTACGGCCTGGGCAGCGGTGAGCACTCTTGGCCTATCCAGCCTGAACAATGCCGGACCGCATGGATTTTCCGAAATTTTATACGCCTTCAGCTCCGGCACTGGAAACAACGGAAGTGCATTTGCCGGATTAAATGCCAATACGGTTTTTTATAATTTATTGATTGGATTTGCAATGTTAATCGGACGTTTCGGAGTGATTATTCCCATTCTGGCAATTGCCGGAAGTATGGCAAAAAAGAAAATCACACCTCCCTCAGCAGGGACTTTCCAAACGAACAATTGGCTGTTTATCGTATTATTAATCGGCGTTATCCTTATTGTCGGCGGGTTGACCTATTTCCCAGCCTTATCATTAGGTCCAATTGTAGAACATTTATTAATGAATAACGGAATTACTTTTTAATCATTTAGCAACATGACAACAAAATCAAATAAAAGTATCTTTAATAAAAAGCTACTTGCACGGGCTGCGAAAGACAGCGTAACGAAACTAAATCCCGCACTGCTGATAAAAAATCCGGTTATATTTATAGTTGGTATCGGAGCAGTTCTGACGACTATCATTGTCTTTATCGGAATTTTTCAGGGTGGGTATTCGTCTTTCAATTTTCAAATTGCTATCTGGCTTTGGTTTACGGTGCTTTTTGCCAATTTCTCTGAAGCTATTGCCGAAGGACGTGGAAAAGCACAGGCCGAAAGCTTGCGTAAAAACCGTACGCAAACAGTTGCCCGCAAAATGGTTGGGAACAAAGAAACAGAAGTGTTGGCTCCCGATTTACGCAAAGGCGACATTGTGGTTTGCGAAGTAAATGATATAATTCCTTCGGATGGTGAAGTAATAGAAGGAATTGCCAGCGTGGATGAATCAGCCATTACAGGTGAATCGGCTCCGGTAATCCGCGAAAGTGGTGGTGACCGTTCAGCAGTAACCGGTGGTACAAAAGTATTGAGCGACCGTATTCTGATCCGGATATCAGCCGATGCAGGCGATACCTTCATGGACCGTATGATTGCATTGGTGGAAGGTGCCAAACGTCAGAAGACTCCCAATGAGATTGCCTTAACTATCTTGCTTTCGGGCTTAACCATTATCTTTCTTTTAGCAGTGATCACACTTCCGGCATTTTTTGGATACAGCTTAACCGCTTCGGGAATATTACTGTCGCACAATTTATCCATTCCGGTATTAATTGCCCTTTTGGTATGTCTTATCCCAACTACCATTGGCGGATTGTTGAGTGCTATCGGTATTAGCGGTATGGACCGATTGATTCAACGAAATGTAATTGCTACCAGCGGACGTGCTATTGAAGCTGCCGGTGATGTGGACGTGTTGTTGCTCGACAAAACAGGAACTATCACTCTCGGAAACCGTATGGCAACTGACTTTATTCCGGCTGAAGGCGTAACGGTTGAAGAACTGGCAGATGCCGCCCAACTCTCTTCACTTTCCGACGAAACGCCGGAAGGACGATCGATTGTTATACTGGCAAAAGAAGAATTTAATATCCGCGGACGTGACATCACCAAATTACATGCTACTTTTATTCCTTTCACTGCACAATCGAGAATGAGCGGAGTGGATTTGAAAACACCGGAAGGAAAAGTTCACCAGATTCGTAAAGGTTCTTCGGAAGCTATACGTACTTTTGTTCAAGAAAACAACGGGATTTTCTCTCAAAAAGTAATTGATACGGTCTCTGATTTGGCACGCCAGGGAGCGACTCCTTTGGTTGTGGCAGAGGACAATAAAGTATTAGGCGTAATTCACCTGAAAGATATTGTAAAAGGAGGCATCAAACAGCGCTTTGCTGAACTTCGTCAAATGGGAATCCGCACGGTGATGATTACCGGAGATAACTCGTTAACCGCAGCTGCCATTGCTGCCGAAGCCGGTGTAGATGACTTTATGGCAGAAGCCACACCCGAAGATAAATTGCGTCGTATCCGTGAAGAACAGGAAAAAGGATATTTGGTGGGAATGATTGGCGACGGAACAAACGATGCTCCGGCGTTAGCGCAAGCTGATGTTGGTATCGCCATGAATTCAGGAACACAAGCTGCGCGTGAAGCCGGTAACATGGTGGATTTGGATAGTAATCCTACAAAACTGATTGAAGTGGTGGAAGTTGGAAAACAGTTACTCATGACCCGTGGCGCACTTACCACTTTTAGTATTGCCAACGATGTGGCAAAATACTTTGCCATCATTCCGGCTATTTCCATAGCTCTGTATGCAGGAAGTAACGGACAGGGACCTTTGTCGGCACTGAATATAATGAAACTCGGCTCACCTGAAAGTGCGATTTTGAGTGCCATTATTTTCAATGCACTTATTATCATTGCGCTCATTCCGCTGGCATTAAAAGGGGTACCTTACCGTCCGATTTCGGCCAACAGAGCTTTGACAAAAAACTTACTGATTTATGGATTCGGCGGTTTGGTCGCCCCATTTATCGGAATCAAGATTATCGATTTATTGATTAACCTATAAACATTCAAAAAATGAAAACTTTAAGCATAGCACTGAAAATATTCCTGGTTTTTACCATTCTCACAGGAGTAATATATCCACTTTTAGTTACCGGAATAGCGCAAGTTGTTTTTCCGCGTCAAGCCAATGGCAGCCTGATTTTAAAAGATAATAATTTGATTGGCAGTGAATTAATCGGACAAAAATTCAATAGTACTATTTATTTTTCGTCGCGTCCTTCGGCAATTGAAAATAATCCATTACCTTCGGGCGGTAGTAATTACGGTTTGACCAGCGCAAAACTAAAAGCTCAGGTTATTGAACGGAAAAATAAATTTATAGCTTTCAATCAACTTGATAAAAATATGGAAGTTCCGTCCGAAATGCTTTTCGCTTCGGCAAGCGGTCTCGATCCGCACATTTCACCGGAAGCAGCTGATTTACAAATTAATCGTATTGCAAAAGCACGGAATTTTAGTAATATACAAAAACAAAAGTTGAAAACACTTGTTGAAAAGATGAGTGAAGCACCGCAACTCAAGTGTTTGGGCGAAAATCGAGTGAATGTATTATTGCTTAACATAGAATTAGACAAACTTAAATGAGCAATTTCGAAATTGACAGACCAAATCCCGATGAACTTCTGGCTGCATTAGCCAAAGAAGAAGAAAAAAGCAAACGGGGAAAATTAAAGATTTTCTTCGGGATGTGTGCCGGCGTGGGCAAAACCTATACCATGCTTCAGGCTGCACACGCTGAGAAAAAGAAAGGAAATGATATTGTCATCGGGTATGTGGAAACGCATAAACGGAAAGAAACAGAGGCTTTAGTAAGTGGTTTTGAAATAATTCCGCGTAAAGCCATTGAGTATAAATCCACCTCCGTACAGGAGATGGATTTAGACGCTATAATAGCACGTAATCCCCGGATTGTACTGGTGGATGAACTGGCACACACCAATGCGCCCGGAAGCCGTCATAACAAACGCTATCAGGATGTTCAAGAGCTTCTTGAAAACGGCATAAATGTTTTCACTACGCTCAATGTCCAGCATTTGGAAAGCCGCACCGACACGGTGGCACAAATAACAGGCGTAATTATCCGCGAAACCTTACCGGATTCTATTTTTGAGAATTCCGACGATGTAGAATTGGTCGACTTAACTCCCGATGAACTCCTTCAACGGCTTTCAGATGGAAAAGTCTATACACCGGAACGCTCCAAAGAAGCAGTGAATAACTTTTTCCGCAAAGGGAATATTACGGCCCTACGCGAAATGTCCTTGCGCATTGTTGCCGATAGGGTTGACAACCAGCTGCATGATTACATGCAGGACAAACGAATCAGAGGCCCATGGAAATCGGGATTGCATTTTCTTGTTGCCATAGGTGTAAGTCCGTCTTCTGCCGGTTTGCTGAAGTGGGCAAAAAATCTGGCCTACACCATGGGAGCTAATGTTGAAGCCCTATATGTCGAGACCACTCAACGCTTAACACCTAGAGACCAGGAGCAACTCGATTTGAATATTGCACTTGCAAAAGAATTGGGATTTAAGGTTCGAATAGTTACGAACGATGATTTGGTAAAAGCAATTGTAAACTATGCCCAGAAAGAAAATATTACGCATATTATTGTTGGAAAGTCTCGGGTAAGTAGTGTAAGGTCGTTATTGAAACTGGGTAATTTCGTAAACCGTTTGATTAAATACAGCGGGAATATTGATGTTTATATCCTTGGTTCGGACACTCCGGTTGAAGATAAATTTAATGCAAAAGCGGCTATTCCACAATTTACATCGCATAGCAGTCAATACCTGACTGTTTCATTGATTGTGATTTTAACCTCGATAGTAAGTTATTTTATACGGGATATTGTAGGCTATCAGCCCATTTCGTTTATCCTTTTGTTTCTGGTTTCATTCCTTGCACTGTTTTATGGTACAGGTCCGATTTTATTTGCAGCCACTTTAAGTGCATTGATTTGGGATTTCTTTTTTATACCACCTCAATTTACCTTGTTTATCCAAAAACCGCTAGACATCTTGTTGTTGGTTATGTTCTTCATTATCGCTCTGTTGAACGGAACATTAACGTCAAGAGTCCGCCGTCAGGAAAAAAAGATACGAATACGTGAAGAACGCACTAATGCCTTGTACCAACTCACCAAAGATCTGAATTCCATTTCGGGTTTTGACGACGTTATAAAGGTTGCTACCGATTATATCAACCGATATTTCAAACTTGAATGCAGCATTGTAGTTAAAAATGATCTGAATCAACTTGAAGTAAAGCTTATTGAGAATACCACTATTCAATTGACAGAAAGCGAAATGAGTATAGTCAACTGGGTGGAGAAAAATTCCATGAAAGCCGGTAAATTTACCAACACATTACCCTCCAACGAATACACATATTATCCGTTAATCGGCAGCAGTAGCGCACTGGGTGTGGTTGTGGTGAAGCAAACCACCATTTTCACACACGGTGAAGAACAGTTTTGGGAATCATCGCTTTCACAAATCATTGGCAAATACGAACGGGAATTGCTGCGGAATGCCACCAAGAAGACCTATATGATAAGCGAATCGGAAAAACTTTATAAGACACTGTTTAATTCCATTTCGCACGAACTGCGGATTCCGATAGCCGCCATAATGGGATCATCGGAAACGTTGCTGGAGCAGCAACTTCCGGAATCCATTCAAAAGGAACTATATTCAGAAATCAATATTGCATCTATCCGCTTGAACCGGTTGGTTGAGAATTTATTGAACATGTCGCGGTTGGAATCAGGCCGGATAACTCCCCATCCCGACTGGTGCGATGCACAGGATTTGGTAAACTCGGTTTCGGAATCGCTTAAATATGAATTGGAATCCTTTACTTTTAAAACTGATATTCCCGATGACCTTCCACTCATTTACGTTGATTTCGGGCTAATGGAACAAGTGCTGCATAACCTTATTTTAAACGCCACCCAGCATTCACCACAAGGAAGTATTATTCAGTTGAAGTTTCATATCGTTGATGAAAATCTGATTATCAAGGTTATTGACCAGGGACCCGGATTTCCTGAAACGGAATTATCACATGCTTTTGACAAATTTTACAGGGGCAAAGACTCAAAAGCAGGTGGAACAGGACTTGGCTTATCAATTGTAAAAGGTTTTGTGGAAGCACACAGTGGATCTGTTTCAGCTTCTAACGGGGAAAAAGGAGGAGCTGTTTTTACAATTAAAATCCCAACTAAACAAATGTAACTTTTCCAAAGTTCTAAACTGTTGGAAAGTTGAACATTATTTATATCCCGCTAAACCGATACCCAATGCCTGACTCTGTTATCAATAATTTGGGTTTTGAAGGATCATCTTCTATCTTTTTACGAAGTTGGGCAATGAAAACCCTCAGATATTGCGTTTCTTTGGTATAACCATACCCCCAGATTTCTTGTAATATGTAAACATGAGTAAGCACACGTCCTTCATTTTTGGCCATAAGTGCAAGTAACGAGAATTCAGTAGTTGTGAGCTTGATGATTTCGTTATTTTTGGTAGCAATGTGCTTTGCTAAGTCAATCGTCAGGTTGTCGAAAACCATGGCAGCTTCCTGATCTTGTGGACTCGTTGTGTGATGTGTTGCAACGTGGATTCGCGCGAGTAATTCACGGGTTCGAAAAGGTTTGGTCAGATAATCGTTAGCTCCGTTTTCAAGCGCCCGCACAATGTCTTCTTCCGAATCCCGGACAGATAAGATAATAATCGGATTTGTGTACCATTCCCGCAATTTTTTCAACACAGTCAATCCATCCATATCCGGCAAACCCAAATCGAGAATAATAAGTATGGGATTGACTGATGCTGCCAGCAAACAGCCATCTTTTCCGGTTTCGGCCTCCACAACCCGATAACCGTTTGCAGCTAAATTTATTTCCAAAAGCCTGCGTATTTGTATCTCGTCATCAATGATAAGAATAGTTTGTTTTGTTTCCATGGTATTGATTATGGGGAAAATCTTTCATGTTAATCTTAGCGCTACAAAGATATAGTCTTTAGTATAAAGATTTTATAAAGATTTATACGCAGAATATAATTTTTATATGCAAATTTGTGGTTTAACCGTTGGACTTCCGGAAAAGTGCTTTAGTTTCATTCAGAAAGTCAGGAGATTTTTTGAGAAAATAAATACTCAATGACAAACAAATAACAAGAATGACTCCAAATACTGCATAGCTGTTTTCGGAAGTGAAGTAAGTGGTGGCAGAGAATAAAACCGCCCCAAGTGAGATAAGAGTAAAAGTAAGCATATTCAGATAGCCGATTATATCTCCCAGTTTCCGTCCAAGATCCGAATTTTGAATTATAGAGAGACATGGAATCTGAAAAATTCCGCCCATAAATGCAACGCAAAAAACAAATAAGACATAAAGAAAGAACGGAAGATGAAAGAAAGTTAAGACAATCAGAAATAAACCCATTCCCAAAATCCCCGGAAGAATTAGACCTTTCTTTACTTTTTTACCTGAAATTTTCCCGGCCATCCAACATCCAAGTGCAATGCCAATGGCCGCACAAGCCATAATTATTCCGGTTGTTGTGTTTGATGCATGATAAATATGCCGGGTATGAATAAGCAGGTTCATTTGCAACATGCTTCCAAGAAGCCAAAACGAAGCAGCACCCAAAATGGCACTATTTACATGTTTATGCTGTTTTGCAAACCGATAAGAGTCAACAGCAAAACTAACCGGATTTAAATGACTCGCATCTTCATTTTCTTCAGGTAATTCCTTTGCACGAATGGTACTTGTAACAATATAGCCCAATACAGCCAGTCCTATCAGAAGTCCGAAAACAAGCCAGTTTTTATAATGGTCGGAAACCACAGAAGCAATTACCGTTCCAACAAGCACACCCAGAAATGCCATCATCTCGAATATACCGCTCCCAAACGAAACACCTTCTTCTCCACCAATATCGCGAATCAGACTATATTTCGAAGGCGAATACAGGCAACTCAGGATTCCCATAATCAGTACGGATGCAACCACCACCATCACCATCTGAAAATAAAATGCAACGCAAGCCAATGCTAGTACAGGAATCTCTAGTAATTTACAAATGCGAAAAACCTTCTTTTTTGAATAAATTACCGCTAACCGGCCGGCCAGTGGTGAAAGAAAAAGGTAAGGAATAACCAACGAAGCTGAAACTATGGAAATCAATTGCGACTGAGTGAGCCAACCCGGTATAGCCCAAACTACAGCAATGAAAATGATGCAATTTTTCAAAAAGTTATCATTGAAAATCCCCAGAAAATTACTGAGAAACAGGGGTGTCCATTTATTGCGGAAAAGTGGCATTTATATATTTACAATTTAAGAATTGACGATTAACAATTTGATTGACGAACTATTCTTAGAAACTGTTTAAAAAATAATAATATTAAAGTCTGTTTAGCATCAGTTTAATCATCGCTAAACGTATCATATTTTCGCTTGTGTCAGTAAGAAACTCGAAATCTTTAGAAAGTCTTCGATAACTTTC
>Ga0209429_10000301_pt1 | contig 33870 bp, 19 predicted proteins | sample BarGraNGADG00212_3_FD_184493 | JGI IMG/M metagenome (GOLD analysis project Ga0209429, IMG submission 184493) | Arctic peat soil microbial communities from Barrow, Alaska - Barrow Graham LP Ref core NGADG0004-212 (SPAdes) (version 2) | ecosystem: Environmental > Terrestrial > Soil > Wetlands >... | reverse complement strand
TTCAGTGACTTTTTCTGTAAGTCCCTTCCAATCTTTTTTCTGGATTATCTCTTTCGTTATAAGATTTGAACCCATCCCAACACAAGTTACACCGGCTTCAAACCAACCTTTAAGATTCTCAACCGTAGGTTCAACACCCCCGGTAGGCATAATGCTTGTCCAGGGACAGGGCCCTTTTATAGCTTTAACAAAATCAGGACCACCGACAGATGAACCGGGAAAAATCTTAACTATCTCGGCTCCAAGTTCTTCTGCATAGTTTATTTCTGAAAGTGATCCGCATCCGGGTGACCATAATATTTTCCTGCGATTGCAAACCTTTGCCATCTCGGGATTCAAAATCGGAGATACAATAAAATTTGCACCGAGCTGTATGTATAAAGAAGCAGTGCCGGGATCAACCACGGACCCTACACCCATAACCATATCTGGTACCTCTTTCTCAGCCCATTTATTGAGATCACTGAAAAGTTCATGTGCAAAATCACCTCGATTGGTGAACTCAAATACTTTAATTCCACCCTCAAAGCAGGCTTTTATTACATTCCTGCAAACCTCGGGATCTTTATGATAAAAAACAGGAACTATCCCTGCTTCTTTCATTTTGATGATAACATCTATTCTTTTGAATCGTGCCATAGATTTTGATTTGTAAAAACAAATGTATTTAAAAATAGGATTAATTGCAAAGTCTAAAAGTCTGTAAAGTCTATTAAGTCTGTAAAGTCACTTTTGAGAATAATAATCTTTTCGGCTTTATGGACTTTCGACTTTTGACATATGTACTCTAATATAATTATCTTAGCAACTCAAATAATAGGTATGGCTTTAAACTACATCTGGATCGCGTTCTTCTTAATAGGTTTTCTTGCTGCTCTCGGGCAATTGATCTTTGCCGGTAACACCCAGATATTCAATGATCTGGTTAATTCAGTTTTTTCGAATGCAAAAACCGGGTTTGAAATTTCACTTGGACTGACCGGTGCTCTCACGCTTTGGATGGGATTGTTAAAGGTTGGTGAAAAGGGAGGTATAATAAATATCCTGGGGCGATTTATGGGACCATTCTTTCAGAAGCTTTTTCCAGGTTTACCGAAGGGTCACCCTGCCTATGGCTCAATTACATTAAATATTGCTGCCAATATGCTTGGTCTTGATAATGCAGCAACTCCCGTTGGACTGAAAGCCATGAAGGAAATGCAGGATGTTAATCCCGATAAAGAAACTGCCTCCAATGCACAAATTATGTTCCTGGTTCTTAATGCTGCAGGACTGACAATTATTCCTGTAAGCATTATTGTTTACAGGACGCAACTGGGTGCTGTCAATCCGGCCGACATTTTCATACCCATTCTTATCTCAACTTTTTTTGCTTCAATAACTGGCATGATAAGTGTGGCCATCATTCAGAAGATCAATCTTTTTGACAGGGTCATTCTTGCCTACCTGGGTGGACTGACAGCTATCATTACCGGGATAATCTTTTATTTCAGCCGGTTGCCAAAGGAACAGATCACAACAGCTTCCACATTTGCTGCGAATTTTATCCTGATATCAATCATTGTATTATTTATTGTATTGGCATTTATAAAGAAGGTCAATGTTTATGATGCTTTTATTGAAGGTGCAAAAGAGGGATTCAATATTGCCATTAAAATCATACCGTTTCTTGTTGCTATACTGGTTGCGATCGGTATTTTCAGGGCTTCCGGGGTAATGGATTTCATCATTGACGGTATTGCAAAGTTCTTTGCATGGCTGGGTGTTGATACGCAATTCACCGGCGCTCTGCCTGTTGCATTTATGAAACCGTTGAGCGGAAGCGGGGCAAGGGGTTTGATGGTAGATGCTATGACAACATACGGGCCCGACTCGTTCATAGGCCGTCTGGCCTGTACCATGCAGGGAACCACCGATACTACATTTTATATTGTCGCTGTCTATTTTGGTTCTGTCGGGATAAAAAACACACGCTACTCAATAGGATGCGGACTACTCGCCGATCTTGCCGGTTTTATTGCAGCAATATTTGTGGCATATCTCTTCTTTACCTGATTTACCTGAACATACCATAAAAAACAATAATATTACAATGAAAAAAACACTTTGTTTTATACGTAAGCAGATAGTTTTATTCGTATCCTTTTTTCTGCTAATCAGTTTTTCCTGTTCAACAAACGAAGGTCCGGAGTTATCGATTGTTACCGATAAAGAACCAGGAGAAGCTGTTTTGCATGGTCTGACCAGGTTAACGGAAGCATTACAGACAAGAAAAATCAACTTTGAAAGGGTCGGTTCACTTAAAGAAGCCAGGGGAAAAACAATCATTTTAACAGGACTGGTAAACTGCAATGGGGATGCTTCACAGATGCTGAAGACAGGTAGTCGCATTGTTCCGCAAGTTCCTGAAGCATTGACGATATGGAAAACAGACTGGCAAAAGAAACCTGTCTGGGTGATAAGCGGGTTTGATGACAGGGGCTTGATGTATGGATTGTTAGACGTAGCTGACCGTATAAGCTGGAGCAGCAATCCTAAATCTCCTTTGAGTGAAGTAAGGGAGATCACAGAACAACCGGATGTACCTGAGCGTGCAATTTCCATATATACAATGAATCGTGCTTATTGGGAAAGCAGGTTTTATAATGAAGCCTACTGGGCCCGTTACCTTGATGTACTGGCACAAAACCGGTTCAACTCACTTGTTGTAATTTTTGGATACGAGAATGGTGGCTTTCTTGCACCCTGTTATCCATATTTCTTTGATATTGAGGAATTTCCTGATGTCAAGATGGTGGGTATAACTCCGGAGCAGCAACAACGTAACCTTGACGCATTAAATCATTTAATCAAGATGTCACATGACCGGGGTATAAGATTTACAGTCGGTATTTGGGACCATATTTATCGTGGAGGAGTTCAGGGAGGGGGTATTCCGGGGACAAGAGAGGCACCTGATGTACCAGTTCCGGGACTGGTATGGGGAGTAAACAGCGATAATCTTGTTACTTACAACAAAACAGCACTGGCTAAGTTTGTAAAACTTGTTCCTGAACTCGATGCCATTCAATTCAGAATGCATAATGAATCTGGTCTGAAAAGGGAAGAGCAGGATAGTTTCTGGTTGGATGTTTTTAAGGAAATGAAACAGACTGCTCCAAACCTTCGACTCGATCTGCGTGCCAAGGAATTACCCGAATCGGTAGTTCAAAGCGCAATAGATGTTGGCATAAAATTCAGAATTACAACAAAATACTGGATGGAGCAGATGGGAATGCCATGGCATCCGACACAGATAAACCCGGAAAAAAGTGCCCGACGCCATAGTTATGCTGACATGCTCCGTTATCCGCAACAATACAAAATGCATTGGAGGTTATGGAACGGAGGCACATCAAGGGTACTTCTCTGGGGAGACCCGGAGTATGTACGCCGGTTTGCTGAAAGCACCCACCTTTATGATGGTGATGGTTATGAAGTTAATGAACCTCTTGCAACCAAAATGGAAGCCCAGCCTCACGATACCACGATATTTGATTTATTGAATCCGCAGTACCGTTATTACGATTATGAGTTTGAGCGTTATTGGCATTTTTTCCAGGTTTTTGGTCGTATTGGCTATAACCCCAAAACCTCAACCGAAGTATGGCAAAAAGAATTTGAACTGCGTTTTGGCAGAAAGGCAGGTCCATTAGTGGAAGAAGCTCTCAATCATGCAAGCTGGATATTGCCACGGATAATAGCATCTTGCTATCCTTACAGTGGTTTCCCTATGACCCGGGGATGGGCCGAAAAACAGAGGCTTGGTGATCTACCATCTTATGCCAGGGATGCAGGAAGCGACCTCCGGCAATTTGCCAATTTCGATGAAGAAGCTCAAATACTGATTGAGGGCGGAGAGAGTGCTAAGATTCTGCCTTCAATGACTAGCCTTTGGTTTGAGCAGACATCATCAGATATAAATAAGCTGATTAAGAAAGCCGAAAGGGCCATTGGGAAAAATCGGAACAAAGAATTCAATTCAACCATCACCGATCTTAAGATCCTGTCGAATCTGGCGCTTTATCATTCGCGGAGGATCCCAGCAGCGGTAAGTTATCGTTTGTTCGAACGGACAAAGGATGTTACTTCTCTTGAAGAAGCAATTGCATATGAACGCAACGCAATTGAAGCATGGCGGCAACTTATTGAAGCCGCCGGAGACTATTACACTTTCGATTTAATGTTTGGTGTCCGCACAGCTAACCTCTGCGGACATTGGAGAGATGAACTCATAGCTCTTGAGAAAGGCTTGGCAAGTCTGGAAAAGAAAAAAGCAGATTTTAAAGCTGAAAGCTATGTAAAGAGCGCACCAAAATACAAAATAGCGGTATCTGCGAATAATGATAAATTTTTTAATATAAGTCATGATCGGGTTGTCAGCGCACCGGTTAATAAACCAATTACAATCAGTATAAAGGTAACAGCTTCTGCAGGTGTCAAATGGTTACACTTGCTTTATCGCAGCGTAAATCAGGATGTGGAATATCAGACTCTACCAATGGAATCTTCAGGCGAAAGAGATACCTACCAGGTAATAGTTCCTGCTGAACAAATCAATCCTAAATGGGATTTTATGTACCTCATTGAAGTTATGGACAATAATGGCAGGGGCAAAATATATCCCGATTTGAATAAGGAATTGCCTTATGTAATTGTAAAATTAATAAGATAATTATGATCTTATGCTCAACATATTTACTTCTGACAATCAAACTATAGGTGCCCGAAAAGCATTAGTAATCATTGCACAAAAATGAAATTATGAAGCGAAGCGATTTTATTAAAACTACCACAATGGGGGGAGCTTATGCGATTGTAGGTCCTTCAATATTTCCAAATTTTTTAACCCCTGAGGATGCGTCCTGGGTTGATCGCCCTTTGCGATGGGCTCAACTTGCATTTGTGGAAAATGATCCGGGTCGTTGTGATCCGGATTTCTGGCTTGATTACTTTAAACGTATACATGTCGAAGGAGCTCTGTTGAGTGCTGGTGGGGTAGTGGCATATTACCCTACAGAAATTCCTCTTCATCACAGGAGTGACACTCTTGGTAATTCTGACCTGTTAGGTTATATGATGGAGGGATGCCGTAAACAGAATATAACTGTTTGTGTTCGTACAGATCCCCATGCTGCCCGACAGAATGTTTATGATGCTCATCCCGATTGGATTGCAGTTACTGCTGACGGTCAGAAACGACGCCACTGGGCAAATCCTGACCTATGGGTTACATGCGGATTGGGTCCGTATAACTTTGAGTTCATGACAGAGGTGCATAAAGAGATTATGCACATGTACCACCCCGAAGGTATATTTTCAAACCGTTGGAGCGGAAGTGGTACATGTTACTGTGAACATTGTGTGAAGAATTTCAGCGATTATTCCGGTGGAATGGAAATCCCGCGAAGAAGTAATGTCAGACCCGGAGCAGCAGCTGCTGCAATAAAATATAGAGAATGGAATATTGCCAGGCTGAAAGAATTGTGGTTTCTCTGGGATGCAGAGATACGTAAAATAAAATTTACATCACGGTTTATTCCTAATGGATTCCCTGACAGAAAGATAATAGGACAATATTCAGATATATTCTTTGTTGACAGGCAGGGGAGATCTGGTGCAATTCCTCCCTGGAATAGCGGCAAAGGTGCCAAAGAATTAAGAGCCGGAGGTATGGCAATGAAACCCCTTATTCATATATTCAGTGTAGGATTAGAGGATTCACCCAGATGGAAGGATTCAGTAAATACTGACGCAGAACTCAAAATCTGGGCAGCCGGTGGTATAGCCAATGGTATGCTTCCCTGTTTTGTAAAGTTTAATGCAACGCCTATTGATAAACGTTGGTTTAAAACTATGGAAAAGGTCTATCAGGGTCATTACCGGAGCGCTCGTTACCTGCGAAATATCGCGCCAATGGCCAGGGTAGCTGTGATTATTGGTGATCAGACTGCCGGCAGGGCAGCAGGAGGCACCAAACCATGGCAACAGGACAGTGGATTTCATATGCAGGGAATGTATCATACACTCATTGAAGGCCATACGCCCTTTGAAATGATAAATGCAGATGTGCTTGACTCGGAACATCTTAAGCCCTTCAAGTTACTTATTCTCCCTAATATCACCAGGCTTTCCAATTTACAATGTGATCAACTAAGGAAGTTTGTTGAGGGAGGTGGTAGCCTCCTGGCCACTTTTGAGACTTCACTTTATGACGAGGAAGGTAATCCCCGGACAGATTTTGGCCTGAGTGACCTGTTTGGCGTCTCCTATGATAACGGAGTGGAAGGACCGATGCAAAATAGTTATCTGCGACTCAGGAGTGATCCGGCAACGAATAAATTCCATCCTGTTTTGGAAGGACTGGAAGATGCTGTTCGTATAATTAACGGTATTTACCGGGTTAAGGTAAAACCCAGGATTGAATTCCCAAGCCCTGTAACACTGATTCCGACATATCCTGACCTGCCAATGGAGGATGTGTATACCCGTATTCCCGATACAGATATAAGGGAACTTTATTTGCGGGAGATTGGGAAAGGTCGGGTAGCATATATTAATTGGGATATTGATAAGTCATTCTGGCAGTATTTAGCCTTAGATCATGGAAAACTACTCAACAACACAATTCTCTGGGCTCTCAATGAAGATCCAATTGTAACTGTCAAAGGACCAGGATTAATTGAAACCACTATCTGGAGACAAAAGGACTCAATGTCAGTGCATTTGGTAAACATGACTAACCCTATGATGATGAAAGGGCCATTCCGCGAGTTGATACCTGTCGATGCTGAGGTTAGCATTAAAGTACCTGAGAAAGTAAAAGTAACCGGAGTACATTTACCAATGAGAGAGAAGGACCCTCAATATACATTTAATAATGGGCGGATTGCACTTAAGGTAACCCAAATATCAGATCACGAGATTATTGGAATAGATTTTAGCATAATCACTTGAAATGATGCTTTGTCTTTATTGAGAGAATAAGTCCCCTTCAAGGCAAAATAATAATCCAATAATTAATTTTGATATTTCCAAATTTGAATAAATTTAATGCACTCAATGATTATCATGAAAACAAAAACTAGCAAATTATTAATTCTGTCACTATTTATTTTTTTGATAGCTGGCATCAGTACTGGATTTTCACAGCAGAATAAGATTACTATCCAGATTAGTTCGACCGACAAACAACTCTCATTTGCAGGCGACGAAATAAAGAAGGCAGCAGAGAACATTGGCTACGTAGTAACCTTGTCTAAATCATTAAATGCAAAATCAAAAGACGAAATGATTGTAAAAATCATTTCCGATTCTGTCGCAGTTGTAAAAACTGTCGGGATTGATGTTCTAAAAATGCCGGAACAGTTTGGATGGCAATGTTATTCTGTACGAATCAAAAAAACAGGTAGCCAGACAGTCATTTACATATTATCGGGTGATAAAACCGGTGCAATGTATGGTGGTTTGGATATTGCCGAAGCAATTCGCTTAGGAACAATTAATTCCATTTCTGATTCCGACATTAAGCCATACCTGGCACGACGTGGTATCAAATTCAACATTCCTCTCGATCTCAGAACCCCAAGTTATAGTGATATGGGCGACGCCGGGCAACAAAATATTCCTGTTATATGGGAAATGGATTTCTGGCAGCAACAATTTGACGAAATGGCTCGTGACAGGTATAATGTAATATCACTCTGGAGTGAAAACCCATTTCCTTCGCTCGTAAAAATACCTGAATTTCCTAAAATTGCCCTGAATGATGTTTACCGGACAAAAGTTAAAATAGGTGATAATTATAATCTATCCGGAATTGGGTTATTTACATCCGATATGCTTAAGGATTACGAAGTTGTTAAGAAAATAACAATTGATGAAAAAATAGCATTTTGGAGAAAAGTGATGGAATACGCGCATAACAGGGGAATTGAAGTCTATTGGTTTACCTGGAATATTTTTACATACGGAATCGAAGGGAAGTACGGTATCAACGACAGGCAAAATAATGACACAACAATTGCCTACTACAGATCAGCTGTGCGTGAAATGGTATTGACATACCCTGATTTAGACGGTATTGGCATCACGGCAGGAGAAAATATGGAAGGAAATAAAAGTAAATATAGCAATGAACAATGGCTCTGGAAAACATATGGTTTGGGCATTATTGATGCTTTAATCAAACAGCCACAACGGAAAGTCCGGTTAATTCACCGTTTTCACCAGACCAATCTTAATCAGATTTTGGATGCATTTAAGGGTTTTCCGGGAACTCTGGATTTAAGCTACAAGTATTCTATCGCTCATATGTATTCAGTTCCGGATCCTCCATATATTAAATCTGTTATGAATCTTTTTTCTTCAAAGTTGAAAACCTGGCTCACTGTCCGTAATGATGATATATATAGTTTCCGGTGGGGAAATCCCACCTTTGCCAGGCAATACTTTTTATCTATTCCCGAACCTGAGAAAATTGTTGGTTTCTATATGGGACCCGATGGTTATACCTGGGGAAGAGATTTTCTTGGGAAAGATAATATCTTGCCTCGCCCATTAATTATTCAAAAGCAATGGTACTCCTTTATGTTATGGGGAAGATTAAGTTATGATCCAAATCTTCAGGATGACTTATTTCTCAAAACCATTGAGACTCGTTTTAAAAACGTTCCTTCCCAAACACTTATGGATGGATGGTCTGCTGCTTCAATGATTTTCCCGTGGGCTACCAGGTTTTCATGGGGAGACGTTGACTTTAAGTGGTTCCCCGAAGCTTCCATAAGCAGAAAAAGTTTTAAAGGCTTTTACACAGTTAAAGATTTTATGGAAGTTGAACCTCAGCCCGGTAGCAATATAAGTAATGTAATCCGCTGGGCTCAGAACTATATGTTGAACCGTCCCGACAGTTTAATCTCCCCGCTTGCAACTGCTGATACTTTAAGCAAGTATGCACGAATGGCTCTGATAAGCTTGAAATCCTTACCTGCACGTAAAAATAACCCGTCAGATGAACTGGACCTTACCCTTGGCGACATCGAAGCATTTGCAACAATCGGAAATTATTATGCAGAAAAAATAAGAGGTGCTTGCAGCCTGGCATTATACAATTTTTACGGGCTTAAGCAAGACCAGGAGGATGCTATTCAACATCTTACAAATGCCACGTCCTTTTGGGCGAAGTATGCAGCTATTTATGATTCACAATATAAACCGGCGCTTTTCAGCAGGATAGGCTTTATAAATATACCTGAGCTAATTGAAAAAACAGATCAGGACATTAAAATTGCAACAAACTGGCAACCAGGAACGATTAAGGAATATAAAAAAGGAAGGGTGATCTTCCCATAGAAATTTACAGGATTCTAAAACCATTTATCTGTCTATCCTGATGCAGTTCAATTAATTTTAAATGATTCAACGATTCAATCGTGTTTTTTTTAGGAATTAATTGCGTTTTTATCATATAAATTAAAGATTATGTCAACAATACAAAAAATTATGAGAAGGTTGGTATTGGTAGTACTGGTTATAATTATTATTTCAAACCAATCTCGATCCCAGGAAAACACAAACCTGAAATATATCGATCCTACCATTGGTAATGTAGCTCCGTTACTTAATACCAATCGCCCTGTAGTTCACCTTCCAAATCAGATGGTAAGGGTATTCCCTTTACGTTATGATCACCTTGATCTCCAGATAACCGGGTACCCTTTATTTGCATTAAATATAATAACACCGCAGGTTATTTTTTCTGTTAAACCATCTATTGGTGAGGTTTCTGATACAAGCTGGAACAGGAGACTGAATTATGATCAGGACTTCGAAGTGAATCAGCCATGGTATTACTCAAACATGCTTACTGATGATGATATTAAGATTGAATTTACCGTAGGAGAACATACGGGCATCTACCGGTTTACTTTTCCAAAAGGAGTAAAAAAGAATCTGTTACTGTCACATTGTTATACCGGGGGCCTTTATGATTTTAACAACAAGAATGAAATCTATGGTACTGAGTTTGTTGTCGATGCAATTCATCAACAGAAAGGGACAGCATTTGTTTATGGAACTTTTACAGGTACTCCTCAGAGTGGGAAGAGTCAGGGCGAAAAAGATTGGGGCAAATATTCCGTTGGCACATGGGGAGGTGCAAAACCAAAGAGAATGGAGGGAGAGAAAGCCTGGATAAGCTATTCCGAAAAAGATCCTTCAGTTGTTGAGTTTCGTTATGCAATTTCATTTATAAGCCGTGAGCAGGCTAAGAAAAATTTTGAAGAACTTAACGGAGTGGCATTTGATACACTTAAGGAAAAAGGTAAATCTGCCTGGGAAAAGGTTATTGATCAGATAAAAGTTGAAGGCGGAACAGAATCTCAGAGACGTACCTTTTATACTTCTTTGTACAGGTGTTATGCACGAATGGCCAACATGACTGAGGGCGATAAATATTTCAGCGGATACGATAAAACTGTTCATGTGGATAAGAGACCTTTTTACAATGATGATTATTCATGGGGTAATTATATAGCGCTTCATCCATTGCAAGCAATCCTTAATCCTGAAAAAGAAGCTGATTTTCTTCAATCTTATGTCAGAATGTATGAACAGAGCGGTTGGATTCCCGATTATCCAAAATATTTTGGCGACAGAGAAGGAATGTTCGGTTTTCATTCAGCAATTATGTTCCTGGATGCATACCGTAAAGGGATACGCAATTTTGATGTCAATAAAGCATTTGAAGGTATGCTGAAAAGTGCAGAACAGGCTACCATGCTTCCTTCCAGGAATGGACCCAAGGGTGCTTTGGAAGACTTTTACAATGAAAAAGGATATTACCCTTCACTCCATCCCGGAGAAAAAGAAACAGATCCTACAGTTCTGGGAAAGCGCGGTCAGAAACGTTCGGCAGTTGCCATTACCTTAGGGCATAGTTACGATGCCTGGGCTTTAAGTGAGATGGCAAAAGAATTAGGGAATACGGATGTTTATAACCGTTTTGCTCCCAAATCCGGAAATTATAATAATCTATGGAATCCAGTATCAAAGTTTTTTCTTCCCAAAGATGCTCAGGGTAATTGGATTGATATTGATCCAAAATTTCCTGAAAGTTCTTCCGGAGATTATTACAATGAGAATAATGGCTGGCTTTATTTATTTTACGTACAGCACGATATTGAGGGTTTAATTCAGTTGATGGGTGGAGAAAAGAATTTTGAACAACGTCTTGATCAGCTATTTACTGAAAGATTGGATCGCGGAAAAGTTGCATTTTTTGAAAAATTTCCTGACCAGACCGGTCTGATTGGTATTTTTGGAATGGGCAACCAGGTCTCCTTTTTTATTCCATACCTGTATAATTATACCAGTTCCCCATGGAAAACCCAGAAAATGACACGATTACTATTAGATACATGGTTTAAGGACAATATTTTCGGTGTACCCGGAGATGAAGATGGCGGATCTATGTCATCTTTTGTTGTATTCTCAGCTATGGGCTTTTTCCCGTTAAAACCCGGCATTCCAATGTACACAATTACCAGTCCTGTGTTTAGTAAAGTGACCATCAATTTACATAATGGGAAAACATTTACACTTATAGCAAAAAATAGCTCCAGGACAAATAAGTATATTCAGTCGGCTATATTAAATGGAAAGATATTAACAACACCCTGGTTTTCGCATAATGACCTTATTAACGGAGGGACCCTGGTATTAGAAATGGGAGAAAAACCATCTGAATGGAATATAAAGTAAAGAATATTGAAGTTAAACCTATGGTTGGGGGAAACAGCAGTATTGTGCTGGCAAATTCAATAAGAGTGTTCAAAACAGCCTGGGAATTATTATAAAAACTAAAAATAGAAAAAATGCCTATTATTGATTCAAAAACATTGAAGATAGTCAGGGACTATTCATCAGAGGAACTGGTTCAAAAAGCAAAAGAAATGCGTGTTTATAATCTTATATCTCTTTGTGCTTCTGGATCAGGACATACCGGTGGAACTTTATCCATAATGGATATCACTGCTGTCCTTTACCTGAAAGTAATCAGGCATGATCCGGCTAATCCAAAGTGGGATGACCGCGATCGTGTCTTCTGGTCTGTTGGTCACAAAGCGCCGGCATTATATGTCGCTCTTGGTATGGCAGGGTACTTTCCGATTGAAGAAACGGTTAAACTGAGAAAACTCTGGTCAGGATTTGAGGGGCATCCGAATCAGTTTAAACTTCCCGGGCTCGAACTCTCAAGCGGGTCGCTGGGGCAAGGATTAGGAGTAGCTGTGGGGTCTGCACTAAGGGCAAAATTGGATAAAAAAGATTACCGTGTATTCTGTATAATGGGTGATGGGGAACAGCAGGAAGGTTCAATCTGGGAAGCAGTAATGAGCGCAGGTCATTATGAATTGGATAACCTTGTAGGAATAATAGATCTTAACGGACTTCAGATTGATGGTAAAACTGAAGCAGTAATGAATGTTGAACCTTTGGAGGATAAATACAGGTCATTCGGCTGGGAAGTAATTCATACCGATGGAAATGATATTGAAAAACTTATAGCAGTCTTTAATCAGGCAGAACAGATTAAAAATAAACCTGTTATTATTCTCGCGCATACAATAAAAGGGAAAGGCGTATCGTATGCTGAAAATGTTGCAGGATATCATGGTATTATTCCAAGGGACGGTCGCTGTGGTAATGAATCCCTTGACAGGGCAGTTCTGGATATTTATGGAGGGGCAAATACTTTTTTTACTAAAGAAAAGATAGATAGTTTACTGAATATAGCTGTTGATTATCAGGCAAGTGTTGATAAAAAGCTAAAAGACATTATGCCGGTATATAAGCAAAACTATTGGTGGAATGAAACAGAAAAGATGAAAGTGGTGATGGATCCTACCCGCATGGGATTTGGTAATGCTCTGGAAAAAATCGGCGAGAATAAAAATGTAATTGCTTTTGGAGCTGATATCACCAGTTCGATAAAGATGGATGATTTTTATAAAAATCATCCTGAGCGAAAAGAACGATTTTTTAGCATGGGTATAGCGGAGCAAAACATGACCGTAGTAGCTGCCGGAATGGCAAAGGAGGGCAAAAAATCTTTCATCGGATCTTATGGAGTTTTTATTTCCGGCAGGAACTGGGATCAGATTCGTACAACATGTTGTTATAATAATTTTAATGTTAAAATTGCCGGTGCTCATGGAGGGATATCTGTTGGCGCAGATGGAGCTACACATCAGGCTCTTGAAGAAATTCCGCTAATGTATTATTTACCAAATATGACCCTTGGAGTTCCTTGTGATTCAATCGAAACCGGAAAATCCACTTTTGCTATAACAAAAATTGATGGACCAGGATACATACGTTACGGCCGTGAAGCAACCCCTGTTGTGACAAGACCAGATACCGTATTTGAATTTGGTGTAGCCAATATCATTCGCTTCCGTCAGGTACAAAATAATTTCATTGATGCATTCGATATAATCCTTAGCACTAAATATAAAAATGAGCACGAGGATATCTGCATCGTTGCTTGCGGGCCAATGGTCGCAGAAGCTATGAGGGCAGCCTGGATACTCAGGCAGGAATATAACATTGAAACCCGGATACTCAATATTCATACCGTAAAACCTATTGATAAAAATGCGATAGTAAAGGCTGCTGAAGAAATTGGTAAATTATTGACTGTTGAAGAGCACCAGGTGGGTGGATTCGGTAATATAATTGCCGGAATTATATCGCAGGCCAAAAAGTTCTCAGAACCATTTGTAATGGATATGGTCGGCATAAATGATAAGTTTGGAGAATCCGGTGCACCATGGGAACTGATGAAAGCATTCGGTTTAAGTGCTGAGCAGATAACTGTGAGAGCAAAAAAACTTTTCGATCTGGAAAAATGAATTTAAGTAAAATTATAATTTAAAAATGCAGATTATGAAACAATCAAAAATCAATCGGAGAAAATTCATTAACAGTACAATGGCTGTTGGTGCATTTTCATTAATCGGCGGGAAGTTAACAGGTCAGAATTACGATTCTTTTACAACTCAGTCAAAGAATGTTTATAAAGAACCGGAGAAAGCCATACCAATATATGGCAGATTCGATGTAATAGTTGTGGGCGGTGGTCCTGCAGGATTTGCAGCTGCTCTGTCAAGTTCGAGGAATGGTGCCAAGACACTAATTGTTGAGAGATTTCCTTTCTTTGGAGGGACAGGGACCGCTTCACTAATGACATGTATTGTTGGTTACCGGAATCAGGTGAAACCGGATAATTTACAAACCAGTAAAGGCATTGCTGAAGAGTTGATCCTCAGGCTCAAGGAAATAAACGGGCTTGGGCAATCGACCAGTTATAAGGCTTCACAACAATATACAACAACAAAAGGCGATCTGAACTATAGCTATCCGATTGACGGGGAAAAAACAAAGTATGTTCTTACAAAATTGATTTATGATGCAGGTGTTAATATTTTATTCCATACAATATTTGTGGATTCTATAATGGAAGGGAATAAGATTGCAGGTATTATTGTTGAAAATAAGTCAGGCAGACAAGCCATATTTGGAAATGTAATAATTGATGCCAGCGGTGATGCTGATGTGTCATATAAAGCTGGTGTACCCTATTGGCAGGCCGAGATTGGGAAGGACAATTATTTAAAAAATTGCCTAATGTATAAAGTTACTATAGATCCAAAGTATTCTGAAAAGCTTGGAGGAGTTATTACTAATAACGATAAACTTTACTGGGGACCTGCTTCAGATTCGAATTGTATAAATGCTGATGAATTGACAAAAGCTGAAATTGATACCAGGTTAGCAGTATTTGACAATTTTAAAAGAATTCAGGAAAAAAGCACTCCTTTACTGGATGGTGCATACATTAGTGAAACGGCTTCCATGCTGGGAATAAGGCAAACGCGGTTTATTAAAGGAGTATATCAGATAAATACTGAGGATGTACTTGAAGGTAGGAGATTTGATGATTCAATAGCAATGTCTGCTCAGCCGATAATAAGTTATTATGGATATAGACGTTTCCTGGAGCATATCGGTTATGAGATCCCATACAGATGTATGTTGCCTCAGAAAGTTGAAGGATTATTGGTGACGGGCAGATGCATGTCTTCTAACCAACAGGCGTATGAATCCTGGAGAGCTATGGCCCCGACTATGTGTCTGGGTGAAGCTGCCGGTACAGCTGCTGCACTTGCAGTAAAAACAAAGAAAACTCCAAAAGAAGTTGATGTGGAGATGTTGAGGAGTCAACTTATAAAGCAAGGAGCTGAAATAGGTCAGAATCATAAAGCTTAATAAGAATTTTTAAATATTCATAGGGTGAGTATTGATCTTCATCCGGGTTGATATAGAGTTCCTGATCTAAAAAAATATTTTATGACCAAATCAAAATTAAAACATCTGGATATCTCAGACCAAAGCAATAATTCAGGTAATAGTCGCCGCTCCTTCCTTAAAAAGGCTACAGCTGCTGCGGCTGTAACACTTACAGGTACGAATTTAATTACTTCCGCTGCAGAGAGTCCTGTCAAGGGTACTGCACCGCAAAATGAAATCCCATGGTATCGACGAATAACACGGTGGGGTCAGACAAACATTACTGAAAAAGATCCCATAATTTATGACATCGGCTGGTGGCGTAATCACTGGAAGAACACACAGACACAAGGTGTTATAGTCAATGCTGGTGGCATAGTGGCTTATTATCCAACCAAAATACCATTTCATTATAAGGCTCAGTATTTGCAGGGGCGTGACCTTTTTGGTGATCTTTGTAAAGCCGCCCATGAAGATGGATTAGTAGTGTTCGCACGCATGGATTCTAACCGTGCACATGAAGAGTTGTACAAGGCGCACCCCGATTGGTTTGCCATCGATGAAAATGGCAATCCTTACAGGGCTGCTGACCTTTATATAACCTGTGTCAATAGCCCGTATTATAACGAATTTATCCCATCAATCCTTACTGAAATTGAAAATCTTTATCATCCTGAAGGATTCACTGATAACAGTTGGAGTGGGTTGGGTCGTGAATCAATTTGTTATTGTGAAAACTGTAAAAAGAGTTTCCGGGATAAAACTGGTAAGGAAATACCAAAGGCAAAGAACTGGGATGATCAGGTTTACCGCCAGTGGATTAGATGGAATTATGACCGAAGGCTTGAAATCTGGGATTTAAATAATCGGACAACAAAAGCAGCCGGTGGACCAAATTGCACCTGGGCCGGTATGAACAGTGGCTCAATAAGTGGACAAGCCAGGAGTTTTCGCGACTTTAAAGAGATATGTCGTCGGGCTGATATAATTATGCTTGACCACCAGGCGCGCAGCGATACCAGTGGTTTTCAAAATCTTGCTGATACGGGTAAAATAATTCACGGAATATTAGGTTGGGACAAGCTGATACCGGATAGTATGGCTATGTACCAGCAGGGAAGACCTCAATTCCGTGTAGCAAGCAAACCTGTTGCGGAAGCTCATATGTGGATGATAGAAGGTTTTGCAGGCGGGATCCAGCCATGGTGGCATCATGTTGCTGCTTATCATGAAGATCGTCGAATGTATCACACGGCAGAACCAATATACAGATGGTATAAAGCAAATGAAGAATTCCTGATCAACCGAAACCCTATCGGAACAATCGGAGTAGTATGGTCGCAGGAAAATACAGATTTCTATGGTCGTGATGATTCTGAAGTATTGGTAGATCAACCATGGCGTGGTATTATACAGGCGCTGATACGTGCCCGCATACCTTATCAGCCGGTTCACGCTGACCATTTAGACCGCGATGCTTCAAAATTTAGTTTATTAGTGTTACCGAATATCGGAAGCATGTCAGTTAATCAAGTCGCAAGTGTAAAACGTTTTGTAGAGCGAGGCGGTAATTTGTTTGCGACAGGAAACAGTAGTTTGTACAATGAATCTGGCGAATTACTGAATGATTATGCTTTGGGTGATTTATTTGGGGCTCATTTAGTGTCTAAACCCAGGAAAGAAGACATATCTTCAATGAACCGCACTCTTCATACTTACCTTCGGTTAAATCCTGAGATGCGTAGTCGCGTTTATGGACCTCAAACCGGAACGGAACCTGCTGTGATTGGTGAGCGGCATGCTGTTTTAAAAGGTTTTGACGAAACAGACATTCTACCTTATGGTGGATTACTGAATTCTATCAAAACTGACTCCAAAGCTAAGGTAATAATGACTTTTATTCCGGAGTTTCCTATTTATCCTCCTGAGACAGCATGGATGCGGGAACCAAAGACAGATATCCAGGGTTTGATTCTGAATACATTGCCTAATGGAAGTCGCATTGCTTTTATGCCTGCAGATATCGACAGACAGTTTGCTCGTTATAACCTGCCTGATCATGGTAACCTGATTACGAATATAATACACTGGGCTTCGAAAGACAATATCCCACTTGTTGTTGAGGGTGCTGGACTGGTTGATTGCAATTTATATCAACAACCCGGTCGCATGATTTTACATATTACAAATCTGATCAGCGAAGGAACATGGCGCCAGCCGGTAAATGAATATATCCCAATAGGACCGCTTTCAGTAAAGATCAAACTTCCAAAAGACATAAAAGGAGAATATTTGAACCTGCTTGTGTCCGGTCAAAAAATTTCTGCCATTGTAAAAGACGGTTGGAGTCAATTCCAAATAAATTCTATTTTAAATCATGAGGTGATAGTACTGACTTAAAATGAAGATCAATTCAGAATTTAAAAACTCTGGTGTACCAGAGCCCGGTCAAAATAAAGGCAATAATAAGAATCACAATCCCTCTTTTATGGATATTTCAGGTTAAAAGATTATTTTTTAAAAGAGATTTTAAATGGACAAAAGAGAAAAAGCAATCGGAATATTTTTAGCCGGTGTCGAAAGTGTAAAGCCCGACATCCTTATTAAACGTTATGTTTCAATAAACCATAACGTTCTTCAAATTGAAGAAATTGGTTTTGATCTTTCAGCTCTAAAGAATATTTATGTAGTTGGCGCAGGCAAAGCCAGCGCTATGATGGCCCAAGCGATGGAATCCATTCTGGGCTCCAGAATTACTGCAGGTCATATTATTACAAAATATGAACATTCTGTGCCTTTGGAATTTATTAAAATAACAGAAGCTGGACATCCGGTACCTGATGAAAATGGAATTAAAGGAACTGAACAAATAATGTCAATAGTGAAAAAAGCAGGAAAAGATGACCTGGTTATTTGTTTAATCTCAGGGGGAGGTTCCGCTCTTTTGGCAGATGTTCCTGAAGGATGTACTCTCGACGATCTGAAGACAGTCAGTAATATTTTATTGAAGACAGGTGCAAATATTACAGAAATGAACTGCATCAGAAAACATTTATCGAAAGTAAAAGGAGGTCAATTAGCTAAAGCAGCATCTCCGGCGAGGGTTGTAAGTTTAATCCTTTCAGATGTTATTGGTGATCCACTTGACGTAATTGCATCGGGCCCAACAGCTCCGGATCCGACAACATTTGCTGATGCCATCTCAATTATCAGGAAATACAAAATTGAAAGCCAGATACCAGAACAGATATATAGGGTGCTTCAGGAAGGTTTTGACAAAAAACGACAGGAAACACTTAAAGAATCTGATGAGGTTATACTTAATACTCACAATTTAATAATAGGCACTAACAAATTAGCGCTGAAAACAGCTAAAGAGAAGGCAGAATCGTTTGGGTATAAATCTGAAATAATGACAAACAAGATAGATGGTGATGTAAATGATGTTGCCAGCTATATTGTTGAAACAGCAATAAATGTTAAGAAAGAGGAAACGATCAATAAAAAGATATGCTTATTATTTGCAGGTGAACCTACAGTAAAGGTGAAAGGCAAGGGTTTGGGAGGAAGGAATCAGCATTTGGCACTCCTTACTGCCGGGCTGATAAAAGATTTTCCGGGAATTACTTTATTATCAGGAGGAACCGATGGGTCAGATGGCCCAACTGATGCTGCAGGGGCTGTTGTCGATTCCTTAACAGCTGAAAACGCATCAAATCTTCACCTGGATATGGAACAATACATCAATAATTTTGATTCTTACCATTTTTTCAAACAGGAGGGAGGATTAATTATAACAGGACCAACACAAACTAATGTAATGGATTTGATGATAGTATTGATTGATTAATTTTATCAGGGATACTTTGGATTGTTTAAATAAATTAGTGGTACTTTAAAAATATTAAACGGAGAGAACATACATGACTTTGTTTCAGCAACAGGTTTAACAAATCAATTTATTATCTGAATATTAAATTAAAAATTATTATGAATTGGACACAAGTTATTGATCCGCTTAACAATCTTGGGTTATCAGCTTTGGTTGCTGCTGTGCCGATTTTATTCATTTTTTGGGCATTGATAATAAAGAAAATGAAAGGTTATTTAGCAAGTTTACTTACAACATTAGTTGCTATTATTTTTGCATTATTTGTGTATGGTATGCCATTTAAACTTGTTGTTTCGTCAACTGTCCACGGTGCTTTGTATGGTTTATTCCCTATTTGCTGGGTCATCATAGGCGCTGTGTTTCTGTACAATGTTACTGTCAAGAGCGGACAGTTTGAAGTAATTAAAAACTTTATGGCATCTATCACTTCTGACCGGAGGTTACAGACACTTTTAGTTGCTTTTTCGTTTGGTGCATTCATTGAAGGTGCTGCAGGTATGGGAGCCCCGGTAGCTATTACTGCTGCGATGCTGGTCGGACTTGGATTTAATCCGCTATATGCTGCAGGTTTATGCCTGATTGCCAACACGGTTCCCGTTGCTTTCGGTTCTGTTGGTATACCAATAATTACTGCAGCTCAGGTATCCGGTATCCCTGAGATGGCTGTCTCACAGATGGTGGGAAGAACGCTTCCTATTCTGGCGTTAATAGTGCCTTTCTATTTAGTCATTTTAATGTCGGGTTTTAAAAAATCATTTGAAGTATTGCCTGCTATATTGATTTCAGGTGTTGTATTTGCAGTGGTTCAATTTTTAGCATCAAACTTTATTAACCCAATGCTTCCTGGTATTCTTGCAGGACTGGCGTCAATTGTTTGCTTAACGGTGTTTTTGAAATATTGGAAACCAAAATCTGTGTGGCGGTTTAAAGAAGAACCTCAACAAACAATAGATACGGAACTAAAGTATTCATCGAGCCAGATTTTCAGGGCCTGGTCTCCCTTTGTTTTTATGACTTTATTAATTGTTGCATGGGGAATGCAACCTGTAAAAGACGCTTTGAATTCTATAGGTCAGGTAAAGTTTTATATTCCAGGCTTGCAAAACGCTATTTTGAAACCAGATGGAAGCCTCCTGAATGTAAAACCTTTCGATTTTAATTTTCTTTCCAGTGCTGGAACTGCAACAGTATTTGCAGCATTTATATCATTGCCTCTTATTGGCATGAGTTTTAAAAATGGTATTAAAGTTTTGCTTGCAACATTGAATCAGTTAAAATATACTATAATTACTATTGCATCTATAGTTGGATTTGCATTTATTGCAAATTATTCTGGAATGTCGATTACAATGGCCATGGCGTTAGCAAGCACAGGTGTACTCTTCCCGTTCTTCTCTCCCGTTCTGGGGTGGCTGGGTGTGTTTCTTACCGGCTCAGATACTTCATCAAATGCTTTGTTTTGCAAACTTCAATTTACATCAGCTGAAGCTATTGGGGTTGACCCTTTATTAACCGTTGCGGCAAATGCTTCAGGTGGTGTTGTCGGCAAAATGGTTTCACCGCAATCTATTGCTATAGGGGCAGCTGCTGTTGGACTCGTTGGGAAAGAATCGGAACTTTTCCGTTTCACTTTAAAACATAGTTTTATCATGCTGTTAGTAATTAGCGTCCTCACAATTATTCAGGCCTACGTTACACCTTGGGTAATTCCTGCCTATAAGATGATAGAAACAGCTGCGGTTGCTTCTGTTTCAAACGTGTCGAAAGGTTTCCTCTATATTCTGATTTTAGCTATAGTATTGGGTTTAATTGGCTTAACTGTTATTTTACTTAATAAGAAAAAAGTCAAAGGTTAAATTTTATCCCATAATCTGCTTTAATGCAGATAATACCATGTTTATATGATTACGGGAGCTGCTTTCGCCCATAAGGCCAATTCGCCATACTTTGCCTGCAAATTCGCCCAGACCAGCTCCAATTTCAATATTATATTCGTTAAGAAGCCTGCTGCGTACCAAAGCATCATCATATCCGGCTGGGATCTTTATTGCATTTAACATCGGCAGACGGTATTTTGGTTCTACCAGAAACTCAAAACCCATTGCTTCAAGTCCATCTCTCAACAAGACATGATTGCTGTAGTGACGTTCAAATCTTTTTTCAAGACCTTCTTCAAGCACGATCCTCAATGCTTCGTGAATAGAATAAATCATAGAGATTGGTCCTGTATGATGATATGCTCGCTTTGCACCTGCCCAGTAATTACGAATCATTGACATATCAAGATACCAACTCTGCACTTTCGTTTTTCTTGAATCCATCGCTTTTAATGCTTTTGGGCTGAAAGATACTGGCGAAAGTCCGGGAGGGGCAGAGATACACTTTTGTGAACCACTGTAAATTGCATCGATACCCCATTCATCTACCTTCACCTCCGTTCCTCCCAACGAAGTTACTGCATCAACCAGGAACAGGGCGCCCGAATCATGAACCATCTTGCTGATTTCTACCAGTGGTTGCAACACTCCTGTGGAAGTTTCTGCATGTACTATGGCCACAACTTTGGGACTGGATTTTTGCAACGCCTCTTTTACCTGAACCGGATCAATAGGCTTACCCCACGGAGCATCCACGCGTATTAATTTTGCACCGCAACGTTCCACAATATCGCACATTCTGGTTCCAAAGACACCACTCACGCAAACCATTGCTTCATCACCATGTTCCAAAAGATTTACCAGGCAGGTTTCCATACCTGCACTTCCTGTTCCGGAGATTACAGAAGTGATCTCGTTTTTCGTCTGAAACAATTGTCTCGTCATCTCCTTTACATCATCCATAATCTGAATGAATTGGGGATCGAGATGGCCTATTAATGGAGTAGCCATTGCTTTCAGAACACGTGAATTAACATCGCTTGGACCAGGTCCCATCAGAACCCTGGTGTTCGGGTTTAATTCTTTTATCATTCTAATAAAAATTAAAAATTACAATTTAGTATCAAATTTATCGAAAAAGTTCTATTTTAGTACTAATAAAAATCAATGCAAAGTCATTTTCAAATTCATTTACAGTTCAGCAGGATCTCCCTCAAATGTATTCCTTTAATTGCTTTATGAAACTAAAAATAGAAAATATCCTTCCCCTTTTATTGACAATTCTTACCGGGTTTTTAATAAATTGCAGAATTATTAATAATGCATAACTTTCTAAAGACAGACATTTATAAAATAACCCATAAAAGACAACCAAATAAGATTTCATACCATGAAGACAACCAGACGTAATTTCATCAAGACAGCTGCCGCACCTTTGATTGCGGTGCCTTTCATTCTCCCATCTCGAGTGTGGGCAACCCCACCCAGCAACCGCCTTACCATGGGCTTTGTTGGCATGGGCAAACAGTCTCGGTATTTGCTCTCCAAATTCATTGGTCAGACTCAGGTTCTGGCGGTCTGCGATGTTGACACTACACGTCGTACAAACGCCCGGCAAACAGTCGACAAGTTCTACACAGATAATAGTGACAAGGGCGTTGCCGGCTGCAAAGAATACAACGACTATCGCGAACTGATTGGACGAAAAGATATTGACACAGTTTGTATTGCAACACCTGATCACTGGCATGCAGCTCCAATGTTGCTGGCGCTAAGAAAAGGTAAAGATGTTTTTTGTGAAAAGCCCTTGACGCATAACATACAGGAAGTTGTTGATGTTATTAAGATGGTCGGCAAACACAAACGTATCCTGCAGGCAGGTTCGATGCAACGTTCAAGCAAGGAATTCAGGGTCGCATGCGAACTTGTACGCAACGGTTGTATAGGTAAAATCGATCACGTCGATTGCAGCTTTGGCGGACCTCCAAAGCTCTGCGATCTCAAGGAAGAGCCTATGGAGCCGGGTTTGGACTGGAACCGTTGGCTTGGTCCTGCACCACTTCGCCCATACAATTCGATACTGAGTCCCCGTGGTATGCACGATAATTTTCCGAACTGGCGTAACTACAGGGAATACGGAACCGGCGGAGTTGGCGATTGGGGTGCCCACCATCTGGACATCGCACAGTGGGGACTAGGAATGGATGACAGCGGTCCGGTTGAGGTTCTTTTTACAAATGGGGATGCTACACTGCTCTATGCCAGTGGTATAACCGTTTTCCGGAAAGATAATGGTTTTGGTGTGCACTTTTTCGGCAGTGATGGTGAAGTTATGGTTAACAGGGGCAAATTTAAAGTGATACTAAAGGGCAAAACAATCGCCTCCTATGTCGGTGCTGAGAGCAAAGGTACTACATGTGCAGCCGAAGTCAATAAAGCGGAACAGATGCTCCTTGGAGATGCAAAGATCAAACTGTACGACAGCAAGTCACACTACGAAGATTTTCTGACTAGTGTTGCAAGTCGTAAGAAACCGATAGCAAATGAACAAGTAGGAGGACGCACTGCTATATGCTGTCATCTGATTAATCAACTCTATTACCACAATACACCCCTTAAATGGGATCCGGCTAAATTTCGCTTTACCGGCGGCACAGGCGATCCGGCCTGGCTGACAACCAATTACCGGGATTGGACGAAAACGAGTTAGGATTAACTGCATGAAAGCCCTGGTTCTCGAAAAATATAACAATCTTATTTATAAAGATGTTCCTGACCCGGTAATAAGTAGTAATGAGGTACTTGTAAAAGTGATGGCTTGCGGTATTTGCGGCTCCGATGTCCACGGTCTCGACGGAAGTACAGGCCGAAGAATCCCTCCCATGATTATGGGACATGAAGCTTCGGGTATCATTGTCAAATCAGGTACCGACGTAAAAGATTGGAAATCAGGTGATAGGGTAACTTTTGATTCAACTGTCTATCCGTTGAATGATTGGTATTCTCTTAAAGGAATGTATAATTTAAGCGACAATCGTGAAGTGCTTGGTGTCTCTCCTGGCACTTACAGGAGAAATGGAGCATTCGCGGAATATATAGCAATTCCACAGCATATCCTTTACAAAATACCTGATAATGTGACATTTGAACAGGCTGCAATGGTCGAAGCTGTCGCTGTTTCACTTCATAGCATTAATCTGTCAGGTATGAAAACCGGTGATAGTTGTGTCGTTGTCGGCTCCGGCACGATTGGTATATTCCTTATCAAACTGCTCAGTTTATCAGGCGCTTCAAAAATCATTGCCATTGATATAAATAAAAAACGACTTGAAAATGCAGGTAAAGCTGGCGCTGCTAAACTTCTGCTTTCCGGTGATGAAAAGATTGAAGAAAAAATACAAGCATGCACACGGAACAGGGGCGCCGACCTCTCCTTTGAGGCTGTCGGGTTAAGCGATACTGTTAATATTGCCATCGGATCAGTGCGAAAAGGGGGTAAGGTTATTCTTATCGGTAACATCACTTCTTCAATTGATTTTCCGCTGCAAAAAGTTGTTACCAGGGAACTTACAGTACTGGGCAGCTGTGCAATCAGAGGTGAATATGAAGCTGTCCTTGATTTACTGGAAACGGGCAAAATTAGCGTTGATGACCAGATATCACAGGTTGCCCCATTATCGGAAGGTGCTTACTGGTTCGATAAGCTTTATAATAAGAAGGAAGATCTGAATAAGATTATCCTTGTTCCTTAATTATTTAACTATGTCAGATAGAACTTATAATATTTCAATTGCAGGATGCGGAAAAGTGGCTCATCTGCATGCCAAAGCCATTAAGAATATTCCAAATGCCCGCCTTACAGGTGTCTGGAGCAGAACTTCACAAACGGCTGAGAGTTTTGCTGAAACATATAAAACAAAACCTTATAAAGATATCACCAAAATGGTCAAAGAAAACAAAGTTGACCTTGTGGTAGTCTGCACTCCCCATATGTTTCACAGGCAGCCTGCTGTTGAGGCAGCGCTTGCAGGAGCGAATGTGTTGGTTGAAAAGCCGCTTGCTTCAAACCTCGATGATTGTGATGCCGTCATTAATGCCTGCAAAGACAAAAATGTGAAACTTGGAGTAATAAGTCAGAGGAGATGGTACGAGCCTGTGAGAAGAGTGAAAGAAGCCATTGAGAATGGGAAGATCGGGAAGCCCGTCCTGGCAACCGTTACTATGCTGGGATGGCGCGATAAAGCATATTACGATTCCGATGCATGGAGAGGTAGCTGGGATATGGAGGGTGGAGGTGTACTTGTTAACCAGTCACCTCATCAACTCGATATAATGTTGTGGTATATGGGGGATATAGATGAGGTTTATGGTATCTGGCGAAACCTGAACCACCCATATATAGAAGTTGAAGATACTGCTGTAGCAATAGTAAAATTCAAAAGCGGAGCAATCGGGAACATCCTGGTCAGCAACTCACAGAAACCAGGTATTTATGGAAAAGTACACGTTCATGGAGAAAACGGATCCTCTGTCGGGGTACAGACCGATGGCGGACCTATGTTTATCGCTGGATTGACCGGTGTTGCCGAACCCCCTGTGAATGACCTCTGGACAGTACCAGGTGAGGAAAATATGCTGAAAGAATGGAACAGGATCGATACTGAGATATTTAATAATTGTGATCCGACAGTATATTATATGCAATGTCAGATTGAAGATTTTTTAGAAGCAATTGGAAATGACAAAGATCCTCTTGTGACAGGCGAGGCAGGACGCAAGACGGTCGAATTATTCACATCAATTTACCGTTCAGCCAGGGATAATGTACCTGTTAAATTTCCTCTGAACCCCATATAAAGATTGTTTATGCCACTACTAATTGTTTTACTTGGAATTTGCCTTCTTCTTTTTCTGATCCTTGTAGTAAAAATAAATTCATTTTTATCATTTGTAATTGTTTCTCTGGCAGTTGGCATTTCTGAAGGGATGACCCTTGATAAAACCATTATCTCAATCGAAAACGGAATTGGCAGTACAATGGGATTTCTTGTGCTGATACTCGGTTTTGGCTCCATGCTTGGCAAATTAGTTTCAGAAAGCGGGGCAGCGCTGAAAATAACCTCAAGACTCGTGAAAGCTTTCGGATTAAAACACATCCAGATGGCTTTAATGCTGACAGGTTTCATTGTTGGTGTTTCTTTGTTTTATGATGTTGGGTTTTTCATAATGATCCCACTGGTATTTTCCATTGCAGCTTCAACCGGACTTCCATTACTATATGTAGGTTTACCGATGCTTGCATCTCTTTCTGTCACTCATGGTTATCTGCCTCCTCATCCCGCACCAACTGCTATTGCAGCAATGTTCCATGCCGACATCGGAAAGACATTGGTTTATGGAATAATTGTCGCCATTCCTGCAATTGTCATTTCCGGACCTTTTCTTTCAAAAGTTCTGAGTAAAGGTAAAATAGTAGCAAAACCTTTACAGGAATTTATTAACCAGAAGGTATTGACCGATGAGGAGATGCCTGGCTTCTGGATAAGTTTTTTTTCTGCTTTGTTGCCGGTTATACTGATCACTATCTCAACAATTGCAGGATTCCTGCTGTCAGAGGATAATGAGATAAGGAAAGTGCTGGGATGGATCGGAAATCCGGTTTTTGCTATGTTGCTTTCAGTTTTATTTGCTGTTTACACACTCGGACTTGCACGGGGAAGAAAAATTACAGACATTATGAATTCCCTGTCTCATTCAGTAACGAGTATCACAATGATTATGCTCCTTATTGCAGGAGCCGGAGCTTTAAAGCAAGTTCTTGTTGACGGTGGAGTCAGTAAATACATTGGGGAGTTGTTAAGTGAATCTACTCTTTCTCCTTTGTTTCTTGGATGGCTTATTGCTACCATTTTACGCTTTTGTGTCGGTTCTGCTACCGTGGCAGGGATTACAACAGCAGGTATTATTCTTCCATTGGCAACAGGCGGAGCAGTAAAACCTGAATTAATGGTATTGGCAATTGGTTCTGGAAGTCTGATGTTTGGACATGTAAATGATGGCGGATTCTGGCTTTTTAAAGAATACTTCAACCTGAGTGTTAAAGATACATTGAAGACCTGGAGTGTAATGGAGACATCTATTGGTATCTGCGGGCTGATAGGTGTTCTGGTTCTGAACCTTTTTGTATAGGTACAATTTTCAAGTAAGTTTTTAATGAAAATAATTAAATTTTTCTTATAAATTTACAATCCTGAAAAAGGATCAGTTAACTTGATGATTTTCAACCATGAAAAAAATATTTTCACTGGTTTATTTGGTATTTATTGGATCTGCTCTCCTGGCACAGAAAGGCGCTCCTCTTCTTACTCATTATAAAGAGAGCCGTGAAATTGAAAATCAAAGCTGGGCAATTTGCCAGGATGTAAACAGGGTGATGCTTTTTGCAAACCGCAAAGGTATATTATCTTTTGATGGAGAGGAGTGGTTAACTTTAAGGATCCCGATTATCCCTTACTCTATGCAAAAAAATCCTCAGAACGGAAATATCTATGTTGGAAGTGACAATGACTACGGTCTCCTTAAAAAGGATAACATGGGATCATACACTTATGTCTCCCTTTCAGGCGATTCATCTGACCTTGGCGTAGTGACAAAAATAATATTCAGTGATTCTCTTACCTGGTTTTATAGCGAACAGACAATAAGCTGTCACAATTTTAAGACCAATAAGCTGGAACTCCGGCTTAAATCAAAAACCGGATTCCCATTTACAGGAATGTTTATCACACCTAAGAACACTTTTATTAATGTGTTGAATAAAGGTTTATTCAGATTGGAAAGCGATACCCTCTTTCCGATCGTTACCGGTTATCTTACTGAAAAAGTTGACATTCTGTTTTCACTGCCTTACAATCAGAATATGGTACTGGTCGGCACAGGCGATGGGAAACTTTCACTTTTTGACGGAATAAAATATTATGGTTATAAGATTAAAGATGATGGATATATCAGGTATAACATCTTATCCGAGGGGATTACTATGGACGACAGCCTATATGCTTTTTCAACTCTTGACGGAGGCGTTGTTGTTATTGAAAAATATACCGGTAAGATCAGGTTTCTAATTAATAATCAAAACGAATTGCCTGACGATGAGGTGTTTGCAATTGGGATTGACAATAGTGGCGGGTTATGGATTTCGCATCAATATGGTCTTACGCGGGCAGACCTTAACCTTCCGATAGGAAATTTCAGCATATACCCGGGTCTGAAAGGCAACCTTACCTCATCTGTCAGACATAATAACGAACTTTATGTGGCAACAAGTGAAGGTGTATTCTACCTGACGGATGTGAAAAACTATTCTGAAGTTGAGGTCCTTGTAAAAAACAGTCCGGGAATATCGACTTCTTCTCCTCCCGTGCAGGAGGAAAAAGTGCAGGAAAAAAAGGTACAGGAGGAAAAAGTACAGGAACAACCAGGTAGCAGGAAAAATATTTTCACCAGGATCTTTGGGAAAAAAATTGTTCCGAAAAACAAAGAGACTATCCAACCCTCGAAAGAGGTTACCCCGCCCTCGAAAGAGACCATCCCGACATTGGCAGTAATCAAAATCGATACTGTTAAGATGATTCCTTTTGTCGGATACACACGGAAGAAAGTAAGCAAACTGAAATCAATAAACTCTATTTATAAAAAGGTTGACGGTTTTAATGAAAAATGCCGGCAGCTTGTTTCTACAAAGAATGGAATACTTGCTGCAACAAACAGGGGGCTCTTTATTATTAATGATCACAAAGCAAGAGTTATTGCCAGGAACCGTTATATCAATTCCATCAGCTGGCAGCCATTTGACGGTAAATATTCAGTCGCCACAGGGGATGGCTATTTTCTTGTGAGCTACCATAATGGCAAATGGTCAACTGAGATTCCTGATCCTGATTTCACGGATCCAGTCTATTCTGTAATTCAAACTGAGAAAAATATTTTATGGCTGGGAAGCGATAATATTGCTTATAAAACTTATCTGGGTACTGATACTGTTGCAGTAAAAAGGGTGCCTTTTAGCATAAAGAATTTTTTCCCTCAAAGGTATCTCCTGGAAATGATAAATGATTCTGTTTTCCTTTTTACCGAAACAGGAGTACATTTTTATGATAACACGACAGAGAGTTTTATTCCATATAAAAGCATATTGTCATTTTCATCAAAAGTAAAAAGATATTCTTTTCCTCTTTCAAACATTCCCCTGATAGGATATGACAATGACTGGATTTATACTGAGAAAGAAAAACAAATTAATAACAGGGAATTGAGTCTTTTTAAAATCTTTGATGAAATTGTTTCAATAAATACCGAAAAAGATTATATCTGGATTATTGACGGAGAGAACCGCCTTTTTGGTATCAATCGTAATAAATCTTCAAAAATCAATCCCGAAATAGATCTTTTTGTAAAAAATATTTACAATGATAAGGGAACAAGTTTTAGTTTATCCCATATAGTTTTTAACAGAGGCGATAATATCATAAACTTTGATATTGTTGCTCCATCATATGTTAAAGGGAATACAACACAATATCAATACTTTATTAATAAAGCCATGCCAGGATGGTCACCCTGGTCGACACAGACAAGTTACAGCAAGGTGATACCCAGATCAGGTGATTACACATTACTCATAAGGGCTAAAGACCTGTGGGGAAATATCGGGGACCCTGTTTCACTGAAATTTACGATCAGGGCACCTTTCGTAAAAACAATTTTTTTCTATCTTCTGCTGGCTTTAGTTGGATTACTTATTTTCTTCCTGTTTGTACGTTTCAGGGAAAGGCAGCTCCATGAAAAAAACCGGATCCTTGAAGAAAAGGTAAAAGAGAGAACAACTGAAATTGAAGCTCAGAAGAAGGAGATTACTTCAAGCATTGAATATGCCAGCAGGATACAGAGGGCGATGCTTCCAATGACCGAACTCTTTAAGCAATCTTTCTCTGAATTCTTCATATTTTTCAAACCCCGGGATATTGTCAGCGGTGACTTTTATTGGATAGGTGAGGATGAAAAACATGTTTTTTTGACTGTTGCCGACTGCACCGGCCATGGGGTTCCCGGAGCATTTATGAGCACCCTTGGTATATCAGCGCTTAATGAGATCATTACTAATAATTGTGATCTCCAGGCAAGTACAGTCCTGAATCTGTTACGCGAAAAAATAAAAAATTCGCTCCATCAGACTGGTAAAGAGGGTGAAGCAACTGATGGTATGGATATTTCGTTCTGTGTCCTTCATAAAAACAAGAAAAGCATCCAGTTCTCAGGAGCATATAGCCCGCTCTATATTTTTACAAAGGGAGAATTCAAGGAATATAAATCAGACAGAATGCCAATAGGAATCTATTACGGTAATGAAGTTTCATTTACAAATTATGAGATAAATATCAGAAAAGGAGATGTTATCTATATTTTTTCTGATGGTTTAACTGACCAGTTTGGAGGTCCTGATGGCGGTAAATACAAAAAGTCAAATCTTAAAAAGCTATTATTTGATATATATTACCTGCCATTGGCAGAGCAGAAACAAATAATTGAAAATGAATTTGAGAAGTGGAAAGGTAATACTGACCAGGTTGATGATATAACTATTATTGGCGTAAGGATATAGCCCGATGCCTGTCGCCTTCCTGAAAAAAATTACTATCTTTAATTTCTGACACTAATTGAACAAATAGATATAACATTATGAAAATAAAATTTATAGGAGCAGCACGGGAAGTGACCGGAAGTAAACATCTTATAACAACAGATTCAGGGAAGAAAATACTGCTCGATTGCGGAATGTTCCAGGGAAAAGGACTTGAGACTGACAGTATGAACAGGGACCTCGGTTTTGAACCCGAAAATATAGATCATCTGATTCTTACACATGCTCATATCGATCATTCCGGATTAATACCTTACATATACAAACTTGGTTTCAGAGGATCAATAGTCTGCACAAATGCTACCCGCGATCTTTGTGCGATAATGCTTGCCGATTCAGCTTTTATACAGGAACATGATACATACACATTTAATAAAAGACGTGCAAAAAAAGGACTGCCTCTTGTGACTCCTATTTATTCTCAGGAAGATGCCAAAGCGTGTATGAATCTTTTTATAGGTGTACCCTTAGGAATGAAATTCAGGATCGATGAGAATATTAAGGTTAGGTTCACAAGCACAGGTCATATGCTCGGCAGCGGAGTGGCCAATCTGCAGATTATTGAAAATGGCCAGATAAAACGGATAGCTTATACAGGTGATATCGGTCGTCCGTCAAGTAGACTTCTTACCCCGCCTGTACCATTTCCACAAGCCGATATCCTTATCACCGAGTCGACTTATGGCGACAGGATACACGAGGATAATCAGAAAGCTGACGAAGAGCTTTTGAATATAATGATTGAAACCTGTGTCAATAAAAAAGGTAAACTTATAATCCCCTCTTTCAGCGTAGGAAGGACTCAGGAGATAGTTTATACTCTTAATAATTTTTTTAACGAAGGGAAGCTTCCCAGAGTTGATATTTTTGTCGACAGCCCTCTTGCAGTAAACGCAACTACTGTCTTCAGAATGCATTCCGAATGCTTCAATGCTGATTTCCTTAAAGTGCTTCAAATTGATACCGATCCTTTTGGGTTCAGTAACCTCTTTTATATTACGAAAGTGGAAGACTCCAAAAAACTGAATGATCATAAGGAGCCTTGCGTTATCATTTCTGCATCGGGTATGATGGAAGCCGGACGTGTAAAACATCACCTGGCAAATAATATCTCTGATCCTAAAAATACCATTCTGGTGGTAGGCTACTGTGCTCCAACGACATTGGGAGCCAGGATAGTCCGGGGCGATAAAGAAGTTTCGATATTTGGTATTGTGCATGAGGTCAAAGCTGATATCAGGAAAATCGAATCGTTCAGCGGTCATGGGGATTACAGGGAAATGATCAGCTTTTTAAGTTGCCAGGAAAAAAATGGTCTGGAAAAGACATTTATCGTGCATGGCGAATATGAAACCCAGAAAAAATATGTTGCGGAGCTTCAGAAAGAAGGATACAAAAACATAGAGATACCGGCACACGGGCAGGAGTATACAATATTGTAATAAGGCTTCTTTATCTTATATATTGTTTTAACTCTTCCCTTACCTGCTTCCATTGAGGCATGACGTCAGATAGTAATTTGTAATATGCTGCACTATGATTATGATGAATCAGATGGCATAGCTCATGGGTGATAACATATTCGCCATAAATCCTGTCAAGCCTGATGAGATCATAACTTATTGAAATTTTCCCTTTAGAGGTACAACTTCCCCATCTTTTTTTCATAGTTCGGACAGTAAAGTCAGTCGGAAAGAAACCGTAATCAGTATATTTTTCAAGAAGTTCGAAAAACATTTCAGTAAATATCTTCTTCGCTATGGTTTTGAACCATTTTTCCAGAAGCTCCTTTATAATTTCAGGATCATTTATCCCGTTAATGCCTACCTCAATAATGTCATCTGACTGTTTGACAAAATATTTCCCTGATCCGGTTATTTTAAGAAAATGATTCTTGCCCATAAACATAATTGATTCACCTTCGGAAAATCGTTGATCATGATCCAGCTTTTTTACTATAGAATAATGATCAACTGCTTTTTTTATCCATTTCGATTTATCCAGAAGGATTTTTTCAATTAATTTTCCGGAAGTTCTGTAAGGCACTCTTATTATTGCACCTTCATAAGCCTGGACCGTGATGCCGATACTTCTTCTGGCTGAATATTTTACCCTGACATCAATTTCACCTGCTTTATAAATTTTCTCTTTTTCAGCCATTTATTGCTTTTATAATTTGTTAATCTGAACCTGCTTATTGATATCAATTTGTTAAAAAAACCTAAAAAAAGAATTAAGCGGAATATTATATATGTCACTTTTGTCTAATAATTGTAACTTTGTTGAAGAAATAAAACATAGATTAATTTTTTTATTAATTCAGCTGATTATAGAAAATATATCATTCAGACTATCTTAAGGTTAGTTAGGTTAGTTAGGTTAGTTAGGTTAGTTTGAAAATCAGTTTGGGTTAGTTTACGGGGTAGCAATTCATACTGCTACCCTTTTCTTTAATAATATTGTTCAACTAATTAACTTTAAATACTATTCAGATCGAATTGTTATTATGGTTATTTCGGGTGGCATCCAGATTCTGAAAGGAATTGCCAGAACTCCAAGCCCTCTGTTTACATATTGATACTGATTTCCTGATGTATAAAGTCCGCTCCAATGCGGATAGAAATATTGTGATGGGCTCCATTTGAACTTTTTTGTGAGGATACCCATTTGCATACCATGCGTATGTCCCGATAGAGTAAGATCAATATCAGTCTTACCTTTTACATCTGCTTCCCACTGATTCGGGTCATGTGCCAGCAAAATCTTTAAATCAGCGCTGTCGGTACCCACCATTGCCTTTGTAACATCCCCGTGAATCATTCCGGGATGTCTCCCGCGGGTAATTACACCAATCAAAGCTATTTTTTCGCCGTGGATGTCAAGTATTACATTTTCATCATTCAGAACCCTGTATCCCGAAGCAGTTATCAGCTGATTCATTTTTGAAATATTAAATACTATATCCGCTTCTGTGAAAGAGGGATGATATGTTCCTATATCATGATTGCCCAGTA